>Ga0208357_1001650_pt1 | contig 16033 bp, 12 predicted proteins | sample NGESurdeep092012_6_FD_184487 | JGI IMG/M metagenome (GOLD analysis project Ga0208357, IMG submission 184487) | Arctic peat soil microbial communities from Barrow, Alaska - NGEE Surface sample F52-2 deep-092012 (SPAdes) | ecosystem: Environmental > Terrestrial > Soil > Wetlands > Peat ... | reverse complement strand
GGTGAATTTGTAGTCTGGTAACTCAAATTCTACCTGATGGGGACACCTTTTTCGCGTATGGTCAGCCCTTCAGACCAGCACTTTCACGGTGGATCCAGGCTTAGATTTCAATCCGAGTCTGGAAAGTTTCCCTTTACCCGGTGGCGATCACGGGCTAGCGCTCGAGGAAGGACTTCGCGCTCTGCGGCACCCTCGAGAACTTCAGCACCCACCAGGGTTCACACTTCGCCGCCGCGAACCCCCACATCACGGCGTTCACCACTGCAGGAGTCCAGATCTCGGTGAATGGCGTTGGACCTGCGATCGACATCGTGTTCACCCAACGACTGTGACGCACAATCAAACAAGACGACTTCTACTTGAACCTCGGCGCGCGCGACAACACATTGCGTGAAAGGCTCGAGACGTTAATCGATCACTACAACGAAGCCCGGCCGCACAGCTCACTGGGCGACGCCACGCCCGACAGGGTCTAACTTCGACCAAAGCTTCAACATCGAACTGCCTAACTCGCCGCGGCCAATCCGCTCAATTCTTAAGAAGGCTCCAGGACTGTTCGTGGGTTAGGGTCAACTTCAAACAGATTCACTGAAACCTCTCCAAGTCAGCCCAGACTTCTCGTGAGACTCATTGGAGTAAATTGACAAGGGCCGCCACAACCAATCAGAAAAGAGTGGAAGTTGATTCCGTCAAATCAATCAATGTTTCTGACACTAATTGTTTTGGTTGGGATTCTCCTCATCTCATCTGCGATCACCCGAAGCCCGCGACTGGCTTTGCCGCTCCTACTCCTGGTCGAACTTGGCAATGCAGCAAATTATTCCGGCGTTATTTTAATTGGCAGATTCCACATTTATCCAGGCGACCTCCTAACTGTCTCGCTATTCATCGCAGCAATTGTTAGATGGGGGCAGCAAAGCGAAAAACACCGTCCAACGAAAATTCTGATGGTCTTTACTGGTCTCGTCTTAATTGGGTTCCTCCTCGGCGCGAAGAAGTTCGGTGTTCAAACTTCCGTGGTTGCTGACCGTCAAATATTGGCAATGTGTGCGACCGCTATCTTTTTCAGCACCGTTTCCGTTACTTCAGCATTCGTTAAAACGATTAGAAACTGGTTTCTCATAGCGTCAGCCGTTGTCGCAGCCGTAGCCTTAAGATTTTGGGTGGTGCACGGTCTAGGAACCTATGCCACCACGGGTACTCGCGCAATAGATGCGCTAGCCGCACTTGTCGTTCTCGAATCCATAATTCTTGTTATTGCCATGCCTCCCATTCGTCACTCGTCTCTTCAGTTCATCATCCCTCTTTTAGGTTTCATAACCGTACTTTTCTCGGTTCAACGAACCGTTTGGGCCGCTGGAGTTGTCGGCGTTGCGGTATTCGTTCTGATTGGAAAGAAGAAACAAGGCGCTTTGTCAACGGTGGCGCGGAGAGGACTCGCGGTGGTCGGGTTGCTATCAATCATTCTTTTAGTCGCGGCTGGCCCATCAAGTGTCTCCACCAGCCTTTCAGCCGGAATCCAAAAGACGAGTGCAACTCAGTCAAGCACTTTCAGTTGGAGACTGCAAGGTTGGTCGCAACTTATCAGCCGCCAAGTTCACGGCTCACCGATCTACCTACTCATAGGTTCACCAAGCGGGACTGGAAGTGACCGCTCGATCAATGGAGAAATTGTGACAGTCTCGCCACACAGCGAGTACGTTTTGGCACTTGAATCGACAGGAATCATTGGGACATTTAGCTTGCTAGCAATTTGTGCTGGACTTTTAAAGAAACTCAAAAGACGGTTGCGCTCGCAATCACTTGACGACAGCCAACTAGCCACTCTGTGTATGGTACTTCTCGCAACCCAGTTAACTTTCTTTATAGCATATTCAGCAGGTCTCATCGCTGGCCTAACACTTGGTTTGTCTTTGGGATTCGTGAAGCGAAGAGATGCGATGCGTGAATTGTTGATTGAAAATCATGAAGGAGACTCTCAATTAGGTACAGGTTTAGACCATCTAAGGTTTTAAGTCTCATTTTTCGCTCGGTGATTCAAGCGACTTTCAATTCCTGAACGATCATGCGTCAACCTAAGGAAAATTAGGGTGCCAAGAAACAAGGGGCATCGTTCGTAGTCATTACGGTCCGCATTCCAGTGACCATCGCTCCTAAAGCGAATTCGCAAGCTCAATGATCATGAACTAAATCGGGCTAGCCTTGTAGAAGCCCATCTGTCACAAAAAGACGTCCCCTTCTATAAGCATCACAAGTGGCACCACTGCCTAAAGGATTCCACGAAGATCGTCAGATGATCACCTTCCAGCAAGACCTCAATTTCAATGTCTCGGTCGAGCGCGACGGAGGTAGCATCGTGACCCCTTGCGATCAACGCTCTAAGTTCGGGAAGGATCGTTGTGCCACCGAGGCCCGACGGGATGTCGGATGACCGGGTGATTAGTTCCGACATCTGCGGAAGACTAATCGGCGCAGCAGGGCGATCTTCATCTACGTAGCTCAGCCAACAGCCGAATGTAGGGTGCCATCGCGAATATGGGCCAAAGCGGACCGGCATGTCGCCGACAAAGTGAAACCCATTCACGTGGAGGAATTCCCTTCGTCGAAACTGCTCGACGAAGGCGCTCACGACGACTCAATGTCAGATCTCGAAAAGTGCCTTCGGGAGAATTCGAATCACACTCGGCGAAGTAGCCAGGTGCGACGAATATCTTGCAACCAGCTCTGCGAGCTCGCAGGCCATAATCAAAATCGCCCATGGCATGAGTGAACTTCTTGTCGATATTCCCCACATTCAAATAGACAGACCGAGGGATTAAGACAACATTTCCATTCATAGTCTCACAAGGCTGAATTTCGCTCTTCGAGTCGATAAGGGAAAAATTCATCCGTCGTATTCGACTGGTTCTCTGGACTCCGCCGTAGCTCACTTCGCCTGTTTGTCGATCGCGAGTAGAGCCAACAATTATCGATTGTTCATCCCGCACAGAATTCAAGGTGCGGTGAGCATTTAACAATCGATGTATCGCGTCCCGTTCGAGGACTTCATCGTCGTTGAGCCACAAGATGAAAGTGGGGCGCCTCGGCGCTGCTCGGGCGAAAGCGAGTCGCATACCGCCGCCCCAGAAAAGGGCACCAGAACCGATTGCGATATTCACATCGGGATAGTTCGCAGCCACTACTTCAGCCGTTCCATCCGTGCTGGAATCGTCAACCAAATAGACTTCGAATTCAACAGCCTGCACCTCAGAGGCGAACAAGCTTTCTAAGCATTCAAGTGTGCGATCCTTACGGTTATGACTCGTAAGCAAAACGGCAATCTTGACGGACTCTTCCGGCAATGACGAGACGTCGTCCGATGTGTACGACATAGTTATTTTGACCAATCCACTTCTCTCAGTTAATCATGCTGCTGACGCAAATATCGAGGTTGGCGAGCATCTCCGATGAATGGTGGTTTCAAATAAATTCACTGTAAATCTCAAGCAGATCTTGAATTGCGATTCTTGGCCCGTACGACTGTTCATAGAGATGCCTCGCCGCAGCGCCGCGAGCTTCAAGTTCTTGTCGATTGCCGAGAGCTAATCGGATTGCGGAGGCTAGTTCATCACGGTAGGGGGGAGCGCAAATCCATCCACTTTGGTCATTCACGACTTTAGCGAGAGCACCAATTTTCAAAGAAATCACCGAGCGCCCCCTGGCGAATGACTGAAGAGCGCTCAAGGGGGCGGCGGCTTCGAAGCAGAGCGAAGGCACGACACATAATGCGCACTCATCAATCAACTGGCCCACGCGGTCGCTCGCAACTAAACCCAAAACATGAATGCTTGGATCATCTCTCGCCGCCCGCTCGACAGATTCACGTTGAGGTCCATCGCCTGCGATTGTCAAAGTCGCAAAATCGCTTACGCCCGCCTGAGACCAGGCTTCCAGAAGAAGACTGATCCCCTTTTCGTCAGCGAGACGTCCAACAAAAAGTAAACCGTCGCCAAGTGGCGCGGGTTCACCCGGGTCCGGCGTTGTGTTCACTCTTACTCGAATTCTCTCATCGGGCACGCCTGCAATCCGAAGTTGTTCAGCAACGAACTCACTTACAGGCAGATACCGATCAACCATGTTCCAAGTCGATCTGTTCACGGACATTGACGTTGCCATAATCAGACTCTGCGGAAGCGAGTCACGGTAGCAACGGTGAACAACCGACGGCCAGGGAATCCTTTTGCCAAGACAGTCTTGGCAGACATTCCCGTCACGGAAATAGAGTCCGTTGGCACAGACAAGCCGATAATTGTGAACGGTCTGAACAACGGGAATCCCTTCGGCTTTCGCGACACGAATGACGCCTGGCGAAATAAGGGGATACGGATTATGTAAGTGAATAACGTCTGGAGAAAACGAACGCAATCGAGACCTAAAAGCATTCGCGTCTCTCAAAGAATAAATGGGCCTTGTCAATAATTCCGCTTTTTGTAAAAATCCATACTGTTCAATCTCATCGCTATCTTGAAGGTAAAGTTCGACTTTTACGCCTGCTTCGCGAAGCAACTCGATGTCCTGATCGACGACATCATTCTCTCCCGACGGCAACGTTGATCGATATCGGTTGTGAACAATCAATACCCTCACGTCAGCGCCTCGCCATTCATTTCAACTTCTACTTCACCGCCAAGCATTAAAACTTTGACCTTCTCAGTCCGCGCTCAGAGTAACCAGTGCGAGTTCGATTCCGTCGGCAAATCTCGTGACCATCGCATTCAGGGAGTACTTGTCGGCGGACAACCTGCACCCTATGCGCAGTCGCGCCATCAATTCACCGCTGGAGATCACATTCTTAACTGCTTTCGCAAACGCGTCCGGATCGTCCGAGTCTCGAACACAAATCCCGTTTATACCGTCCTCGAGATACTCAATCTCCGGACTGTGACTTTTCAGATTTGTCGTGATTAATGGAGCCTCCGCCACAAAGGAATCTATTATCGCCAGTCCCACAAGGCCCGGCATCACGATACAGTCCGCAATTCGAAGCAAAGAAACGCGATCGCTCCCATCCACCCTGCCAATGTAAGTAACAAAATCAAGGTCTTTTACAAGGCCCTCCACATGGGTACGGTCAGGGCCGTCACCTGCAATGACCAATCGAAATTGCGGAATTTCCGTTGCCACCGTTGCGCATGCCTGGATCAAGAAATCGAGTCGCTTCTCGGCGTAAAGACCGCCAACGAAGACGGCAGTCTTTCCGGTTGCGCATCGCCACAAAGTTCGCATTTGCGCCTCAATATCGGCCGGTAATTCGAGTATCGACTGACGGAGCGCTTCAGCGTCAATCGAATTCTGCACGACCGTGATTCGCGACGCGGGTATGCCCTTATTAATCATTATTTGTCGCGTTCCCTCGGTATAAGCGAACCACCACCGAGACCGACGCGAGACTAACTTCTTCACATATTCTCCAAGACGATTCGCCGTCTGCGTCTGCAAGTTCACGCCATGACCCCACATCGCAACCGAAGGAGTTCTCGGCAACAGTTGTCGAGCAAGTAAGAAATAGTTAACAAGTAGTTTGCTGGCCTGCTCCACAATTACGAGGTCGACACTCTTCGTAAGGTCAAGCACGGGTTGCCAGACGAACTCACGCTTTCCGACGCGATATCGACGATTCGGTCTAAATAGTGCCCCTTCGACTTTGCCGGTATCAGCTTTGAATCTATCGTCGCCTACAGGATCTCCCCCGACCAAAATGAGATCAATTTCTCTGACGTCCAGTTCTCTTCTCAACGCCGAAAAAAAAGCGACTCGATACGAAGGGATCGACTTCTGAACAATCAGAACCCGGCGCCGCCCTTTCATTCGGCGAGCACAGTTGGGCGGGCACGAAGAATACCGATAACGAATTTGACGTTGTGAACTAAATAGCGACTGGCGAGCCTCCGGGGTTCGTGCACCAGCCGAAATAGCCACTCAAGACCCCGTTCTTGCATCCAAAGTGGCGCCTGACGCTTCGAGCCAGAAATAAAATCAAATGCCGCCCCTATGGCAACGAACGTTGCCGGTATTTGGCTCGAAAATTTGTCGACAAACGCGTCTTGCTTTGGTGTTCCTAAAGCGACCCACACGATGTCAGGTTTCAACGCAATGAGATTTTGCTGGAGCGCAGTCTCTTCCCCTTCAGTGATGATGCGGAAAGGAGGCGACTCACGACCAACAATTCGAAGTCCGGGAAAATGATGAAGCAATTCGACTTCTAGTTTCTCAAGAACCTCAACCGTTGAGCCATATAAGTAATGGCTCAAGCCGGTTTCGCGTCCTCGATTCATCGTTGCGAGCATCAAATCCGGCCCGTACACTCGCCCCGATAGTTGCTTAAGACCAAGCCGCCGACCGATCCAGATCAGTGGCATGCCATCGGGCAAGTTGAGATCGGCTTCATTCAGTTGCCTCGCCATTTCGGGGTCACGTCGCGCGAGAGACAACGTGTACGCATTGCAAAGATGCACCGCACGCCCAACCTGCGGACTGGGCCTCGACATTAAAGCGTCGACCGCCGAATCCAACGTGTGCGCGTCGATGCGCACCGAGCAACAGGTAAATGATGGTACCGGACCACCACTGACTTTTGGAAAACTTGAATTCTCCTGTGCGCCAGTAGGGTCTACGACGCTGGCACGTTCTTCCGGCTTCTCAGGAGATCTCTCTTCAACTTCGAGAGACACTGTCATCTTCGGCAGTCCGGTAACCCAACGAGGGAACTGTTCAAGTGTCAATGTCTGTCGACCGATCATTTCGCCAATCGTTCGTCCGATCACCCAGGCATCAACTCGAGGACTAGCACTTACGAGATAGAGGCGATCAAATTCTGGGGCCTCTCCAATCAGCCCTGTTGACGCGTCACTGATCTGCCAAAGACCGCTTATTCCTGGGCGGACAGTAAGTCTCTCTGCGACAAAATTTTCATCAAAGGTGGCCGCGAGCTCTGGGAACTCCGGCCGCGGACCAACCAAACTCATCTGACCAGTGACAACGAGCCAAAACTGAGGAAGCTCATCGAGATGACTCCCTCTAATGAACTGACCAAAGCGAGTGTTGGTGAGTGCAGCCACGACGTATTTGTTGGCCGTGGGTAACGTCGCGGTCGGGAGTGAACGAATCTTCATGAATTTAAAAGGAATCCCGTCGCGGCCAAGACGCTGTTGTACGAAAAGCGGCCACGCTCGATAACTCACGGCAGAACCAATGGCTAGCAACACCACGAACGGAAACGTGATGATGCTCAAGATGGCGCCAATGACCACGTCGAAGGACCGCTTCAAAGGACCGTTGGCGTAGCGCATCGAGCGCTTCTGAGAAGAAAACCAGCGTCGGTTTTTCCGTCGTCCGGTCCCCTTAGCGCGCTCCATGCTCTCCACTTCTTGCGATCTATCCATCAGCGAGCGCTCAGCGTCCACGCGAATGCGACACATCAGTGAACGAAAACGACAATGAACCTTCGCTCCGATACTAACTTCCTACCGAAAGGTTAACTAGCGAGAGCGGGAACCTCGGCTCCTCGCACTCCTTCGAAGCGCTGAGCGTCCAAGTACCAGTCATAGGTGGAGCGGACGCCCTCTTCAAGTCCAATCGTGTGCGACCAACCAAGAGACTGGAGCTGCGAGACGTCGAGAACCTTGCGTGGCGTTCCATCAGGCTTCGAGGAATCAAAAACAAGCTTGGCTTCGGGGTAGACAACGTCGCGCACAAGTTCTGCCAATTCTCGGATACTTAAGTCTTCGCCCGTTCCGACGTTGATATGACTTACTTTTTGAGTGTTATCCATCAAAAAGAGACACGCGTCAGCGAGGTCGTCCACGTGCAAGAACTCTCGCTTGGCTCTGCCCGATCCCCAAATCTCTACCTCCGGGAACGAACTCATCTTCGCGTCATCAAACTTTCGAATCAATGCCGGCAACACGTGGCTGCTCTGCAGATCAAAGTTATCGTTTGGTCCATAGAGATTCGTCGGCATAGCGGAATTAAAGTCGCAGCCGTACTGCGTCCGATACGACGAGCAGAGTTTGATGCCAGCAATCTTCGCCAAGGCGTACGCCTCATTCGTGGACTCGAGCGGACCCGTTAGCAACTGGTCTTCAGTAATCGGCTGGATGGCCTCGCGAGGATAGATGCACGAACTTCCCAAGTACAGAAGCTTGGTCACGCCATAGAGGTACGACGCGTGTACGACCGTTGCGTGGATCATCATGTTGTCGTAAAGGAACTCTGCCGGTCGTGTTGAGTTCGCCATGATGCCACCGACAGTGCCCGCGACAAGGTAGACGTACTCGGGGCGGTTTGCTCTAAACCAGTAGTTGACCGCAGCTTGGTCGCGAAGGTCGAGCTGTTCACGTCGAGCGATAAGAAGATTGGTGTAGCCCTCGCTCGAAAGTTTGCGCATCAGCGCCGATCCGACGAGTCCGGCGTGACCGGCAACGAAAATGCGAGCATCCTTTGGGATTGATGGCATCAACCACCCCTTTCAGGTCTACGGCCAACTTTCGACAAGTGTACATATGAACTAGTAACTCCGCACATATGCGTCAGCGGACCAGTCAAAATACGTCACGGATACCAGCGACATACTGGCGAGAACTGAAAAGACGACTTACCAAAAAGTTGAAATCAGCGTCAAAAACTCGTTCGCGAACCTTTTCCGAGCACAATTAAACGTCCTAACCGAGCCAGGGGCGCATGAATCTATAGCTTGAAGCTCGTCGCGATTCATCGCCTTGATGCTCTCAGGCACTACGGCAGAGGCGATGCCCCAACACTCCTTGTCAATAATCGTTACGACCTACGTACCAAACGCCATAGAGAACGGCCACTTCGTACTCCACCCCAGCCCCCAACCAACGCTCAAACCTGCGACTATTTCAGTTACGGTCCACGGGGCAGGGCGGAGAGTAAAGAATCCGATGCGATCGGATATTTTGCTCAATGAACCACTAACCCTCAGGTTTTCAACAGAAAAATAAAGTGTTTCTATACAGGCAATTTATAGCGTATGCTCATCTTCAAAGAACCCTGGTCTGCTTCTAGCGGATCATAGGGGTCCACAAGGAATGGGGAAGTCGTGAGTAGCAACAAGATCCTTACGCTAACGGGCGGCTCGGTAGCTGCGGTATTTTTACTCGCGTCATTTTTGCCCGCAACGAGCGGAGCGTCAAGCTACCCTCCCCCCACGATTGCGCCAACAACAACGACTACGACGCCGCCAACAACAACGACCACGACGCCTCCAACAACGACGACGACAGCGGCTCCGCCAACAACGACGACGGTTCCATCCGGTAAGCCGGAAGTCAAGCCAGGAAACGCCGTGGTGACAAACCCGAACGGCACGACGACCGTGGCCAAGATCGCAGCAACCTCAGGCAGTTCAGTAGGAATTAAGGCGGGGTCGTTAGGCCTCTCTCTCGGCAGCACCTACTCAACATCCGTCACATACTCGCCCTCAACCAAGACGGTCACGTTGAGTAACGGCGTCACGGTGAACTTGCACGGACTCGGCCTGAAGCCTGGGACAGTCGTCCAGATTGTTCTTTACTCGTCAGGTACCGTCGTCGGCCAAGGCATTGTTGCGGCCGATGGTACGTACTCGATTGCCGTGGTTATTCCTCCTGGGATATCTCAAGGGAATCACACGATCTCTGAAAGCGCCACTTCGAAAAGCGGTAAGCACGTGAGTCTCAGTATGGGCATCAAAATTGCGGCACCGAAGAACGTCACCGTCGGACCATTCACCTCCGGCGCTCAATTGAGTTCCAAGTTGGCGACCGAGGTGCACCAACTTGCCGTTGTCATCAAGGCTCAGCACAAGAAGCACGTGGTCTTGACGGGTTACACCGACGCAACCGGTGGGCACGCCGCAAACATTACCGAGAGTCAACGTCGGGCGAGCAGTGTTCGCGCCCAACTGTCAGCTGACCTGAAGGCGCTACACGTCAGGGGCGTGAGCATTGCGTCCAGAGGCGTCGGACCGGCGCACCCGGTGGCGAGCAGCAGGACAAAGGCCGGCCAAATTAAGGACAGGCGAGTAGTCGCAACACTGTCCTAGTCAGCGCGTGCCAACTACCATGTGGCATTCGTAGTGCCAGACGGGTGTTCGTTGCTGTCGCCTAGCAATCCGCCTTTCTACGTTGACAACTCCGACAACGGTGGGATTTTTCATGCCCGCATCGTCGATTAAATCCACTTCATCGATAGTGCGGGGCAAGAAGTTCTTGCCGATCAACGCACCTTCTAAAGCGGCTACTTAGGTCCCCGAATGCTGTCGGCGTTCGATGCCTCGAATCATCAAGGGCACTCGCGTCGACGCGAGTGAGTTCAATCGACTCACCGTCGAAACGTCGCTCTACTTGCTCGTGAAGATTCGTGCCTGTCGGAGCGCGACGTTCGTCACCGTCGTTGTCTTTATTGTGACGTTAACGAGCCCCTTGAGGAAGGTCTCAACCGCCCTCGCTCGACTGGTCGCTACGAGGGTATCTGGCTTGGCGTACCCAACGATCGTTAAGGTATCGCCGATCACAAGCTGGCGAGCAAGTTTTTCCACTTGAGTTTTCGCCACAACGCTCAACGTGCTGGCGTTGCCCTTAAACGTCACCGCAACCGGCGTCGGTGTCTTGTTCAAAGGTGTCGCAAAACTGACCGACACCGTTATCGTCGCTCCCGCGTAAGTCTCGTCAGCCGCCTTCGATGCCGTGACGACGCAGGTTCCAGCACTCGTTGAATTGAGTGAATCACCCGAGATCGCACAGCCCCTCGCCGTTCCATCAGCGACCGAGTAACTCACCAAACCGGTTCCCGATCCCCCACTTGCCGCCAACGTACGCGCGCTACCAACGACGCCCTTGGTTGACGTAACGCGAAGCGGTGCCTGGGCTAGTAATGCGGGTGCGGTAACGACAAAGGTCGGATCGCCGGTGAAGGTGACGAGCACGAAGCCATTCGCCGGAGCGACACCAGCTTGTGTCAACCCTGTCGACGTCAGTTGGTAGATCACGTCGCCAGCCACGATGCTCGGGTCGACGATGGCCAACGTAATTGGCTCATTCGCAAGTGGCGACGAACCGTCAGGTGCGAGCCACGTTACTGCGAATGAATCCAAGTACGCCTGACCGTCGGGAACTTGGGCCATCAAAGGTGCCGTGTTCGTTACCGGATAGGCGTTAACAACAGTGCCCGAGGGTAACGCACCCTCGGGAATCAGAATTGTCGACGTCGCCTTGCCCGTGCCGGAGTTCAAACTCAAGGTCACGGCTGTTGGCGCCGTGCTCTGCGCGACGCCCGAGACAGGTGCGCCAAGATCCGACGGAAAAACTCCATCGGGCTGTGCCACCACGGGAGAAGGAGTTGACGAAGGCGTAGGGATAGGAAACACGGGTGGTGGCGTATACGTAACGCTCGCTACCACGCTGAACGTCTGCGCGGAGCCGTCGGCGCTCGTGAAACTCGGGCTGGTCGCTACGTGCGCGGTCAATGAACATTGACCGAGACCCGTGTACGTCACTGTTAATCCGTCGCTCGCGACCGTGCAAAATACGGTGTTCGAGGTGACTGAGACAACGCCGTCGCTCGACGTGGCGACATTCGCGACGAAACTGCCGCCGACGGTCTGGCCGTTCGAGGGCAGGTTACTGATCGTGGGCGTCGTGGGCGCGACGAGTGCGACCAGCATGACATCGGAAGGTCCGTCACCGTTCGCACCGTCGCCAGTGGTGACCTCGGGATAGTTGGGGTCTGCTCCGTCCGCGCCATACTGAGCAGCAACGATGTCGGTACCACCTGTCATCAGACCGGTCGTCGTGCAGGTTGCGGTGTACTCGTTTCCATGAGGTGTTAACGGTTCGTCGCTACAGCCTTGAATCGTGTCGGGACCGCTCTGAACAAAGAAATCAACGCCTTCAGTTGGATCCTCATGAGGGCTGATCTGCGTCAGTGTTGCGCTGAAGGTAACCGGCGAGCCCGCGGCGGTTGTGCCGTGACTGCTGTCAGTGATGGCGATGGCGCCCTTTACTGCCGCCGAGGCCGGCAAACTCGAGAGAGCGTTGAACGCGAGCGTGAGAACGACGGCCACCACTACCACTGCTTGAGTCGCGGTGAGGAGTGCAGTCCGCGATTGTTTCATGACGTGTCGCACTAGCTCAACGCCACCGCACGTCGTGGCCAATTGAGGAAATAGACGCTTCTTGACTGCGCCAAAGCACCGAAAGGGGCGTCGTTCCCCTCATTAAGGCGGGTGCGACAACACGCTTTACTCTCACCCGGCTGCTGCGCCCCGTTTCGCCACTTCTCATCAGAACTCTTCCTTTTATTATGAAACGTTACGTATCGTATTATAATCAAGGTTCTTAAAGCCGTGTCCTTATGACGTTATGAATCCACTAAAAAATCGATTTCGCGACAACGCCACGAATTGCGGAGCAACTCGAGCCCAGGTGAACGTGGCCAATAGCGAACTTGTTGCCCGTAGCGCGTCTCTTCAAGGGTGATCAGTCCTCGCCCCGGACACGATGTTGCCAACCGTACGTCATTCAAAGTAGGCGTCGAGTTCAAAGTAATGGCGCTCACGGCGTTTATCGTCGCCCCCCTCGCTTCGGGCTACGCCGCGAGAAGCGTACTGAGTACGTAGGTTCGAGAGCTCGCGGCATCACTAAACAATTGTCAAAAGGGCCATCCGTCTGACTGGCACTCGTCACTAACGCAAGGGTGTTTACGTCGGCTGCTCAGTGACTACACAGGGACGGAGGCCCAGACACTCTCTGCGCGAGAGGTATCGCAAGATGGCATCGGTGGCGTTGGTAACGAGATCTACGGCGCCGCCGCTAAGGAGCGGGAACACAGAACTCACGAGTGCCCGCTATCCCAGTTTGTCGGCTGCTCTTGTCGACGACTCGCTCCATGCTCGCCTCCATGGCACCCTCAACCTGGCGGGAGGCAGCGCCGACGACGTGGTCGGTACTCGCCACGAGGGTTACGACGCCCGGAGCCAGAATTCCGTCATCACCGTTGAACGTCAGGGCTCTGGGACGGCGAGGTCAGGCCTGGAGCGCAAGCGCGCACCGCTTCGCTCGCGCGGTCACCTTGTCGGTGAGCAGTGACACGAAAGGATCTGAATCCGCCGCTTGGTAGGAGCGGGCCGCGTCAGCGAAGGCATCAGGAAGCCTCAGTGCTAGATCAATCGCTCTCGCTAACACTATGTTCGCGTCGAGACCCATCGATATCGCCTGTCGCTCCCATGTGGAGCGACCGATGGCACCAACTCGGTAGTGACGTCCAACCTTCATCGCGAGCTTGATCTTGGGTTCGTAAATTCCCCTATACGGAAGGACGGAGGCGACGTCGTAGAGCGGAGCAAGACGGACGGCACGCTGAACCAGGAGGACCGAGTAGTTCTTCGCATGGGCGTCTGGTGCGCAGAGTAACCAGTTGAGAATCAGAGCATCAACGAACTGTGCAACCACTCTCCCTGCAGCTGGTCCACCGACCTGATCATTCAAAAAGCTCGCAATGCGATGAGCGTTTGGGCCGCCCTCGGATTCGTACTTCTGATCCGGCATGATGCTCAACGCTTGGCAGAGGTCTTCCTGGTGGATCCTCTCCAGCGTGCCGTCCATTTTGTTGACCCGGTCGTAGCGCTCGACACAGAGCGCGCGCTGCTCGCCGAATTCGACGACCCGACTACGCGCTGCTAAAAGTCCAAGATTGCTCGCCGCATTCAGACAGAGATGCTCGTTGATGTCGTGCCCTTCGTGGTCCGCTGGTGCGGGCTTCAAGATTCGATTGGTCGGCGTCGCACCGGTGGGCCGACCCCATTTCCCGTCCTCTTCGAGCAACGCAATCTTTGCCTGCGCTCCAGCCAGACTCCACCGACCCTTGGCGCCGGTCGCGATCCACGCTGACTGATCTCTGCGGACCTCTTCGAGCAAACGCGCCACCTCCCAAACACCGAGCCACTCAACCTCGCCCGTGTCGTGTCTTGGAGCGACTCCCGACTCGAGCATCTGGAGGCCACCGGGAAGGTCTGAGCCGACACAGCTCAGCAGCGCCATCGGATTCGTGGCGGCGACGTGGAATTCGCGGCTCCAACGATTCAGGACGAGTTCGCTCTCCGGGAGAAGGCCCCAAAGAAATGGCTTCACCACCTTGTCGGGATGGTGGGCGAGCGCCAAGGGCATCGAACACGAAAGAGGTGTGGCCGTTCCTTTGGATCGGTAGGCCGCGAGGTAATCGAAGCTGATGCTGCCAGCGCCAGAGCGCGTGAGAGAACCGATCAGCTCGTCCCCGAGATACACGTCCAACGTGTTAGTTCGCACGAGGTCCTCCGCGCAGATTCTCAAGGTACGAATCAAGAGCGTCATCGGCCGAATCCTCTCGTGGCGCGGCGCTGAGTTCGACGCCGAGAACAGCAAGGAGGGACATCAGTGGTCCCACCGCGACACCAGATTTACCAGCTTCGACGTCCGCGATCCAGCGTCGCGACATGGGAGTGCGCTCCGCGAGGTCGTCGAGCGTCCAGCCAAGTGCTTGACGCCGATCTCGAACCAGTGCGCCGAGGTCTCGTGCGGTTCTGATCTGCATCCGTGGTCTCCTCAGGATCGTTCATCGTGCAGAATCCTGCATCATCCATTATAGTGCAGAATCCTGCACTGAGTGCATTAGTGCAGAATCTCGCACTAACCACGATAGTGCAGAATCTTGCACTAGGTAGCGACGACGAGAGGATAATGACTGAGGTGGGCCGCGGCTCATCAGAATACGGGCAATGGCTGGCACCAAATATTTGGGCACCAATGTCTATTCGTTTACAAGAAGTCAAGGCATCATCGAGAACGAGGCACTAATGCAACCAGCCGGGCCCAAAGGGCCCGGCTGGTTGATCGTCTTAGTGGACGAAGGATTACATCATCCCGCCCATGCCACCCATGCCTCCGTCGCCGCCCATGGGGGCGCCGGCGGGCTCGGGCTTATCGGCAACAATGGCCTCTGTCGTCAACAGCAACGCCGCGATAGAGGCGGCATTCTGCAACGCGGAGCGCGTCACCTTCGCCGGGTCAATGACACCAGCCTTGACGAGGTCTTCGAGAACCCCCGTCGCGGCGTTGAGCCCAACCGAACCCTTGGCGTCAGCAACCTCGCGCACCTTGACGGCACCTTCGTAGCCAGCGTTTTGGGCAATGTGACGAAGTGGCGCGGACAGTGAGTTCGCGACAATGCGCGCACCCGTTGCCTCGTCACCAGTCAACGACTCGATGAGCGTGTCAACCGAAGCGCGCGCACGAACGAGGGCCGTGCCACCACCGGCGACAATGCCTTCGTCGATCGCGGCGCGTGTCGCACTCAGTGCGTCTTCGATGCGGTGCTTCTTCTCTTTGAGCTCAACTTCGGTAGCGGCGCCAACCTTCACGACCGCAACGCCACCGGCGAGCTTCGCGAGGCGCTCCTGGAGCTTCTCGCGGTCCCAGTCCGAGTCCGTGTCTTCGATCTCGCGCTTCAGTTGCGCAACGCGACCAGCAACGTCTTCCTTCGAACCGTCACCGTCGACGAGTGTGGTGGCGTCCTTAGTGACGACAACGCGGCGAGCACGACCGAGAAGATCCAGCGTCGCGTTGTCAAGCTTCAGACCAATCTCGTCTGAAATCACTGTCGCACCGGTAAGGATCGCCATGTCTTGGAGCATGGCCTTGCGACGTTCGCCAAAGCCTGGAGCCTTGACGGCGACGGAAGTGAACGTGCCACGAATCTTGTTCACGACGAGAGTCGCGAGCGCTTCGCCCTCAACGTCTTCGGCGATGATCAACAGTGGTCGTCCGCCCTGCATGACTTTCTCGAGCACGGGTACGAGGTCGTGCACGGCCGAGATCTTGTTGCTCGTGAAGAGAATGTACGCGTCTTCCAACACGGCCTCTTGACGCTCGGCGTCGGTGACGAAGTACGGCGAGAGGTAACCCTTGTCGAACTGCATACCTTCGGTCAACTCGAGTTCGATGCCGAACGTGTTCGACTC
>Ga0208357_1001649_pt1 | contig 16039 bp, 18 predicted proteins | sample NGESurdeep092012_6_FD_184487 | JGI IMG/M metagenome (GOLD analysis project Ga0208357, IMG submission 184487) | Arctic peat soil microbial communities from Barrow, Alaska - NGEE Surface sample F52-2 deep-092012 (SPAdes) | ecosystem: Environmental > Terrestrial > Soil > Wetlands > Peat ... | reverse complement strand
TCACGACAATGCGGCTCTACGCGCAGGCGTACATGTGCGCCGTCGGCGCGGGGCTGCTGATGCTGTCGCTCGAGGTGGCCGGCACGTTCGATGTGAACCGGCTCTTTCGCCGCGCGGCCGCGGCGGCAACGATTCTTTTCATCGCTGCGCATCGAGAAACCGAAACCGGTGAGCGTCACTATCCCCGGCTTTTCCAGCACCGCCTCATCGCGCCGACTTCAGGACGCAATTGGCGGGATGTTAGCCGATACCACCAACGTCACACTTGACGAAAAGGATCAGCCGGCAGCAACTCCGGAGGAAGCCAGCCAACTCGCTGGATTCGCAGTCCAGCTTCCGAGCAAGCGCACCGATCCTGCAACGTTGATCGTCATGGGAGCGCGCACTGTTGCCCTGACGGTAAACCTCGCGCAGCTGCAGACAATCTACCGCGAAGCGGGGAACCCTTCCGTGTCGCTACCGGCCTCATTGAACGGCGCTAAAGTCGCGATCAGAACGGCCAAGGCAGTTCAAGCGAAGTATGGACACTGTCCCATTCCTGCGGCGAATACGCTGCAGGGACAGATTCAGGGGCCACCTCCACCATCTACTGATAACGGCGATTGCGTGGTGCTCACCGAGACGCCGCCGGTTACAGCAGACATCCCTCCCGGTCTCGACATGCAGCAACTCGCCGCGATCGGACTTGAACTGGCGGGGATGAGCCCAAATCAGCGACAGGCATTTGAGGCGATCTTCAACTGGCAATCAGCCTTGGCCATGCCTCTACCGCGCTTCATGCGATCGTACGATTCGGTGACTGTAAACGGTGCGCGGGGGATGCTTCTGAATACTGCGGGTCGTCGCGGACCAACATACGAGTTGATCTGGAAGCAAGGAGCAATTGCGTATTCTCTCGTCGGCTACGGCAGCGCGGCAGACGCTGTTCCTCTGGCCAGTTCCATGATTGAGACGAGGAAGCAGCCGTGAAGCCATCCACAGAATACGCAATCGAAACGCACAATCTGCGCAAGGTTTTTGGATCTCATGTCGCGGTGCGAGGTCTTTCCCTGTCCGTGCCTCGCGGAGAGATCTTCGGATTCCTTGGACCTAATGGTGCGGGCAAGAGCACATCGATCAAGATGTTGCTGGGCCTCGTACACCCGACCAGCGGCGACTCCTTCGTTCTTGGTGCCGCTTCGGGCGATGTCGAAATCCGGCGGCGGATCGGTTTCCTGCCGGAGGATTTCCGATTCTACGACTGGCTTACCGCAACCGAGCTGGTTCAGCTTCACGGACGCTTGAGCGGGATGACTAATGAGAAGCTTCACAAACGCGTACCTGAGGTGATCGAACTCGTTGGACTCTCGCAGCATGAAGATCGAAGAGTGAAGGGTTTTTCCAAGGGGATGTTGCAGCGCATTGGTCTTGCGCAGGCGATCGTCCACGAGCCCGACATAGTCTTCCTCGACGAGCCGACCTCAGGACTCGACCCAATGGGTAGGCTGATGGTCCGGGACATTCTGCGCGCCGAGCGTGATCGTGGTGCAACGGTTTTTCTCAACTCGCACCTGTTGAGTGAGATTGAGGTGACATGCGATCGTGTCGCGTTCATCAAGAATGGCGAGGTGGTGGAAACTCGCGATCTGAACGCAGTCGTCGCGGACGAGGTGCGTGTGGTAGTAGATGCTCACAACGTCTCTCAGCAGGCAGTTGCGGGTCTTGTGCGATGGGCAGAGAGGATCGACGTCGACCGGGAGCATTTGCGATTCAGTATTCGATCGAAGGACGCGCTTCCTGATATCATGCGGCACCTGGTGGCGTCTGGAGCAGATGTCTTCGGCGTGGCGCAGGAGCGAGTGTCACTCGAACAGACTTTTGTGACGATTATGGGTGAGGACACGAGCTTATGAAGAACATCGCGACAATCGCACTGGTCACTCTTCGCGAGGCGGCTCGACGAAAGATTCTCTGGACCGCGTTGCTTGCTGGGGCACTACTGCTTGGCATCTTCGCCATTGCGCTTCGTCTGCAGGTCGTGGAGTTCCAGTCTCGCGCCATGTCCCCATTCGTGCGTTATCAGGTCGAGGCCGGAATGCTCATGATCGGCCTGTACACGTGCGACCTGCTTGCCGTCGTTCTTACAATACTTACCTCGATCGATACGCTTGCCGGTGAGATAAGCTCCGGGACTATTCAGGCAATAGCGACAAAACCGATTTCGCGTTCGCAATTATTGATGGGGAAATTCATTGGCTTTGTCGGGATGATCGTCGTTTACGTGGTCATCACATTCAACGCGACGATCGCCGTGGCGTACTCGGTGACGGGGGTGCTCCCGGAGCATCCGCTCCACGGACTGCTGCTGATCATCTTCGAATGCATCATCGCACTGAGCCTCACGTTCATGTTCGGAACGTGGTTCTCTACGCTCACCAATGGCGTGATCGTCCTTGGCCTTCAGGCTGTCGCCTTCATGGGCGGCTGGCTGGAGCAGGTCAGCGGCTTTTCGCAGAGCGGCCACATCGTAACGCTCGGCATCGTCTCCAGCCTGATCAATCCGAGCGAGTCGCTCTGGCGACGCGCGGCTTACGAGATGCAAACCCCGCTGGCAGGTTCGCTCTCGTTCTCGCCCTTTGCGAACGTATCGATCCCGAGCAGTACGGCCGTGATCTATGCTGGCGTGTATCTGTGCGTCGTACTTGGTATCGCGATATACCATTTTGACGCGAGGGATCTGTAGCCGGTCCGGCTACGTTCGATGTTCGATGCTTCTCTGCGCTACTTGTACCAGGCAGAGACACCACCGTCATGGCTGCAGGCGCTGCCGACGTGCTGGCCGTGATAGTAAAACCCGTCCTGGCACCGAGCGGTCGCGTTATTCCGTGTGTGGTCAATATGCAGCTCGGCCATCATCTGCGCGGTTGTCAGTCCGCCCTGATGCGTCTGCATCGTATTGTTTCCCGTTGGAAGCGTCTTGCCGGTCACACTGTGACCCACAGTATGATCCACGGGGTGATTCGTCACGTGACGGTTGTCGTCGGTGACGGCGCGCACGCCAGAGTGCTTCTTGCAAGCATTCGGATGGTTGTTCTTGATCACCGTGCCGTCGTTGCAGACGACTCCGACGTGTTGCTTGCGGTGACTCTGCCCCTGGCCCTGACCCATCGCCGGGAGGGAGAACGCTGCAATTGAAAGAGCTGCCGAGCAGAGAATGTGGAGTTTTGTCATACGGACGGGCCTCATATTCGGGGTGAATGGCTGTCTGGCGTGAGTCCTGCCGCACATCCCGTTTCGGACAGTTGCCAACCCGGCGACTCGCAGCGATGAAAGGCGATTTCCGTGCCCTGACCCGTGACTCAGTCAGTATCGCAGCCCCCGGAGCCTGGTATAACACATCAAGAAACCTTGATGTATATTTCCCCTGGGCCAGTAGCATATCCGGTTCAATCCAGGGGTCGAGATCGTGACGCAGGGAGAAGAAGCGAGAACAGGCGAAGGCGCGTCCGCAGCCAGGATCACGTACACCGCGCCTCCGATCGATACCAGCTCGGTTGTGCAACGTTTATCGAGGCTCGACCGGTTTCTGCCGTTGTGGATCTTTGCCGCGATGGCCATCGGCATCGCCCTGGGCCGAGTGTTTCCGGGACTTGGAAGCGCGCTCGACCGGTTCCAGGTGGCGGGTGTCTCCGTGCCTATCGGCATTGGCCTGTTGTGGATGATGTACCCGGTCCTGGCCAAGGTCCGCTACGAAAGCATTGGTGCTCATATCGCCGACCGAAAACTCCTCGGCACATCGCTCGTGCTCAACTGGATCATCGGTCCGATCGTGATGTTTGTGCTGGCGTGGCTCCTGCTTCCGGATCTGCCTCACTACCGCGACGGACTCGTGCTGATCGGTCTGGCCCGATGTATCGCGATGGTCCTGATCTGGAACTCGCTGGCGTGCGGATCAGCGGAGCTCGCCGCCGTACTGGTAGCACTCAACTCCGTGTTCCAGATCCTCACGTATTCGGTATTGGGTTGGCTCTTTCTTACGGTCGTGCCACACTGGCTTGGTGCTGACACCACGGCGCTTCACGTGTCGATGTGGCAGATAGCGAAGAGTGTCCTGATCTTTCTGGGCATTCCTCTTGTCGCGGGATATCTCACGCGGAGAACACTCGTCGCGAGCAGGGGTGAGGGCTGGTACAACGACAGGTTCATACCACGCGTTGGACCAATGGCACTTGTTGGGCTGCTCTACACCATCGTGCTGATGTTCGCGATGCAGGGTACCCGCATTCTGCAGCTTCCGATGGACGTACTACGCATAGCGATCCCGCTCGTCATCTACTTCTTCGTCATGTTCGGACTCGCGTTCACGCTATCGAAAAAGCTTGGCTTCAGCTACGCGGAGACAGCATCGTTGTCTTTCACGGCCGCTGGTAACAACTTCGAGTTGGCAATAGCAGTCGCGATTGCGACGTTTGGTATTGCATCCGGTGAAGCGCTCGCTGCGGTAGTGGGACCTCTGATCGAGGTTCCCGCGCTGATCGGCCTTGTATACGTATCGCTCTGGGCTGGAAAGCGATATTTCCAGACACCCGTGGCGACACCCGTCGCGACGGACTGAAACTATGCGCTACGCCCTCATCTCCGACATCCACGCAAATCGCCCGGCTCTTGAGGCGGTGCTGGCCGATATTGCGACGCGAGGATCTGCATATGCCGTACTTCACCTCGGCGATCTGGTTGGGTATGCGCCGTGGCCCAACGAAACCGTGCAACTCATTCGAGAAGCAGGGATTTTCGGTGTTGCCGGCAACTACGACTCGACTACCGCGACGAACTACAAACACTGCGGGTGCAAGTACGAAGATCCCGAACAGGAAGCGCTGTCACACAGATCATACGACTGGACTCGGAAGCACGTGTCGCCGGAGACCAGACAGTTTTTATCCTCGCTTCCGTTTCGGATCGACCTGAGACCGTTGGGCGGACACGTGAGTGGACCGACGATAACTCTTGTTCACGGCAATGCTACACTCAATACGGTCTACGTCACCGAAGACCGCTCGGACACGTTTCTTGAAAGGATGGCGCAAAACGTAGGTGCGCGCGCGGGTGATGTGATCTGCTTTGGACATACGCACAAGCCGTGGCACCGAATTGTGAACGAGGTGCAATTTATCAACACGGGTTCAGTAGGTCGCCCCAAGGACGGGGATTGGCGCGCGGGATACGTGCTGCTCAATGTGAATACGTCGGATGGGAAGACGATCATCACACCGGAGTTTGTTCGCGTGGAGTATGACGTCTGTGAGACCGTGAAAGCAATCCGCGCGAGTGAACTACCGGACGAATTTGGCGAATATCTGTTGTCTGGCGGGAATTCCAGCAATTCACCCTGACCAGGCGGCCGATCCGGTCGCTTTCAGCGATAGAAAGGTCGACAAGCTCGAATCGCGAAGATCATTATCTTATCCCCATGGTCGAAGACGACGCGTTCGCCGAGGCTGCCCCGTCGGATCAAAGATTGCGGCGCATGATGGAAGATGGCCAGCTCTACAGGTTGCTCGTTGAGAGCGTTCGCGACTACGCCATCTTCGCCCTTGATCCGACCGGGCACGTCCTCACCTGGAACCCAGGAGCCGAACGCTTCAAGGGATACAGCGCCGAGGAGGTAATCGGGCGTCATTTCTCGGTGTTCTACCCCGCTGCTGATATTGCGGCAGGTAAGCCGGTGTGGGAGCTCGAGGTCGCGACGCGCGATGGGCGGCTGGAAGACGAGGGTTGGCGACTGCGCAAGGATGGCTCGCGCTTCTGGGCCAATGTGGTGATCACCGCGCTCAGGGACCCGAGCGGTGAACTCGTGGGCTTTGCGAAGGTCACGCGTGATCTTACTGAGCGGCGTGCGGCAGAAGGCCGAGCCATCGCCGACGCACATCGAGTTGCCGAGGCTGAGGTAGCCAACCGTACGAAGAGCGAGTTTCTCGCGGCGATGTCACACGAACTTCGCACTCCCCTCAACGCGATTGGCGGTTATGCCGAGCTTCTGGAGCTGGGCATCGAGGGAACCCTCAGCGACAAGCAGCGTGAGTACATCGCGCGAATCCGCGCGAGCCAGCAGCACCTTCTCGCTATCATATCAGACCTGCTGAACTACAGCCGCATCGAGGCGGGGCAGATCACTTATGACGCAGCGGTCGTAACAGTCCATGAAGTCATGGACACTGTGCTTCCGCTCATAGGCCCACAGGCCGCGGCCAGGAACATCGCGCTCGAAAGCACACCTTGCGCCGATGAACTGCTGTTGTGGGCCGATAAAATAAAAACCGAGCAGATAGTTATCAATCTCCTATCCAACGCGGTGAAATTCACGCCGACCGGCGGCCGGATAAGCATGGAGTGCTCTGCTGCGGGAGATCAGATCGAGATCACGGTACGCGACACGGGTTGCGGCATTGCGGCTGACAAGCTTGCGACGATCTTCGAGCCCTTCGTTCAGGTAGGACGCTCACTCACGAGCAGTCAGGAAGGGACGGGTCTCGGACTGACCATCAGTCGAGACCTCGCGCGTGCGATGGGGGGCGATCTTACCGCCTCGAGCGTCGTCGGGGAGGGAAGCAGTTTTACGCTCACGCTCCCGCGAAGCTCGCAGGTGTAGGGCTGGGTGTAGTGCGCGATCATGCGTTAGTCGAAAGCGGTGGCCATCTCGGGGTGGACATCGCTTTTTTCGGTTTCAGAGGCTCGGTGCCGTAGCCTACCGCCGGCAGTTCTCCGGACCATTTCGATGATTGACTTACAACATATAAGATGTTAGATTGTAAGACTTATTAGAGCTTTTACAGGAAGTCCCCGGACGCCAATAGATGTCTCTTTCCTCGCGACAAGTTTTGAAGCGACTTAGTGATGATGGATGGAAGCCCGATCGGACCAGCGGCTCGCACGTGCAGCTAATACATGCGACAAAGCCGGGAACTGTAACCGTCCCGCATCCAAGAAAAGATTTCCCTATCAAAACCTTGATAAGCATCGAGAGAATGTCGGGCGTCAAGCTGCGGTAAAAGCGGGCAGACCACAGTAGTCGGGTAACATTCGCAGCCCCCAAGGGCGTGCGTTGGAGAGTGTCGCATGGAGTACGCAGCGAAGATTACGAAGGAAGGCAAGTATACGCTCGCAGAGTTCCCTGATTGCGTGGGATGTCAGACGTTTGTTGAAGATGGCGAGTCGATTGAGAACGCAGCGCGGGACGCACTTGAAGGCTGGCTCGAGTCCCACTTGGGGCGGGATCTCGCACCGCCTCGGCCAGGGATTCACCGTGGGGCAGACGTTGTTATGATTGGCGTTCCCGTCGGACTGGCTGTGCGCCTGGAATTGCGATGGGCGCGCGCAGCTGCGGGGCTTACACAAGCGGAACTCGCGAAGAAAGTCGGGATCAGCCAGCAGGCGCTGCAGAAGCTTGAATCCAGGCAGGCTAATCCGACAATCGCGACTCTGGACCGAGTTGCTCGCGGGCTTGGTGGATCGGTTTATGTAGTGTTCGACCGTGCGGAGAAGAGTGCGGTACGAGAGCGTAACCCAACGCATCCCGGTACTGCGAGTGATTACACGACCGAGGAGAAGCGCTCCAATAAGGTGACATCACCACGTGTCGCGACCAAACCATCAAAGACGTTGCGAGACGTTCGTTCCAGTGGTGGCGGCACGTCGGCTGCTGCGTCGGACGTAGCTCAACCAATAGGCAAGTCAAAGTCAGTTGGGAAACGGGGTCGCTAAGCCCGCGGGGGTGCAATGTCCCGTACCGTCCCGATGATCCCTCTCAGTCCAGGTACAACCGTATCCTTGAAGGATAACCTCTTAGCCGAACAGTCTCGCTGACTTGGGGTGAGACCGGGCTGCAGCGCCCCGGTCTCACACTCCGTTCACAAGCCGAATGGAAGTTCGTGTATTCGTCGCAACCGATGCACCACCGCGCTGCTTACGAAATCACCGAGCAGCGCACCGGCGATCACGTCGCTGGTCCAGTGCTGATCGGCGTGTATGCGCTGCCAACCCACGAGCATCGTCGCGCTGATTCCGAGCGCGCGAACCCAGGGCTCGTGTGATTCTATCGCCGCCGCCGCAGCGATCGAGGAGATGTGCGTCAGGTGTCCGGACGGAAACGAGTGATAGTCGCCGTGACTCGTGAACGGGTGAAACCGTGCAGGATTCCCGCTCACCATCGGGCGTTCTCGTCCCACCGCGCTCTTGAGCAGTCCTTCGATGATGTCAGACGCCGCGTAGCCAGCCGCCGCGTCGACGATGTCATCCGCGGTGCGCCTTCGTCCGGCGATGCGCTCCACCAGGTACGAAGTGGCCAGTACCGGTATGATGTGTCCCGCCGTCCCCAGGTCGTTGCCGGCATTCGAAAGTGAATTGACAACCGTACCGTGACCGCGATTGGCGATCAGTCGACGCATGGGCCGGTCGACCGCAGCGCCAGCGGCGAGGAGCACGACAGTGGCGGCGATGGTCGGTTGTGGAAAGCCTGTGCTGTCGCGAGCGTTGTCGCGAGTGCTGTCGGTCTGTGCGTGAGCCGGCAACGCTGGAAGAGTCGTTGTTGCCGCTGTGACGAGCAGCGTGGTGCATGTCGTGATGGCACGACGGATGACGAGGCGCATGGCGCGGTGAACAGGTAGGCGCATTACTGGTGTCGGCGCGCGGGGCGTCTGCATGATAAAGTCGAGCAACTGGAAATGCCGCAGGTGACCTTACTTATCGCCCTTCGCCCCTGCGCGCCGCCTCGATCTTCGCAATGTCGATCTTCCTCATCGTCATCATTGCGTCCATTGCGCGCTTCGCTGCTGCGCGATCCGGATCGGTCGTCGCCGCGAGCAGCGCGCGCGGTGTGATCTGCCAGGAGAAGCCCCAACGGTCCTTGCACCAGCCGCACTGGCTCTCCTCGCCGCCATTGCCGACGATCGCATTCCAGTACCGATCGGTATCTTCCTGGTTGTCGGTCAGAACCATGAAGCTGACCGACTCGTTCGGCTTGAAAGCTGGGCCGCCATTCAGGCCGATGAACGACTGACCAAGGACGGTGAACTCGACAGTGAGCTCCTCACCGGCCTTCGTAGACGGATTGTCTGCGGCGGAGGCGTGGCTTTCTCCGACCTTGCTGTCGGGGAACACGCTCGCATAGAACTCGGCCGCCTTGCGGGCCTCGCGTTGGTCGTACCACAGGCAGGTTGTCATCTTGTTCATGTTCGGTCTCCTCACTAACCGCCGACGAGCGCGAAGGCGGCGCATTGGGGGATTGGTATCCGGACGAGGTGCATGCCGCACGAAGCTTCGCGCTGCACTCCGAAGGTCACGCTGGAGCGCAGCAACTTCGATACCGCCAGACTCCAGCGAAATACCGGCAACTCCGCAGCTACTTTATGCGCTCCCGAATTTTCGGGCGATTTTGTGGCGAAAAACGAAAGGCCGCTCGTTATGAGCGGCCTTCGCATTTCCCAACTCCTTATTTCACCATCACTTGCGCAGTGGCCAGGGGCAGAATCGAACTGCCGACACGCGGATTTTCAGTCCAGACGTAGCGTCGGTTCACACGTTGCTCCCCGGGAAGCTCGGTGCAAAACTCGGTGCACACGGTGCGTTTGCACAACCTCCGTCCCTCAGTCAGTCCCTCAGTCTGGAGTGCTTCATTGTGCTGCATGTCTGCTAGGAATGTGACAACTGTCTGTGCGGATAGTCGGCGCCAATAGTTCCCAGAACTCCGGGTGAGCGTTCAGGCGCGAATCTTCTCTGGCTTCGCCCGCGATGACAGGCCAAGGCTCCGTTTCGCCGTTCCAGCAGAACTTGCTGCATGCTTCTTCCGAGACCGGAGCTTGTCGAAAGCAGCTGCTTTCGCAGTTACCTTCACGGAGCGGGCGGCTGGGCGTCGCTTGAGTGTCGGTTTGACAACGCGAATGGTGTCATCAAGCGAGAACGGATCAATCTCGATGACAATCTTGCCTGCTACAGCCCGCGGCGCCTTTCGCCTACCAACGGTAGCGAAGGTCACGAGCCCGACAGCCGCCAGCTTATCAAGCGTCCTGGTCAGGTTTGATGCAGCGCGGTGAGTCAGCATGGCAAGGGCGGCAACCGACTCCGGACGCTGGTCGCGAATGGTAGACATCAGGACCCGGTTTTCCGGCGTGAGAAGGCGCGCGATCAAGTCGGCCGAGTGTACACTCGGTTCCGCTGCGTGCTTCGGTGCCTTCCGTTCGCCGCGCGCGACTGCGATCATCTCATCGCGCAACGACACAAAGCTCTGAACATGTGGGGTCGTCATTGTCCGTCAATCCTTTTGGTCAGTAGTGCCTTCACCAATAACGTCGAGCTCGATACCGCGCTCTCGCAGCACTCGCTGTACTTCGTTGTAAAAGTCCTTGAGGAGTTGGGCCGCATCCACGAATGTGTATGGACGACCCTTGTCGCTTGATGTGCGGTGCCAATGGTCGTGCTCGACCCCTTTCTTCCTGCTCCGCCCAAGGGGCTTCACGCCATGTGCGTTGTCGAAACCCACGATGCGCTTGTTCCGAGCATCGTGCAAGGTGAACGAGTAGCTCAGACCGTGTGGTTTGGCGTCCGACGCTTGCGCCCGTTTAATCTCGAACTTCAGGTGATATCCCTCAGGCAGGTACTCGATCCGTCCGTCGTAGTCGAGTAGCAGCTCGAGACCGTAATCAATGGCAGGCGGGCGTTTAGGTTGCGGCATAAGCTATCCTATCATGACATGATAAGATATATAGGTGACCATGTACCCGTCAAGTGGCTCCGGTGCGATCACTCAGCTATTGCGTTGTACGTGCCAGCAACGTACAGCGCCATCGGCGCAGGTGTCGGCCACGTCGGCACCCGCGCATCAGTCCACGGTCGATTCAGTCGCCGGGGGATCGCACTCGCAAGGGCGAGCTCGGAGGTACGCGCAAGGGTGCTCGAAGACTTCAGAGATAGCCCGTTCCCCAAACACGCGCTTGAGTTGGGCAGCTATCTGAACGGAGCGAAGGGCGGCATTGTTGCGCGGGACGCGGCGCGAGCGCTCGGCACGAGTCAGCCTGCGTTTCTCAAGCTGGTTGGCGCGCTTCCGTCTATGGGCTTCAAGATGGAACGAGCCCTCGACCGCGTTCAGTGGGCCGGAACGGCGAATGTTGTGGTATATGGCGCGATCAAAGGCGGCCCATTTGAACATGCGTTCTTATAGGCAGCGAACCCAAAACGCGGCGATACTACCGCTGTTCGTAAGAGACGCGTTCTTACGCGTTACGGTCAAACGACCTGTGGCTCGGCTAAGGAACTGCAAAGCGAGGAGAATTTCGTGGTCGGACGAGTTGACATGCAAAATCGTCTAGGCTCAGTCTAGTCATCCTTTCCGCACCTTATTGCCGCAGTAGGATCCAGGATATGGGTGAAGGCGCGCTAAGCGCGCGCCATCTGTCATAGGAGACTGGTCACGCTTTCCGCATTTCTTGGTCACTCTTCCGTCGTTCCCTCATGGCGAGCTGATCGGACGATACAAGGAGACGCGCAGGCGAGACGCGCAGGCGGCACGCGCGCTCGCTCTCGGCGGTGACGTCGGATCGGTCACGTGTATCGCGAATGATTTTGGATATGGCGCACTGTATGAGCGACAGTTGGAAGGACTCGTCGCGATGGGCGACGCGGCGGTCGGGCTCACGACCAGCGGCGCATCGGAGAACGTCGCGCGCGGCATCGCGTTGACGGGATCGAAGGGCCTGATTGGCGAGCCGGCGGATTACGTGGTCGCTGTTCCGAGCGACGTGACGGCGCACATTCAGGAGGTACACCTGATGTTGATCCACGCTTGGTGCGCGGAAAGAGATGTCGCATTTGTTGCGTGATGACGAAGGGCAACTCTCGTACGAGACTTGCCCTTCGTGTATAAGGTGCTACGCCGTTCGGATCGCTATTTTCTCTTCCGCCGGCTCATCGGAACGAGTCCAATGAGACCGGTCCCGAGCAACGCGATCGAGCTCGGCTCCGGCGTGGTGACAACCGACTCGCGCACAAGCCACGTTTCAGCGCCGCCGTCCGTGGATCCATTGCCCGGCCCAGATGCGACGTAATCATCGGTGCCCGTGTAGTCACAGTGGGAATACATGAGATCGAACCAGCCCGAGGCGCACGCAAAGTTCTGCTGCCCCGCGACGGCATTCCCGTCCGGGCGAAGAAAATCCGTCTCCGACGGCCGGTCGGCCCACTCCGCCGCGGTGGCGAAGCTCCAGCCTCCGCCTCCGCCCGCGAGGTTGATACTGCTGCAGCTGCTGGGGCCGACGTTGCACGGGCTCGCCCAAGCCCAGTCCAGCCCGTGAAAGATGATGTAGGCGTTGCTTGCGACTGGGCCGCTGTTCGCCTGCGCGCCCGCAGGCGCGGAAAGCGCCGCAATCGCGATTGCGGCAGCCGCCGCAAATTGTAGTCGAAGTCCAAACGTTCGCATGTGCATTCTCCAGCCGAGGATGAGATGAATGTGACACCGCGTGTACCACTGACCATCGGGCGATCCAATGCGCCAGCCAGTTGAGCGGTGCTGTCAGTAGGCCGGATGGTGCAGGCGCGAGGCCAGATAGGCCAAGGTGTCCATCCTGAGTATCAAGGTATCAAGCCCTTGACGTACAACGAGTTAGCGCATCGATTTGACATTGCTGGAACACCTCATGCCGTCGGCTCAAGCGGTTCGACGGAGCGGCCGAGGGATTGTGTACACACTCGTCCGCGCTGGGTGTTGCGCTGTCGCAACAGTACTGTGGATGTCGACGCCACGCCGAGTGGCATGCTATCTTCGCCTTAAATCAGCGCATCTCACTCCACGGGCGCCACTTGACACGTCTGATCACGCTGGGCCAGCTCGCGCTTATTGACTTGTCCGGGAATGGGCAATCTCTCCTCGGGCACAAGCGCAAGCTGGTGCTGCTATCCGTTCTCGCGCTGGCGGACGGTCCGGTGAGCCGCGATGTCTTGATGGAGATGTTCTGGGCCGAAGACAAAGACCAGCGCGCCCGGCGGCACTCGCTCAGCAATGCACTGTCATTCCTGCGCGGTATCCTCGGCCCGGGCGCGATCACGACATATCGGGCTGAAGTTCTGCTCGTTCCCGGCAGGCTCGATGTCGATGCCGTCGATCTGTTGGCCGCGGCACGTGCGCGCAACTTCGCGCATGTGATCGACCTATATCGTGGCTCCTTTCTCGATGGCGTATCCGTAAGCGGATCGCCTTCGTTTGACATCTGGGCTGCCGGATTGCGCGATACCATACGGCATACGACATCCCGCGCGGCTGCCGTGCTGTGTCTCGCGTCCGCTAACAGGCGCGAGTGGGATACGTGCGCGACGGCAGCGAAGAAGTGGCTGGAAGTGGAGCCGGATGCGCCTGAGCCCGCGCTGCACCTGCTCAACTCTGTTCGTGCTGCTGGAACACCGGCCGCACGGCTGGCTGCTCTCACCGAATACGACCGCATAGTGGACCGACTCGCGCGTGACCACGGCCGCGCACCCGACCCGCAGGTAACCGAGCTCGCGCACCGAATCCAGGCGAAGGCTGCGTCTGAGCGCGTGATCCGGGCAGGGAACGAGCAGGGGGAGACTCAAGCCGAGACGCCGAAACCCGTGATTTCTGCTAAAGTTGCGCAGGCATCCCTTGTTCCCGCGATTGATTCGGCGTCGGCGGAGGCGCGGGATCTAGCGTCAGCGGCGGTGAGCGGTTCCGCGTCGGGTAATCCAGCACCAGGTCATAGTAGTCGCGTGCGCCGGCGTATCGTCATCAGCGCGGCCGGTGCCATTGCACTCGTCATTGTCGGCATTGCCGCGTGGACATGGCTGCCCACGCGCTCAGCGATAACGCGGCCAGTGATCGCCATCACGGACATCGCCAGCACCACTGGAGATACGGCGTCGATCTGGCTGCAACGGGGGTTGCAGCAGATGCTCGCGACGGATATCGCTCGCAGCTCCGACGTGGATGTCATCGAGCCGAGTCACCTCCGGGACGTGCGCACGAGTGGAAACATTCCAGCCGCCGGCACCATCTCCGAATCGAGAGCTATTGACCTGGCGCACCGGGTAGGCGCAACGCTCCTGGTACGTGGCAATTTCACGCCGGGCGCCGGCACATATACACTCGGGCTGACCGTCCGCGACCTCAGAACCGGGGCAGTTGTGAGCTCGTTCAACGTTGTCGCATCGGATCCGATCAGCCTTTCCGATCGTGCCGCATCGAAGCTGTTGGAAGCAATGACCGCAAACAGCGATGTGCGCGCGCGATTTGCGGATGTGGAGACGTCGAGCTCGGCTGCCTATCAGCACTTCATCCGGAGCGAGCAGGCCCATGCGGAAGGACGTTTTGCAGAAGGCGCGCGAGAACTCGACGCAGCCATCGCACTCGATTCCGGGTTCGGGAGTGCGCTATTGGCCCGCCTCGATATCGCGATACCGGCCGGTGATTCCGCCACCATGGCGCGGCTGCGCGGAGTGATCGCTCGGGCACGGTTCACGGAGTGGGACCTACTTGCACAGACACTCGATTCAGCGATGCATAACGGCGAGCGTGCGCGCGCCGAGCGACTCGGACGGCTACTTGTCGCACGTTATCCGCATGACCCGCGCGCTTACGAGGCGTTGGGAAACTTGTACGCGCTCCACGGCAATGTGCCACAGGCGCGCTCGATCTTTCGGCGGGAGTTAGCACTCGACTCGCTTGGCGACGATGCCGCGCGCGGCCCGTGCGTTCCCTGCACTGCCTATCACGATCTCGCATGGCTCGATTTACTATGGGGCCAGTTGCCAGAGGCCGAATGGACGGCCAGGCGATGGCTACGCCTGCAGCCCGACTTACCAGCTGCATGGTCAACACTCGCCGCGGCACTTGCCTTTTCGGGGAAGTACAGCAGCGCAATTGATGCACAGCATCGCGCGGAGTCATTGAGCGGTACCGATTCCGTATATACCGGCGCCGTTGCCCGCCTGCTCATTGAGGCGCGCCGGTTCGATGATGCTGATTCGCTGATTCGTACATCGATGCATGAGGATAACGCGCGCGGAGCACCACATAACGAAGCGGAACTCGATGCACTGGCACTCCTGCAGCGTGAGCGTGGTGAGCTTCGCGCTTCGATCCAAACGCTCGGAGCTATACACAATACCACATCGCTGTTCGAGCGAATCGATGCACTCGGCCGGCTTGGTGACTACACCGCGGCTGCACGTCTTTTCGATACCGACATCCGCCGTTTGGACGTGGCATCTCAGCTACGGCCGTTACCGTCAGTGCCGCTAAGTCACGGTTTTCTGGCCGGCGACAAGGCGCGGGCATTCTGCTGGGGTCGCGCACTCAAGGCCGCGGCTATGGCCGGAGGTGGTGACACGCTGCAACTGCGTGCACTTTCCGATTCAATTCGCGACGTCAGTGTACGCAGCTATTACGGGCGCGACTGGCGACTGCATCACCACGTCCTTGGCCGAATCGCGATGCTGGGCAAGCGATACACGGAAGCGGAACGCGAATTCACCGCGGCCCAATGGGAAGTATCAGGCTGGACAGCAAACCTCGCGTGGCTTGCGCGCGCCGAACTCGCGCAGAACCATCCGCGCGACGCCGTGACAACTCTACGCAGAGCCTACCAAGGCGGAATCGATGGGATGGGTCGATACGAGCCGCGCAGCGAGCTGGATTATCTCATGGCGATCTCGTTCCGTGCAGCCGGCCAACCGGACAGCGCTGCCGTTTACGCGGCGTACACTCGTACCGCATGGAGCCACGCTGATCCGGAAGTGCACAGGCTTCTGGCGGCGCTACCGTGACGTACAGCACCTTTCGATGCCGTCTACATGGATTGTGCATCTAAACGCAACCGGAGACCGCTCTAGGATTTAGCAGGGAATAACTTACCAATCATACCGGCCTTGGCATGAGCGTGTAGTTTCACGCTGGACAGACCGCATGCGGTGTGAGGCCGAGCCGCCTCATCTCCTCATCAGAGACTCGCTCGCCCGTTTCGTTGCCGCCGCGCTTGACGGAAGCCGTAACGCGCAGCCCGCC
>Ga0208357_1001647_pt1 | contig 16040 bp, 10 predicted proteins | sample NGESurdeep092012_6_FD_184487 | JGI IMG/M metagenome (GOLD analysis project Ga0208357, IMG submission 184487) | Arctic peat soil microbial communities from Barrow, Alaska - NGEE Surface sample F52-2 deep-092012 (SPAdes) | ecosystem: Environmental > Terrestrial > Soil > Wetlands > Peat ... | reverse complement strand
CATCTCCAAATATACCCGCGGGACACCCATTTTCAAAACCCAATCCAGTAAAATCAATACTTTCAGAGCACGTTTTTAAAAAGTGCGTAAAACAGGAGAATTGTTTATTAACGTGAATTTGATCTAACGTATAGTTCGACTATGAGGTGTGTAGTGTTTTTTCAAAAATGGAATAAACCCTAAATGTCAAATAAATAAAAAGAGGCTGTCATGATAAGACAACCTCTTTTAATAATGTTATTAAAAAAATTTAAAGGGAAATTATCTTGCCCCTTTATATTTCCATATTTCATGGATTTGAGCCACTATTCCTCCTGATTGAATAAAATAATAACTTACGTCCATTGTTTTATTAGCTATATCATATTTATTTACGGTTCCCGGAGAAGTATCCAACTGAGAATCACGGCTTCTTGGAGCAGGATCACTATAGTAATTGGTCACTTTTGTAACGTTTCCATCAGCATCGAAAGTGAATACGGGTGCCCAATTCCCAAAATAAGAACCATTGCCGGCATTCAAAAAACCATAACCAAATGTTCCACCGTTTACACCATAATCAAAATAGGCATCTGTTGCCAGTCCTTGAGTTACCAGGCCAACTGTTTTAGGATAATTTGCTGTATATGCCGCATTAGTATGCACAAAAGTACCTGTAACTGTATATTTCCCATCAAATTGATTTTTTGCTCCGATATTCAGCATCAGGTGATTCCAGTTACTAATAGCAATAGAAGATTTTACTATTGTAAGGGGTAATATATAATTATTTCCTGGTGCAATTTTATTAGTAAAAATTTTGATAGTCATAGAAGCTTGACGCTGGCCTGGGGAGACTTTAAGATCCCAGGAAGTGACCTGGTAAGAACTATCCGGCATTAATTCGAATGGTTCAAAATCAGGATCTGCATCAGTTTGATCAGCGTTATATTGGGTTAGGTAAGTCTCATCAAGCGCCAAAGTACCTGTAACGTCTGAAGTGGGAATATTAACTGACGCCACGTTGATAACAGCATAGTAAATGGTAGGCGTATCAGCTAAATCAAAAGAAATTGCAATTGGCCCATTCGCATGAACTGCAGCAAGAGGAAGTTCAAGAGCTGGGGCTCCCTTTGAAAAATCAACATAGTATTCATTGTTCTTCAGGCATGATTGCAGAGCAAAGACCAATCCTGCAATAATTAGCAACCTAAAGTATTTTATTTTATTTTTTTTCATCTTAGTAATTTTAAATTTATATAATGATTATATATTATTATAAATATATTATGGCATCCAAAATACCTTTGTACTTTGAGGATCATTCCCTTTGGCAACTGCAGCATTGTAATTTGTCTGATTATTACTCTGTTCAGAATTAGGGTACATTAATTTAGTAGGAATATGGCTTGTTAAAGGAGTATATTTACTTAATGGTAATATACTTACATCAGGATAACCGGTACGACGATATTCTGTCCATGCCTCAAAACTATTAATACCTGATAATGCAGCCCATTTTTGCACAATAATACTCTTAATTGTATTATCATATTTTACAGAACTTTGATTATAATAGGTAGAAGCATCCACGTCAGCACTGGCAGCTGATTTACCTGCCTGTGCATATAAGTATTCAAAAGAAGCAGTAATTCCTTCATTGTACAATGTTTCGGCATCATCACTTGTCCAACCTCTTTCTGCAGCCTCTGCCTGTAGGAAATAGCTTTCTGCTGCTAACATTAATGGTACAGGTGCACCATAATTATTCATAACTCCATTCCCGATTCCAACTGTACCTGTATTGCCTTGTGCAGCTGCAGCTGTGCGATCACCATAATAAACTCCGTGGTAACGTTCAAAAGTATCAATAGTTTGAACAAACTCAGATTTATTAGGTGCCGAGCCATCAGGGGCAAATACATAAAATAGACGTGGGTCATTATTGTCTTTAAAGAATTCTACAGAAGCCCCACCTCCGCGTAAATAGTTATAGCCATCAGAATATAAACTTCCCCCGGGATCTACGCCATAGGCTGACCAAAGTGGGCTCTGCTTTCCGGCAGTATTCAAATAACCCGGATTAACTAACGCATCTTGCTCCAAATAACCGATACTGGCTGTTTTGGCAATTTCAGCGCTTGCCTCTGAGGCCTCAATAATATTAGATTGTCTTACGATAAATCTTAGTTTTAAAGTATTGGCAAATTTTGCCCAAAGAGTCATATCTCCTCCAAACAAAATATCATTACTCCCTAAGTTAGTTGAATTTACATCCGCATTGTTAATAAGGTTAATGGCATTGCCTAATTGAGCTATACAGGAATCATAAATGGATTGGCCATCATCATATTTTGCAAAGAAATTGGCTGATCCCTTAAAAGCTTCTGAATAAGGGACATTTCCATAAGCATCCACTAATTTCTGAAATCCCCAGCACTTCAGAATCTTTGCGGCGGCTACAGAATAGGCACCAAGAGGATCAGAAGAAGAATTGTTTTCAATATAGGCCGTATTTTTCAGTATGGCATAAAGGCCGTCCCAGGTACTTGGGCCTGCAGAATTCACATAATAGGTGAGGCCATTTTGGGTGGTAGCGTAACCTCCACTAATGGAATAATACCCCATCCAAAGCCCCATAGTGGAAGAAGAAAAATAAGTAGAAGAAGCATATCCCGTTAATATCGGAGGAAGAATAAGGGATGCGGGTGCTTGTGAGGGTTGATTCGGGTTGACTGCCAAATCAGACAGAAACCCTTTTTTGCATCCTGCAGAAAATAACAGGGTGGCTAAAATTAAGTTGATATAGATTAATCTTTTCATATTTTTTATATTTTTAAAGGTGTGAACCTTTTTATCTGAATGATTCATTTAACCTGGATTTGATAGGTGCTTAGAATTTAACATTTAAACTTGCTCCATATTGACGGGTAGGCGGCAATTGATCATAATTAGTAATTCCCTGGTTATTACCTGTGGTATAGCTAAATTCAGGATCTGTCCACTTGTTCTGAGAAGGACGGAACATCAATAAATTCTTCCCAATCAAAGAAAAAGTTAGTCCATGAAGCCATTGTACATTTTGAACCAAATCTTTAAAATCATAAGATAAACTTACATTCCTTATCTTCCAGAAAGAAGCATCTTCAATAAAAGAAGTTCCGGCCTGACTATAAGCCGAACCTGTCCAGAAATTCATGTTACCATCGTTAGTATAATATTGTGTATTCGGAATATATTTTCCACTGCCATCCTGGTAAACAGAATTAGGATAGATAAATCTCTGCCTTCCGTTGGTGGTTGTAAATTCGGAAGCACCGGTAAAATTAAGTTGTTGCCCTACGTAAGCGAAGAACACATTGCCGGTCCTATACTCTGCCTGTGCATTTAAAGAGAAATTTCTCCAGCTAAGAGTAGTCATCAATCCCACCATATATTTAGGATTTACCTGCCCAACGATCTGAAGAGTATCTCCCAGAATTGGTAACCCGCTAGAAGGTGTTATAATCACCCGCCCCTGCGGATCACGTTTTAAGTCGGCAGTTTGTAATACTGGAAATGGCTGATCTACTATCGCAAACACAGCTCCTGTATTACCACCGTATCCACCTATGTTAAATTGTTTGACGCCCCCGTAAAGTGATTGCACATTAGAGCCATTCCAGGTGAAATTAGCGTTTACATCCCACTTGAGCCTGCTTGCGTTATTTTGAATTACAGTAGTATTAAGGCCTAATTCGAATCCTTTGCTTAAAACATCACCTGCATTTACATAAGCGCTGGTATAACCAGAAGTACCGGATACGCTTACCGGGAAGGTCTGTCCACTGGTAAGTGACGTATAGTATGACGCGTCTAAACTAATGCGCCCATTAAACAAACCAAATTCAAGGCCGACTTCTTTTTCAACAGTTTTTTCAGGAACTAAGTTTGGATTACGGTAAGCAGAATTTAATGAAAGACCTGCCTGACCACCATACGGATAACCGGCGCCTACGTCAAAAACATTTTGTATGTTATATGGACCTATGGTGATATCTCCTGTATTACTGTAAGCAACCCTCAATTTACCATAAGATAATACATCCTGGTTTTTCAAAGAAGAAATTGCGTCTGTAAAAACCCATGAAGCATCTGCCGCCCAGAAATTATAGGCATTTTTCCCTTTAGGTAATAAAGAAGAATAATCTCGACGGAAGCTTCCATGCGCGAAAAGATAATTTTTGTATCCCAGGGTGAGGTCACCATAACCACTTATTAAGCGGGTTTGGTTTATTCCCTGGCTACCGGTAAGTTCACCAATCCTGTAATTCGTATTATAGAAATTATCAATAAATTCTGAATTGCCTGTTACAGAAGTATATGAAGAGTAGTTATTTGCATAAGGTTTCTCTCCAATAAAATTTCCTAAAATTAAAGTGGCATCAAAATCACCTGTCTTTTTATGAAGGGTCACTAACATATCCTGCGAAATACTTCTTGAATTAGCATTCAGGCTATTTGTATAACCATTTTTATGAAGCCCAACACTTGATGCAGTATTAGTTGCCTGCCATGGATCACTAACTGCCCATGGCGAAAAATTAACTGCCCCAACATAGTTATTATAATAGAAATCACTAAACTGTGTACCTACACGATACCCAAGATTAAGCCATTTTGTTGCTTCAAAATTTAATGTCAACACACCGGTAAAATCGTTTTCTCTTTGTATTACACGGGAATTGTATATCTGCCACCACGGGTTTGGATAATAAGCATTATAATAACCATCAATGAAATAAGGACTATTAGGATCTTTTAATCTTGGATCTTGCAGTGGTATATTTGCACCCTGGTTTAATAGATTCCAATAAACAGGACGTCCCTGGTTAAAATCTCCTCCAACTGTATTAGAATAATTTTGCGAATAACTTAAATTATAGTTGGCAGAAAATTTATTATAAGTTTTTGTCCCTGCAACATATAAACTGGTACGGCGCCCCTGGTCCTGGGGAACAACTCCTTTAGTACTTACATCCTGCACAGATAAAAAATAGGAATTTTTTGGATCACCACCAGAATAAGATAAATTGTTTTGAATCCTGTAACCTGTCTGGAAGAATGCCCTCCTGGGATCGGGGTTTACTGATCTAAATGGCGTTTTAAAGAAAGTACCATCTTGCTGAGGACCACCTATATAAGCTAAATTAGGATCATTATTAAATCGCATTCCAAAGTTTTGATTCTCATACGGAACATATTGAATATCGCCTGTGTAAGGATTATTGAAATAATAATTGGGATCCCAGGGATAAGGTCCTGTTTCGCCGCTACCCGGGGCATATTGATTCTGCAATGCTGGCATATAAGAAACCCTTTCAAGCATTGTAGTATTATTGTATTCTATAACAGGTTTACCGCGTTCGCCTCCACGTTTGGTTGTGATAACCAATACGCCGTTAGTAGCATCCACACCATATAGAGCAGAGGCGCTGGCTCCTTTTAACACAGTGACACTTGCTACATCATTAGGATTGATCGTACTTAAAAAATCGCTACGAACAGCGATTCCATCAACTACAATCAATGCCTGGTTATCTGCACTTAAGTGGCGATATCCCCTAAGTACAATTCGTATTCCCGGGTCAACACCGTTATTTACCGTATTGATCTGGAGGCCTGCTACTTTACCGGTGAGACCTTCACCAATTGTTGTCGGTTTAGAGATATTCAATTCATTGGAATTTACGCTCTTAGTTCCGTAACCCAATGATCTTTCCTGTCTCTTAATGCCTAAAGCAGTAACTATCACCTCATTCAGTCTCCTGCTGCCTGATACTAATGTTACATCTACTGTAGAACGATCGCCGGCTTTAAGGCTCTGTTCTTCAAAACCTACTCCGGTAAAAACAAGAGTGGAATTAGTAGGGACTGTTAATTCAAATTGACCGTTAGCATTAGTGGCTGTCGCCGTATTAGTCCCTTCCACCAATACAGTAATACCGGGAAGAGAATTACCATCCGGACCTGTAACGTGGCCTTTCACCTTATGGGTTTGGGCAGTGGCCAATACTCCACTGAGCATTAGCACTGTAAATAGTGTAAGAAATCTTCTCATGTGTGTTGTTTTTATTTAAAATTGTTGCAAATATTGATTTTCTTTTCTAAAACGCCAAAAGTATTATTACAATAGTATGACTTTTTAATAACAATATAATGACATAAAACAATACTATGACAACAAAAGAAACTAATTCGCTGCTTTATTATTTATTTATTTTTTGGTTGAAGAAGTCACCATCACTCACGATGGATTTTTTCGTATCACGGCAATGTTAAGAAAATCAGAGTTTGGCCTACAAATTTTTAAAGCTAAAATGGAAAATCGAAAAAACTTAGGATATAAGTTTTGTAAACTATAATGGTTGGGATTAAAGCTCAGGAAGGATTTGCCTCTACTTTGAAGAGTGGGTTACAATTACCTGCCAGGAGGATTGCGCCAGAGTAGTTCTAAAAACCACATATATTCCCATAACTATTTCATGCACTATCCATGCTTTATCCATGCCTTTGATAGGGAGTATCTATGGAAGGTCTGGATACTACCAAATCCTGAAAATTCAGTGGTACTACGCTGAAAATTCAGTAGCCCTTACTCTTTTTTTGGAAAAAAGTATTTTAGATGTTTGTTCCCGGAAAGAAAGCCAGGGCTTTATTGATGCAGATATTACAAAGCATTATACCCCTGGCAAAATTGCCGGCTATGCAAGGAATACAAGTGATGTATTAAAAACTGCAGTCCTGGCTGCAACAGGCGCTGTTGTTAGTTTTTTTATATCAATGTTCCTCAGATATTGTATTCGTAAGTGGCGAAAATAAAGTCTGTAAGGCTGTCATCTAATGGCAGCCTTTTTCTAATTGCTAATACCTTATAAAAAAAAGCTGCTTAAAAGGAGACCTTTTAAGCAGCTTTAAAAAATTCATATCTAAAAACTTTCCTTTAAATATTTTTTAAATTTTAGAAATATTTACTCAACGGTTAAAAAATTTATTGTTCCCAAAAAAGTTTTGCAGAAACCACATCCTTTCCTCCAGCAATCTTAGCTGCTGCTGCGGCCCAATTAGTCGGGTTTGTTGTTACTTCTTTTGTTGGATATGTGAAACGCAAAGGCAAATTGCCGTGAGCGCCTACGGGTGGATTTACCACATCCAAATCAGGGTAGCCTAACCTTCTGATTACAGTCCATGACTCCCAGTTACGGTTATAAAAAGAAATCCATTCCTGGTAACCAATTTTTTGTTGCCATGTTCCAGTTGCGGTAGCATATGCAACTGCAGGTTGGGCAAGATATGTGGCTGCGTCACTTGCAGAACCGCCCCAAAACTCTATGGAGGCAGTTATAGCGTTATCATAATAGGTAGCCGCACTTCCGGTTATGAACCCTCTTTCAACGGATTCTGCAAGATAAAATTGAACTTCTGAATAATCCAATAGATCTCCCTGCAAAGCCGGTGCTTGCAATTGTGCCGAAAAATCAGAAACTGAGGAAGGATCGTAGCCATTTCCTGCGCCAGGCACATCACCGACGTAACTACCGGTTGCAGTAGGTTGAAAATATAACGGAAGACGTGGATCATTCCAACCAACCATCGTATTAATTAAAATATTTGTAGGACCAAAATCATGACGACCACTCAAAACCAATGCTTGCCATATAGGATTAGAGTTACCAGGAGATCCTGGATCATAACTAAAAAGAGCATCATCTGCATCGGAGGTAAATACGCCTGTCTGCATAGCTGCAGTCACTTCTTGTCCTGCGGTTGTTGGGTCTTCGTCTGCGATTAGCATAGCCATTTTTAATTTAAGGCTTGCGGCAAACTTAAGCCACTCGGTAGTATTGCCTCCATAAATCTGATCTTCCGACCCCATTGCCCCTTCAGTTGTATTTAAACCAGCTATGCACGAATCTACCCTGGTGAACAGGTCAGAATAAATGGTTTTCGCATCATCATAAATGGGGAACGGATACTTTGTATTTAGAGCCTGTGAATAGGGAACATCTCCGTAAGTGGCCACCAAATAATAAAAAGTATATACTTCCAATAGGTCTGTAATATCAAGATCATTTCTTAAAGTTACCGCGTCACCTTTAAAATCAATTGGAAATGATTGCTTCGCCACATCCAGGTTATGCAATGCATTTACATATAAATTGATCCAGAAGTTATCCGGAGCCTGGTAAGCTGCAAAATTATACTGCGCCTCATATACGTAGGTGTTTTCTGTCCATTCTTGTGAAAGCACCCTAAATGGGGCTGACGCTACACTAGTAGAGGTAAGCGCATCAGATAAATTTTTTTCGCCTTGCAAAAAAAGTGCTGACGGAAGACCCTCCGAAGAACTCTTAGGATCGATATTTAATGTACTTAAATCCTTAGTACAAGCCGAAAGAACCAGGCTGAATAATATTGATATACTTAATAATTTTTTCATTTGTACTTTGTTTTAAAAATTAGCTTTAATGATAAAATTCATCATCCTGTAAGTAGGATAAGCCCCATTTTGAAATCCAATGGAAGCATTACCTGCAGCCTGCCCCTGTTCAGGGTCGGCATAAGGCAAAAATTTATGAATTATCCAGAGATTTCTTCCTGATAAGGCAAGATCGATCCCCTGTAAAAAATGTGTTTTCTCTATTAGCTTTTTAGGCAATGAATAGGAAAGAGAGGCTTCCCTCAATTTGACATAACTGGCATTATATATGAACTGCGAAGTTGCCTCACCATAAGCAGAACTAAAAGTATAATTACCTAATAAGATATCTGATTCATCTACTAACACACTATTAGGTTTGCCATCTGCTGTAACACCCGGTTGAAGATAACCTCCTCCGTCACTTAAAGGAGCCCTTATTGATTTGCCGTTTTTATTGAAACCGGCATTTCTTGGATATATCCCGGATGATGAACCGTAATCCATGTCGAGAGAATATACCTGGCCGCCATGTTGCACATCAATCAAAAAACTTAATGTAAAATTTTTATAAGTAAAACTGTTATTTAACCCACCAATCCATTTTGGTGCAACACTCCCAATATCTGATAATGGATTAGAACTAAGAATATAATGTCCGGTGGCATCCACCACTTTTTGTCCATTAAGATAGGTATAGTCAGTGCCTCGTATTATTCCATAAGATTTACCTACCTCAGCAACTATTTGTATGGAGTTTTGCAACCCAGCAATTTCATAAGAAGGCTGCCCTCCATATAAAGAAAGTACTTTATTTTCATTTTTGGTCCAGTTAACAGTCATGTTCCATGAAAAATTATTAGTTTTTATCGGGGTAATATTAGCTGTTAGCTCAACTCCCTGGTTTTGAACTGAACCTCCATTTACAGAAAATTTATTAAAGCCGGTTGCTGTAGATACATTGATGGGTAATATCTCCTCACTTTGTACTGAATGGTAATAATCTGCTGTAAAACCGAGCCTGTTGTTTAAAAAAGACATTTCCAACCCTGCTTCGTAAGTCTTATTTTCTTCAGGTACCAGGTTCTGATTGTTATTGGTAGTGTTAATATTCATTATAGCCTGCCCATTTAGCGGGGTATTAATGGAATAATTATTATAAACAAGGTAATACGGTGCATCACCTCCTACTTCTGCATAGTTAACCCACACTTTTCCATACGAAAGCCAGTTTTGTAATGAAGGCAGCATTTTGGAGAAAACGAAATTTGCAGATACGGATGGGTAATAATAGGTATTATTAGCCGAAGGCAGCGTAGAAGATTTATCCCTACGAATAGTTCCATCTAAAGTTACCATATCCTTAAAAGAAAGAGTAGCTCCCGCAAAAAGCCCATCTACTTCTTTGTGCTCATCTACTTCAGTTGGTGCTTCGGGTGTACTTACTGAATTAGAAACAGACCAGTACGATGGAACTAATAACCCACCATTAGTAGATGCAAAAATTGATGTATATTGATCTTTGGCAACATTGCCCCCTACAAGCGCTTTGACATTTAAATTATTGCCAATATTTTTATTAAAATTTAAAAGGAAATTAAGGTTTGATTCATTAAATGAAATGTTTTGCCTTGTATAATAAGGAGTAGCCTGGCTTCCTATATTGTTTCTTTGTTCAATAAACTGGTTGTAGTAGTCATCTGTAACACCTGCTGACAAATTAAGATAGTCAGTAATTTTATAATTAGCTTTGGCGTGGCCGGTATACCTGTCTCGTGAATCTGCTTCATAATTTTGATAAGCAAACCAATATGGGTTATCATGATATGCAGGTAATCCAATATTACCCAATGCATTACTACCATAAGCCCCTGTCTGCCAATTCCACGTTGCATTAGTCAAAGAATTAAAATAATCATTTTTTAAAGCCTTAAGGTCAACATTTGTAGGCCACCACTGGCGAAAATCAGTCATGGGATTAGTCCCTCCTGTATATTGATATATATACCTGTTTTTCGCATTTTCATTTACATAATTCAGAGCGGCATCAACAGATAATCTTTTGGTTATATTACGTGTTGCACCAAAATCAAACATATTTTTTGTAATACTTGAATTAGGTATATATCCTTTTTCGTCATCACGGGTGTAATTAAATTTGAAGGTCCCTTGATCACCGCCTCCTTGTACCAGAACGCTTTCTGTGGTAGTAACGGGGGTCACAAAATAATCTGTCGGGTTATGATTGGCAGCCGGTTCCCAGGGAGAGGGTTTATGAAAATTAGGATCTGTAGGTGAAAAAGACTCCCAATTATATACCATCTCGCTTGGGTCATAAGCAGGGCCTGTAGCAGCGTCAAAAGCGGTTTGTACGATTGGAACTACGTTTCCTCCATTAACACCGGGTATGGGGAAATATAAAAAAAATGGATTCTGACCTGTAGGCGTTCCGCCACCGGAATAATTTCCAAGACTTCCATATCCTTCGCCATATTGGGTTTGATAAACCGGCAAAGTGCTTTTATCAGGACTTCCGGCAGAAACACCGAATGAAGCTGTAACACCAACACCTTTTCTGTTGTATCCTTTTTTAGTAGTTATTAGTATTACCCCGTTTGATGCCCTTGAACCATACAATGCAGAAGCTGCAGCTCCTTTTAACACACTTATTGATGCAATATCATCCGGATTAATATCAGAAGTGGCACTTCCAAAATCAATCCCGTTTCCGGTAATACTGGAATTATTATATGGCACTCCGTCAATTATAAATAAGGCCTGGTTGGATTGCGTTAAGGATTTGAATCCACGTAAAACAGCATTGGTTGATCCACCCATTGCATTACTGGATGTGATTTGCAAACCTGCAATTTTTCCTGAAAGATTATCAACTACGTTAGTGGTAACAGTTTTATTAACATCATCACCTGATATCTGCTGCGCAGCATATGGTAAGCTATTCCTGGTCCTTTGAATACCTAAGGCAGTTACCACTACCTCATTCAATCTTGTGGTAGTAGATGCAAGAGTTACATCTAATGATGAGTTCGTCCCGACCTTAACGCTTCTTTCTACAAAGCCTACGCCGGTAAAAACCAGAGTGGAATTAGAAGGTAGGGTTAATTCAAATTGTCCCTTGCTATCGGTGGCAGTAGCAGTATTGCTTCCCTTCACCTGAACCGTGATGCCAGGTAAGGAATTCCCATCCGGGCCTGTTACGCGGCCTTTCACAGAATGGTCCTGCGCAGATGCTAATATTCCACTTAGCATTAATGCACTAAAAAGTACTATTATTCTTTTCATGTGAGTTTTTATTTTAGAAAGTTTATATAAATGTTTTGGAGTTGACAGAATTTCGACACGTTAATTTTATAATTTTATTAAGTTAAATATTCTTTCTCTGCAAAAAGGCAATATTCACTTTGATTACGCTGCACATGTTTAAATAATTTACATTTACATGACTAATTTCTTTTTTGATGCTTTTTATCAAAAAAATAATCATGTCTGGTTTACTAAATTGTAAAATCGTATTACTATCATATTTGGAAGAATAATTCTAACGATAATTTCTTTAATAGTTCCACAACCATTACCAGTCTTTCATTTGATCCTTTTCTACTTAAAACAAAGCATGTATTAATTACACAAAAAATCGAAATACTTTTCATAAATTTCATTCAAAATTTCATTTTTTTTGCCTTTGAAAAAATAACTAACTCTTTAAATATTTAGATTATTGTATTAAAATAATACAAGAAAATTACTTTTATGTGACAATACTTTTCCTTCTGTACATCATTTTCCAAAAAAAAACCTTAAAAAGAGAGATTGAATTCAGAATTTAAAAAACCAATAAAACTTAGGGAATAACAAAGAGAATATTTGAAAAAGAAGAGGAAATAGGTGTTCAAAAAAATCTTTCAATTGAATCTAAAAATCAATTGCATTTTTAATTCCGATTTTTTATTTCCATTGATCAGATCAAGACCACTACCGATAGTATTTTTTTCAGGATAAATTGTTTGTGCAAATCTCATCCAAATAGATAATTTTTTCGAAAAATCATAATTCACATTTACATAATAACGATATCCTTTATCAAATAAGGCGGGAATGGAATATCCATACAAAACATCTTTCTCAAAAGAATATATCCTGCTATCGTATCCTTCTGTTTCAAAATAAGAGAATCTTATGTTTCCCGAAAACGGTTTAAATATTGGCTTATAAATCATCTCCGCAAAAGTCAGGAATCCATTTTGAGGCTCATCACCGCGTTTATCAAACCAGCACAATTCCACCCTTGAACGAAAAGTAAACCGGCTGTTTATTTTATAATTGAACTGGGTTCTTAATCCCTGTTTTGGTCGTCCTGTTACTGGATTTAGAGTGGTATTGTCGGGATTGTAATTGATAGGCTTTTTTTCAGTGCGGTACCTTGCATTAATTTCAACTTGTTTATTTGGTTTATAAGTAAGCTGAATCATATAATCATTCCCAGATGTAGGCGCGTCTGTCCGGTACTTGAGCCATGGAAAATGATAGAAATCTGAGTAAGCATCTACTCTCAAAAAATCATTTGGCGTGATGGTAATCCCCGAATAAAAACCGCTCTCATTAGTGGGATAAGTATTTTCTGTAAATGCATTAGAATATAATGATTGGTATCCACGTGAAATATTGCGGTATAAAAAACTCATTGATACGCGTGAATCAGTATTGATGAGTAATCCGTTAATAAACGCTTTATCTAAATCTTCATCAGCCGCGGCTTCTCCAAAAAAATGCATGTTCTTATAAGTATAGCTGTAATCAACACTATAATTTCCAGCCTGTTTACCGGATATAGAATATTTATTATAGAGATAATCTGCTTTGGTAATAGTGTGTTCAAAATTATAATGCACCGCATTAACTCCTAAATGAAATCTTTCAATTGAGTATGAAATATTTCCTCCAAAACTCAATTGCCCCTGAACGCCCTTACCGGCAATTTCGCTGTTGGTTCGGTGATATCCTGACGTTTGCAAAGAAGAAACATAATCGTCAAAATTGAGTGTGTCCACATTAAAGCTCGCGTCCATTCTCCGGTAACTTCCAAATCCGGTCACCTCCCAATTATTTTTTTGTAAAGTAATTCCAATGCCCCTGTTAAAATTTATTTCCCCTGCAGAATTATAAGGACGCAAAACATCAGACTGTCTTTTAGCATTAATAATTTCCGCGCCTTTATTAAACGCCAGGCTTTGCCATTGTGTTAATCCTTGACCCATATTTACCGAAAAATCTCCTATAGCAAGAGATTTGATAGTTCCCAAATTCCTGACAAAGAAATGAGCGGAATAAAAATCAAATCCATTCTTTTGTGCTCCCTTAAAAAATTGTTCACCTGCATCTTTTTCGGCTGTAAATCCGTACTGCAAAAGGTTTCCAAATCTATATTTATAACGAAGTAATATTTTATGAGGGCTTCCAGGGTAAAAATTCTTTGCTACGCTGCTGTCTAAAAGGTATCCTTTAGATTTTTCAAGTACCTGAGTTCCTCTTATCAGAAAGGTTTTACTTCCTTTATTAAGTCTTTTATTCAAAGAAGTAAACACTTCGGTTTTTTGAGCTACTGTTATATACGGTTTTAGTCGCCTTATTAAGTTCAAATCCCATCCTGGTATGGCTTGTATCTCATAAATATTTATAAAATTTCCCAGTAATTTTCTGTAAGAAAGTAAGTTGCTTATTTGCACAGGACTCAATAAATGCAACTGCTCCAGAAGCCCTGCATCCGCATAATTGAGATTGATGGGCTGTTTTATAAAATGATGCATCGCCTGCAGAAAAGAATCGTCTTCTGTTATTTCATCTTCATTCGCTTCAGTGAGATTTTCCATCTGTTCTTCAATAAATATTGATTCATCCGTTTCCTGTGCATAAAGATTGCCTGCAGAACTGAATATAAAATACAGCGCCAAGGAAAAACTTTTTGTATAATTAATTATTTTCAATCCTTTTTCGATTTGAAATTCATAATCAACATTAAGCCCGGACTTACGCCTAATTGCGGATGATAAGAGGCACTTATATCTATACGGAAATTGTCCCAACTCACGCCTGCGCCTGCATAAGGAGATTCATTTTGTGAAGCAATTCCAAAGCGTGCAAAGAATTGTTTGGCAAAATTGTATTGTACACCTGCATTCACATTTACAGGAAAATCTTCCTGTTTTACAATTTCTGCGCTTATCAAAAAATCATCAGATGCTTCATATCCAATTCCGAATGTATAAATAGAACATAGTTTTTCATTTTCAGTTTTTGATAATTTACCACCAACAGGATTATAAAAATGAAGACCTGCATTTAATTTCTCAGTAAAATGACAAATAACGCCGATTTCAAAATTTACCGTTGATGAGCTTTGATAACCCGGTATTCTGAAAGAATAATAATTAAATTTTATTCCTAAATCTAATTTAGTCCCTACATTTCTTGCATAAGCAACTCCCAACTGAGATTCATTGTAATTTTTATTTCCAAAATAATCTGCCAGGAAGGCAAAATTTCCTTCTTTGGAAGGTATCGCTATTATTGAAGAATACATATTTGTTTCAGCCAATAAAAATCTCCTCTCACCATAGACTCCAACAGACGCATTTTTTATTTGAGCCAGCGCAGCCTGGTTAGATGTTATCGAAAATATATCTGTATGGTTGATGCTGTAAGCTCCTAATCCTGTATAAGAAGCTGCGACAGGCTTTCGTAAAGATTGTGCATCTGCATAATCTGCTCCCGACATAAAAAAATATAAAAGGTAGATTTTTCTCAATGCAAAAGTTTTAATTTAAGTGGCGATAAACAAATATATAAATTAAAGTAAACCGAATATCAAATCTATAATGAAGAAAATATTTATTTGTAAATTTGAAATTAAACTTGTTTTATGACAGAAATAGTAATAGATAAAAAGAAATACATTTTGATTCCTAAAAAGAATTATCAGGAACTTCAGAAACGAGCTGCATTAAAATCCAGACCTGAAAAAATATTAGAGATTGAGGAGGCCCGAATGCACAGCAAAAAACTAATTAAAAAATGGGAAGGCGAAAAATAAACGTAAAACAAACCGCCGCTGATAATATTGCAGCCATTGCATGGTTTATAGAGTCAAAAGGTCTGGTAACTACGGCCAATAAATTTTCCGATGATGTTTATGATTTTTTTATAGGAATCGCTGATGATCATGTATCACATTCTATATGCAGAGATCCTTATCGGGCAATTTTGGGATACAAATGCATTTCCTTTAAGAAAAAATATACCGTTGTATTCATTGAATCTGAACATGAATTAATAATTTGTGAATTTATTCCATCCAAATTAATCCATTGGTGAAATAGAACCAGGTTCCCTTTATGTGTTATGAAAATTAGCTATCCAACGTAAGTTTAGGAAGATACAATTTTGCTTATTTACTGGTTTTATCGATAATCAGCTTTGTTTACAATTTTATAAATCAAATTTAATATTGAATTTATCATTCAAAAGCAACAAAATCGCTCAACCTGGTTTAATTTTGCCTCATGCAATTATTAGAAGGAAAGGTGGC
>Ga0208357_1001645_pt1 | contig 16045 bp, 17 predicted proteins | sample NGESurdeep092012_6_FD_184487 | JGI IMG/M metagenome (GOLD analysis project Ga0208357, IMG submission 184487) | Arctic peat soil microbial communities from Barrow, Alaska - NGEE Surface sample F52-2 deep-092012 (SPAdes) | ecosystem: Environmental > Terrestrial > Soil > Wetlands > Peat ... | reverse complement strand
TCCACAATGAACAACACCGAGTCCACGAAGCCCGCTACATCAACGAGCGGATCCCGGCCGCGGCCTAATGCAATCGCACCTCCAGGAGAGCCGCACCCAAATGAATTCGTGGGCTGGTCAATTCGCGCTGTTCTCATAAGCGTGAGCCAACTGGATCGTTCCGCAAATTTCTACCAGGAGGTGATGGGAACTGCCGAAGCCCATCTAGAGGATCGGATAGCGATCATCGGCAGCACGAACGAAACGTGCACCTTCTACCTCAGAGAGGCGTACCGCAATGCACCCCACGTAGGCCCGGAAGTTCTCGGGCTTCGGTCGCTCTCGATCAACGTCGGATCTTTCGTGGAGCTCGACAGAGTCGAACAGTCCTTGCGAGCTCACGATTCGTTTCGCGACCGACAAGTGTTCGATGACGTACTCAGAATGGAGGCCGTGCGAGGTTACGACCCTGACCGCCTTCCATTGTCATTCGTGGCACACGAGTTCGGTAGGGAGCTCTCTCCCGCTGACCTCTCACGCGTGGCGACTGTCCTTTACGGGATCGACGTCTAAGTTCGACTCCGATGACTTCCTGCAGGAATTCGCACGGCACAGCCGGATCCAGTAACCGAAATGACTGTCGTGGGCCGTCCTGGCCTATCTCGGAATTCCTCGCCGATCTTGTCCATCCGGTCCTAACCCGTTCGTTCTTTTAGCGAGGTCAGCAACGAGCTGACAACGCCAAGGAGGCAGCCATGCCGCAGTACGCCGCACTTGTATATGAGCCAGGTGACCCCGACTGGTCGGTTATCGACTCTGCGGAAAAGGAAGAGATCATGGGTGAGTACGGGGCGTTCGGCGCCACTGCTCGGGCAGTGATCCGCGGAGGTGCGGCGCTTTACCCTGCAACGACTGCGACGAATGTCCAGGTAAAGGGCGGCAAGGGTGGCGAAGTCGTCACGACGGACGGGCCGTTCGCGGAGACGAAGGAAGTCCTGACGGGCTTCTATCTCATGGAGTGCGCTGATCTCGATGAAGTGATCGGCTGGGCCGCCCAGATCCCTGCCGCTTGGTACAACCGAGTCGAGATTCGCCCCGTGATCGATCTCGGTGACCCAGCCAGCTGAGAACAACCCTGGACGCGCGGCCCTCGACCGACTCGTTCGGGACGAGTGGCCGCGCGTCCTTGCGTCACTCGTCCGCTCGACCGGCTCGTTCCAGCTTGCCGAAGACGCCGTCCAAGACACCGTGGTGCGGGCGCTCGACCTGTGGAGCAACGAAGGGGTACCGCCCGAGCCTCGAGCGTGGCTCATCGTCGCGGCCCGCCGGAGAGCCGTCGATCTCCTCCGGCGAGAGGGAAAGCGAACCGACAAGGAGCGAGCATCGATCGACCTGCTCGATCGTGGTGACGAACCGATTCCCGAGACAGAAGAGCTCGGCGACGACGTGCTCAGGCTGTTATTTACATGCTGCCATCCGACTCTCGCCGTCGAGACGCAGACCGCGCTCGCTCTTCGGTCGCTCTGTGGTCTGACCACCGCCGAGGTAGCGCGGGCGCTCCTCATGTCGGAGGCGGCGATGGCAAAGAGACTCGTCCGCGCGAGACAGAAAATCGCCGTCGCCGGTATTCCCTTTCGGGTACCAGGACCAAAGGAGCTGCCCCAGCGTTTACAAGGTGTGCTCTCGACGATCTACCTTCTTTTCAACGAGGGCTACCACGCGACGGCCGGCGAGCACCCCTTACGCCACCAGCTGACTTCTGAATCGATCCGGCTGGCTGCCTTGGTCGACGAGGTCTTGCCGGGCGAAGTGGCCGTGATCGGCCTCCGGTCGCTCCTCTACCTCCAGGACGCGAGGTCGACGGCGCGCCTCGACGCTGAAGGCGAACTCGTCGGCCTGCCGGATCAGGATCGATCTCTTTGGGATCTTCGGGAAATTCGCGCCGGCATGTCGCTCCTTGGAGTCGCGCTCCACCATCCCTCAGAGTTCCCGCATCCATATGTCGCACAGGCGGCGATCGCGGCATGCCACGACATCGCACCGACGTGGGAAGCAACGAACTGGGCGGCGATCGTTAGCTGGTACGACGCGCTTGTCGCTGTGGCCGATACGCCGGTCGTGCGGCTAAACCGCGCGATCGCTATCGGCGAGCTGGAAGGGCCCTCGGCGGGACTCGCTGAGCTCGAGCGAATCGAACACCTAACCAGCTACCCCCCGTTCGTTACCGCGCGCGCCGAGCTCTTGGCGAGGGCGGGTCGAGACGCGGAGGCTCGAGCCGAATTCCGCGCGGCGATCGAGCTGCCGGGCAACGACGCGACTAAACGAGAGCTGGTGCGGCGTCTCGCGGAGTCGGTCGAGAGCAATCCTCGAACGAGCGCCGACCCCGACGGGACCTAGGTGCGCGGTCGCTCCTCGACTTGGGACGGGGTAGAGCGATCGACGTCACGGTTCCGAGCCCTTGAAGCGCAGAAAGAAGGCGCGCTGTCGGGCCGTTCGCGAACGAGTTCATCGGGAAGCAAAGCCTGGCGCAAGCGCTTCACCGACATCTAGCCCTACCGACGAGCTTCGCGGGGGCACAATCATCATGTTGCGAAGCGTCAGCTCCATCGCTGCACGCATCGGCCGCCGAAGCATCATGATCGGCGCGGTAGTAACGATGATGGTGGCGGCCGGAATTCTCGCCGCATGGAAGGCTCTCCCGGGACTTCTCATCGGGCGTTTCTCACTGGCACGCCAGTTGGGCTCGGTGCAGGTACGACGATCACCATAGAGTTGCGCGTCCGCGCAGACCCCAACGCGTCGATGCTCCGGGCCCGGAACATCGAGACGTCGGTAAATGGTCGTTCCGGTGATCGGGGCCGGCGTCGCGCTCAATCAAGCGCGAGCGCACCCTACACGTTGCTCGGGTCCGCGATGGTCGTCACGCTGGGTGTTTCCATCTCGAGATGGGCGCTCGTTGGACGTCGACCGAGAGAGTCAGGGCACGCGGCATAGAGCCACCGCTAAACGCCGCTGCGATCACTGCAGCACGCGTACGGAACTTTGGCCCGATCGCCTAAGCCCGAGTGACGTTTCACCATCCAACTGGGCAGTGAACTCGGATGTTGACAAGCCGGTGATGCGACCGCCCCTTCACGGAGAGTCTGAGCGGTCATTGCGTCCGACGGTTGATCGGCCGCGACCGGCTTAGGCGACGGGGACGCCACTTTGCAGCACGGCCTCGACTTCGAGGATGAGAGTGACCCTGTCGCTCAACACCATCGCATTGTTGGCACCCGGGATCGGACCGTTATAGCTGACACCGAAGTCCTGTCGGTTGATTTCCGTGGTCGCGCTAAATCCCGCTCGCGTGCCGCCATAGGGGTCGGGCGTAAAGCCGTTTACCTCCACGTCTAGCGTCACGGGTCGGGTCGCCCCGCGTATGGTCAGCTCGCCGTCGATCGAGAACCGGTCGCCTTCGCTGCGCACGACAGTCGACTGGAACGTGATGCTCGGGAAATTCTCGACATCGAGAAAGTCGGCCGAGCGGACGTGATTGTCACGGTTCGGCTCATTCGTATTGACTGATGAGGCCTCGATAGTCACGTTTACGGACGAGCGGGCGAAGTCCTCGTCCGTAACGATCGTCCCACTGAAGCGGTCGAAACGGCCACGCACCTTGCTCACAACCATGTGGCGCACCACAAAGGAGACCTCGGAATGTACCGGGTCGATCTCCCACCTGCCGGCGATGAAGCCAGGAATCTGAGCGGCGGGGCTGACAGTCATAGGTATCTCCTGTGTCTTTGATCGTTCGGACGGTAGGCAGATTGCGATCAGCACGTTGAGCGGGGCAGCGCTGCGTACTGACTCGGCCAGAGCGACCGCAATCACGACCACCGGGGCCGAGGGTGGTCCTCCGATTCGGAGGCACACGTGAAAGGATACATATAATTGCTTTAGCACGCAATAGCTTTATCCTATACTTGAGCGAGGTCCCGTGTTTATACAAGCGAACAAGCGCAAGCTGACAGCTACCGACTGCCGGGGCACACACCAAGGGTGCGGGGGTCCTCCGCGTGAGCCACCACGCAGACCGCGGGCGCAGGCCTGGGTCGAAGCCGTCACGCGCGGTCGCGCGTGACCGAGATCGAGCAGCCGAGTGGTACTGCGTTACCCTCAGGTATGGCGAAGGTTGAACCTTTGAATAGCGAGGAGGAGATCTTTTGGCGCTCGCTCATGCGCATAATCCTCACGCTCCCTCGCCATCTCGACAGAGACTTAGTCCGGGCGGCTGGTGTGACAGCCAATGAGTACACGACGATCATGAACCTCTCCGAAGCACCAAACCGCGAGATGCGGATGGCCGACCTCGCGAACGCGACCGGGCTATCTGCGAGCCGCATTACCCGACTGGTCGACGACCTTGTCACTCGCGGCTTTGTCATCAAGCGAGCAAGCTCGGTTGATGGACGAGGAAACATCGCCAAGCTGACCACGAAGGGGATGGCGAAGCTGAAGGCGGCGTGGCCAGCGCACCTCGCGAGCGTCCGCGATCGAGTCTTCGACCACCTCGACCCGAAAGCAGCCGAGAATGCGGCCATGGTCCTGCACGCGCTCGCGACCAACGTCGAGGCCCGGAACACTAACCCTGGCGGACGGCCATAGCCTTCGAAGGGCAGGCGCGCGGGTACCGACATAGGGCTCGCCACGGGTTCTCGATGCGTCGGGAGCGGCGTCAGACCCCCTCGAGGAGACGTGACGTCAAGACGATGTCGACGACCTCGGGGACTGTCTCGATTCGTGCCCAGTCCCGCTGAAGCTCGCACGCCGGCGACACCCAGCTGATCGGCTGGGCCCCGGCTTGAACGATCCGTTCCAACCCCGCTCGGTGCGCCACACGCGAGGTGCCACCGACCGCGTCAACCACGGGAAACACCTCGTATCCAGCCCGGAGCGCGTCCAACGCGGGATATGCGAGACAGACCTCGGTCCACAGCGCGGTCATGATCAGCTTCTTGCGTCCTGTTGCCTCGACGGCTCGACGGAAGTCGAGGTCCTTCCATGAGTTGATTTGGGTTCGGTCGATCTCCACTGAGCCAGACAGCACCTCGCGGAGCTCGTCAGGGTCGGTGGCTGGTTATTCGCGACGACGTTGACGGTGGACAGCACAACCGGAAGCTTGTAGAGCTTGGCGAGCTTGGCAAGACGAGCCACGGAGGCGATGTTGCGCGTTAGCAGTTCCTGATCCATCGAGGTGACTATGCGCAGCTGGCTTGGCTGGTAATCGATGACGATCAAGGCCGAGTTCTGCGGGGTAAGCAGGTGATCCGTCACCGGGTCCCGCGTCTGTTCACTGCTCATGATGGCGCTCCCTCTCAGTAGTTTCGCGTCGGCTCAAACAAACCGAAGAAACTTTCGCCGCGAGGATGGGACATATTTGCTTGCCTACGCAAGTATATCTCAGGATACGGTTGCGATCGACATGATGGGCTGCACGGACCACTCAGGGCTTCCCATTCGATAGGAGCAATCTTTAGGTTCCGCTGACCATCCGTCCGTCCGGAGTCCAGCACGTTGTAGCGCTCAACCAGCCTCATTTCGCGGTGCGCTCAGCCTAGAAATGCGGGGCCGCAAGAAATCGAGCGGAACCTCCGCTCGGGTGCGGAGATCGGGACTCATCGGTCAGCGGTCACCTCGCGACCAAGGAGGCAAGCGTCTTCGCGTTACGCGGTGCGCACGCGTTTGTGTCGTTGTCGAAGAACACGTACACACTCGCATCGTCGAACAGTCCGCGCAGCCGGTCGGCCCAGATTGCGAGCATCTTCTTGCCATAGGTGGTGTACGGCTTCTTTTGGCTCTCGTGAAAGCGCGCGTAACCCCAGTCGGCGGTCCGCCAGACCGGCGTCTCTCGATCGGGCGACACGGCGATGCACGACGCAGCATTGTGTCGAGACAAGACCGCGGCGTACTCGTCGACGAACCACGTCGGATTGCGCGCCTCGACTGCGACCTTGACGTGAGCGGGGAAACAGTCGAGCACCGCATCCATCGCCCCAAGATCGATCTTGAAGTTCGGCGGCAGCTGCAACAGGATCGGGCCGAGTTTCGTACCGAGCGGCTGTACGCGCTCGAGGATCCGGGAAACTGGTTCTTCTGGATCGCGAAGGCGCTTCATGTGTGTGAGGTAGCGGCTCGCCTTCAACGCGAAGACGAAGTTGTCTGGCGTGCGCGCCGCCCAGGTAGCGAACGTGTCCGCCGGTGGCAGTCGGTAGAAGGTGTTGTTCACCTCGACGGTCGAGAATCGCGTCGCGTAGTACTCAAGCCATCGCGACTGCGCTACGTCATCGGGGTAGAACGACTCTTTCCAATACCTGTACTGCCAACCTGACGTGCCTACGTGAGCTCTCATCTCGCCTTAGTTTGGTCGTTGACGCCGCGCTCGAGGCTCATCTCCTTCGAGTCACTGCTGCCCATCGCACCGCTTGCCGAAGCCGCCCGCGACCGCTTGGAAGCGCGCCACCACGAACACTTCCGAGCCGATCGGCGTACCAGTCGTGCAATCCGAATAAATCGGAGATCTGCAGCGCCAGGTAGCCCTCGGTCGTGCCGACAGTTGGGCTCGATGGGATCGCCGCTCACTAGGGCGCAACGGCGACGGTCTCCACGCTCAGTCAGGCGATCCCTGGGCCAGCCAGTGGTCGAACAGGGCCACGTGGTCCTCAGGCCAAGGACCATCGCAGGGCATCGATCCGTCTCGGAGTCGGGCCGCAATGGCCTCCCCATGTGCTCGGACGTCGGCAATGGCCCACAAATCGAACGCTGCCTGCATCGCTTGACGGTCGCTCTCGCGAAAGAGAGGCCTGATATCCGAGGCGAAGGAAACCCCTCCGCCGGAACCGGGGGACGTCGTGCTCACGATGCTGCCTCCCTACTACTCAGGCCGATCGCCTCTGCGCTGCTGGGGCAATTCGGACGCCTCGCACTTCGACGACCGTGTCAGCCACTATCGCAAACCTCCGGGCTCGCGGACCAAGACATGATTGATGCCGATTGTTTATCTACTACCTATCTTGGACCTCGGCAGCTCGATCACGCGAAATCCCAGCTAACGCCGCTCACCATGTCACAAGGCGTCTTGTAATCCGAAATCACTTGTTGCGATGGCCGTCGCTCGCACGTCCCCACCCTTCGTTAGGAAGTTGCGCGTTCTGCCACGTTCGGTTCACCTTCTGCTGACCCACTCGGCGGAGCGCCCGGCAACGACGCCCTTATAGAGAGCCGTGACGGTTACCAGATCCATGGGCCGAGCTAATACGTCCTCAGTCGGGATGCTGGTGATGAGGAGTCGCGCCGATACGCACCGGATACTCGTCGACAGAACTCCGGTTTTCCAGGAGCCTCAAGACCAATAAACCGCTCCGCCGCATAACCTTTGCAAAACCGGGCGAACGTCACGAACTCCAGGGGAGCGATATCGATGGAAGTTGTGGATGCACAAATCCATGAGCCGCGACCAACGTTGCCACTCGAAGATTCCTTCAGCGACGAAGTAAAGACGCTGGTTAACGTCGAGATAGCTCGGGAGGCGATCGATAGCGTCGGCGTCGATGCCGCTCTGGTTTTCGCGTCCCAGACCTATATCGACGCGTGCATCTCGCGCTATCCGGACCGCTTCGCGGGCGCGCTCACGTTCGACTACATGGCCGAGGACCTCGAGCACCAGATCGCGACCTTTCGAGCGAGTCCGGGCATGGTCGCTGGCAGGAACCTCGTCGGGAACGCGAACACAGCGGAACTCCGCCCCGAATTCGAAGAGGGCAAGTTCGAACGCCTGTACACATTCGCGGAGAAATACGACCTGCCTTTGTTCTTTTCCACGCATGGCTGGGCACACGTTCTAGAGCGTGTTGCACAAGAGCACCCGGGCCTTACGATGGTGGTCGATCACCTCGGGGTGAGTCAGTCGCCGGTTTCGCCGCCGCGGCCCGAGCCTTGGGACCGCCTACCCGGCCTTCTTCACCTCGCGAAGTACCCGAACGTCCACGTCAAGTTCTCCGGGATCCCGCTCATGTCGTCAGAGGGATACCCCTACAGCGATGTCTGGCCGTACCTTCATCAGATCATCGATGCCTTTACACCCGAGCGACTGATGTGGGGCACGGACTATACGCGTATGCGTTGGATTCCACAGACGAACGGCGAGCTTGCGCCGCGCGACCGCTGGAAATCGTACAGCGACTGCTTCACCTATCTTCGCGATACGAATGAGATCTCTGAGGCCGACAAGGAACAACTGTTCGCAAAAACGATCCGACGTGTGTTGCGTTGGCAGTGATGCTCGCGTCAGGAGCTTGACCCAAATCTGGTCTAACTGTTTCTGCCGAGCGTGGGCCACGAACGGGGCCGCACTGTGCCTCGATCCCATCCCGCACCATGAAAATGGGGCTCGACCATCTGCTTCCCTCGCTGCTTTCTCCAGCGAGGCTTTGGCGATGAAGCCCTCTATTTCACTGCTTTACCTGCCACTCACGATCGGACGAATCCGCTGCGGGCGTAGGTGCCAAAGGCGTCTCTCGCTGATCAAACGTCGGACGGCGACGCTACTTCTGTCGGGCGAACTTTTGGAGACGTCGACCCTCGAGGACCTCACCGACGTAGATCGCGCCCTCAGAGTCTCGCCAGATGCAATGCGGGCCGTAGAACTCGCCCGGATCGTGGCTACGGCCGCCGTCGATCTTGCCGGGAACGTGTCCGGGGCCAAGGCGACCAAGCGTGTTGCCGTCCAAGTCGACGATGCTCACCCGGTCGTCGAGCTCAGACACGTACATCACCGCTTCGTTCGGGTCGACGTAGAGCTTCGTCGGACGGAGATAGCCGGTCCACATGTCGAGAAAGTCGCCGTCTAACGTGAAAATTTGGATGCGATTGTTCTCGCGGTCCGAAACGAAGACCTTGTGCTCGTGTACCGAGATGCCGTGCGGCGTGTGGAAGTACCCGGGCTTTTCCTTCGTCCCACGGAGCTCCTTGGCGTTCCCAGGCTCTCCCCAGGACTTGATGAGCGCGCCGTCGGGGCCGAACTTGTGTACGCGGCAGTTACGGTAGCCGTCAGAGACATAGATATTGCCTGCGGCGTCGACCGCGAGGTCGGTGGGCTGATTGAACGGGGCTCCAGCATGGGCCACCCCGTTGATCATCGAGAGCGCCTCGGTGCGCGAGCCGGGCTCGCCCCCGGGAATCGAGGGATCGCTAGCGTCGGGCTCGCGGATCTCGGGCGAGTAGCCCGTATCGGAAGGCTTGTCGCGATTGCCAAGCGTGAGCTGGTGACGGCCTTGCCTGGAGAATTTCATCACGATGTGACCACCCTGGTCGATGAAGTAGGTCGAATTGTCGGGCGTCACGCACACGCCGTGCGCCATACCGAAGATGCCCTCGCCCCAATGGTCGATCAGCTTTCCGGCTTTGTCGAACACCATGTACGGATGCTCGGTGCGGGTGAAGACGTGAACGTTGTCCTCGGAGTCCGTCGCGACACCCGCAACCTGGCCCCAGCGCCAGCCGTCTGGAAGCTCCCCCCAACCTTCGACGAGGTCATACTGCCGATCCCCTGCCGTCCATCTCTTCATCGATACCCCCGTAAATAGCATCCGTACCTGCAAGAGTCGCGTCGCTGCGAGACCGAGCGCTGCACGACCCGATCAGCCTCGCGCGAGAGGAGGCCGTCCTCGGAGCGTGTCGATCACGAGGGAAAACTGGTAGCTGCTCCACGCCTACGCCAGTCTGGAATCAGCTGCGGTGCCAGAGGTGGTCGCTGGCAAGAGCCGCCCCTTCACCCATCGCTTGGAGCTTCGCCCATGCGACCTCCTCGTGGCCGACGCGCGAACCGATTCCACAGTCGGTGCCGGCCTGGACATTTTCGCGACCAAGAATGCTCGCGTAGTTGACGAGTCGCTCGGCGATCAGCTCCGGGTGCTCGACGAGGTCCGTGGCGTGGCTTACAACACCTGGGATGAGCGTACGTCCCTCGGGAAGCTTCACGTCCTCCCAGACCCTCCACTCGTGAGCGTGGCGGACGTTTCCAGCCTCGACGGAGTAGGCATCGGCATTGACCTTGACTAACAGATCCGCGATGTCTCGAAGCGGGATGTCATTGGTGTGAGGGCGGTGTCCACTGCCCCAGCAGGTGTGAAACCTCACGAGGTCCTGCGGAAGCCCGGCGAGTGCATGGTTGATGATCTCGACACAGAACTCGAGGTAATTCCGGTACTCCTCCACCGACCACTCCGGGTAAAACATCCACGACGTCGCGAACTCAGGCTCGTCGATCTGCACGACGAAACCGGCATCGGTGACGATCTTGTACTCCTCGTGCATCGCGTCGGCAACGGCCATCATGTAGTCCTGTTCGCTGGAGTAGAACTCGTTGCGAGCCACTGCGCCGAGGCTCAGCGGGCCGAGGCTCGCGATGAAGCCCTCCACGTCCTTCCCTTCAATGCCCTCTCGCAGAGCCTCGACGTCGCGGATAGCAGCCGGCTGGCCGGTGTAGGTGACTGGAGCCGTGCAGACTCGCTCGTTTACGGGCTCGGCGGGTACGACTCCCGGAGTAAAGAAGCCGGGACGGACAGGTCCGCCGGATCCCTGCAGCCAAAGCCCGGACGCGTAAAAGCCTGGAAAATCTCGACGGTCCCGCTCGGCGACTCCTCCGCGCTTTCGCGGCCTCGCCGGATCGACCGGGACCAACTCCCATCCAGTGACCCGAGAGTGGATGTAGCCACCGTAGTTGCCGGCCTTGACATACTCTCCATCGTCAACAACGTCGACCCCGCATTCGATCTGCCGATCGATCACCCCGGCAACAGCAGAAGGCAGTCGCTCCGCCAACGCTGCGGCGTTCACCGTCGGGTCCCTTAGCAACACGTCGAGATCATCGGGGCGGGGCAAGTTGCCGCTGTGCGTCACCAGGATTTTCTGAGTACTTCTTCGCATCCCTCGTGATCCTCTCGATCGCGCACCCCTGAAATGGTGGTCTAGACGATACGTGCGCTTGGAGACAGCGACGCCCGATCGTCATGGTCGAGCTCGGCGTCGCCCGCGACCCCTCGAGCCTTCCGAGCCAACCTCGGTCCACTAGAAATGATCAATGTCACCCATCATCAGAGATGAGTCACTAGACCCGCTCGCCTATACCGCGCCCTCGCGACGTCGGGGCTCGATCTGTGACACCCGGGCGCCCCGCAGCGCGACCGCCTGACTCGCTGCTAACACTGCATCTTTTAAAGCGCTTTTCAGCGTCTCGACTGTCGGGGCGCGACCATTGCCCAGGGCGAGACCAGCCGCGAGCACACCAGCAAAGACGTCACCGGCGCCGGTGGTATCGACTACCCGGGCAGGTGGCGCCGCCTCGAACCACGTTTCATCGCCGACCGCGACAACGACGCCACTAGATCCGAGCGTGATCACCGCCACGCCACAGCCAAGAAGGAGTAACGCTCTCGCCGCGACCGACGGTTCAAGGCTCTCGCCACCGAGCAATGTCGCAGATTCGTGCTGATTGACGAGAAGGACATCGACGCGTTGCAACAACTCATGATCGAGCGGCCCAGAAATCGGTGACGCGTTCAGGACCACCGTTGTATTCGGCCCCGCTGCTTCCACAGCAGCACGTACCACCTGGCCTTCGATTTCGAGTTGGATGATGACAACCAGAGCATGCTCAATCACATCAATCGCTCGACGCACGTGGTCTGGCCTAAGCGACGCGTTCGCACCAGGAGCCACGACGATCTCGTTCTCACCATCTGGCGTGACGGTGATGAATGCGGTCCCACTTGGCGCGGCGGGCGAGACGGTCACCCAGGTGGCCAGAACCCCATCTCTAACGAGGCCTCGGAGGAGTGCTGTACCGGCCTCGTCGTCGCCCACGTTCGCTACGAGAGCGACGGACGCGCCTGCAGCGACTGCAGCGGCTGCCTGGTTCGCCCCTTTGCCGCCATCGGAGAGCTCGAGCACCGCGTTGCCAATCGTTTCGCCCGGTCGCGGCCTTCTATCGATTCGGAGGATGTAATCGCGATTGATAGATCCGACGTCAACGAAAGGCGGGAGCGCGACGCTGATGTCATCTGATCCGGCCGCGTCAGCGATGATGGCTGCACTAAAGCTTGGAGAGCTCGTGGATGATGTCATGAAACCTGGCCCTCGTCTGCTTCGCCACACCTGCATCTGTATACATTCTGACCTGGCGCTTTGGAACCGACAACGGAGCCCGGCCGACGATGCCTGCACCAGGTTCGGGGTGTGCGGAGGCACCGCTAGTGCGGCCAATTAGCCGGTGCCAAAATGCGTTCCACTACTTCAAGGAGCGTGGCGGTAATAGCGATCTACCTCACCACGGAGAACATGACGGCGGAGCGGCATGCCGAAGGGCGTAGGCGTCTTAAGGAAGCGGGAACCCCCGAAGAAGCCATGAAGCTGCACTCCGTCTTCGGTGAAGAGGGCAGGCTTCAGGTATTCGACATCTGGGAAAGTCAGGAAGCTTTTGACACGTTTCTCGGATATCCAGTCCCAATACTTGAGGACCTGGGTGTCAATTTGAGCGCGCCGCCAGCAATCGTGCGGGTGGTCGATCTCGTTCAGTAGCGCTGACGCACCCCACGACCTCCCTAAAATCGTGGGTCCTAGGTCGACGACAGCGACGCGTACCGGCCGAGAGCGGTTAGTAGCTCGCCGCGTGCCGCCGATGGGTAACCGTTTGTCCCATCGCCCGTTGTGGTCATCTACAGAATCATGCATCCGCTGCCTTGGTTTCCTATGGGAAGGTTGAATACGTCATGACGGATCGAGGGAGAGCGGTATGAGATTCGAGGGGCAAACAGCCATCGTGACCGGAGGGGCTCAGGGAATTGGAGCGGCGGTGGCGATCGCCCTCGCGTCGGAGGGTGCGAACGTCGTTGTCTCTGACATCAACGAGCTGGGGATTCGTCCGGTCAGCGACACGATTAATTCGCTTGGCACCGGGTCGTGCCTTCCTCTTGCTTGCGACGTTTCAAACGAGGGGCAAGTTGAGGCGATGCTTCGGCGAACGGTCGAGCAATTCGGACAGCTCGATGTTCTCGTCAATACTGCAGCGTGGCTGGATCCTGCAGGCCCAGTTGTCGACCTTCCAATCGACAGATTTCAACATGCGCTGGACACGAACTTGACGGGTGTCTTTCTCTGTTGCAAACACGCACTAAAGACGATGATCGCTGCGGGAAAGGGGGCCATCGTCAATGTCTCGTCGATCAACGGCCTACGAGGATTTCCAAATCGAGCATCGTACGGCGCCTCCAAGGCAGCAGTGGTGAATTTGACCGAGACCATCGCAAGGGAGTGCGCCGAACAGGGAATCCGCGTCAACGCGGTCTGCCCGAGTGGTGTAGACACGCCACGCATGCCGCAACTGATGGCCAACCTTGCCGAGCTCGAGGGAAGGACCCGAGAAGAGGGGCTCGCCGAATACGAACAGCGACGCTCAACCCTCCTGCAGCCTGAGCAGGTTGCAACCCTGATCCTTTACTTGGTGTCGGCGGAGAGCGACAAAGTGACCGGCAACGCCGTAAAGATCGGACTGAACATCTGGTAACTCCAGGCTCATGCGATCCGTAGGAGAAAGATGGCGAAGGACTTCGCCACCCGCAACCTCATAGATTCGTCAATGTCTACGCGGTTCTTTGCTTACCGCTGTCGACCTTTGGTGCCAACACTGTGTGCGTTTTTCGTGGTGCATGGACCGTGAATTTTGCACAACAAGCTCCACGGATGTGCGCCTCAAGTACAGCTACCCGTCCTGGGAACGGTGATGCCAGCGCAACTCTCAGGTGAAATCCCAACGAGTTTGGCTGTACGGACCACCTTTTTGGAAACCGAAGGCCTTTGACGGTGCGACTCGGTACACGAGCACATCGCCCGTCCTCATGGCATCGCCGAGACCGGACCACGTTCCTTCAGGTGCGACGAAATGCGCGCCGTACTTTGACTCGAAGCAATCCGCAACGCTTCGGCGACCGGATTCCTCGGCTACCTCGGTCGCATCACCTTCGAGTACAAGATCGAGGCCTCCGAGGGTGTTGGTCCCGGTCGTCAAAGTGCAATGGGAGTTCAGTCTGAGGTTCTTGGCCTTGCGTTCGTCACGCCCAGTGCAGAAATAGATTGAACCGTCTAACCAGACCCCGAGCAGCGGGGTGACGTGCGGACGTTGATCGCCTCGGATCGTCGACAACCAAAAGATGTCAGCCTCGTCTAGAACGCGGCGTGCGTCACCCCAGGGAGTCGCAAGCGCGCGAGGCGAACTGAAACCTCCATCAAGCTGCGTCGTCGGCTCTTTTTCAGGCATCGAGTTCCTTCCGATACATAGACAGGCGTCGGTCGCAGTCGAAAGTCATCGACGACCAGAGCCGTGATGACACCACATTTCCGAAGGGCCAGGCGCCATCGCCACCGAGGTAGACCGCCAGTTACATCTCGCCGTGGAGAACCGGACCGGCTGGTTCGTAGGTACCAATAACGATACCGAGATCGGTCACGGTGAGGTCGACAGGGTGCATCGTCGCCGGGAGAATGCCATCGTTGAACAAACGGTAACCGGAGCCGAGCACCAACGGAAACGTCATCAGGCGGAAGCGATCGACGAGTTCGTGCTGCAACAGTGTCTGCAGCAGTTTGCCACTTCCCCAGATCTGCAGCTCGTCGCCGGGTTCGTTCTTCAGCGCCTGGACCGACGCGACGACGTCGCCGGTCACAAGGTGAGCGGTGTCGGGGTGATCACCGAGCCACGTGGCATCGGCCTCGCTGAGCGAGTTGGACGCGACGTACTTGGGCAGCGAGTTGATCGCGGTGGCGATGAGGTTGGTGGGGTCGGTCTGATCAGGCCAGTAACCGCGGAAGATGTCGAACGTTCTCCGACCGAACAAGAACGCGCTGGCGTGGCTGGTGAGCTCGGCGACAAACTCGCCGACGGCTGGGTCGGCGAACGGGGCCTGCCAGCCACCGTGGGTAAAGGCGTCGCTGGGATCTTCCTCAGCCCCTCCGGGGGCCTGCATCACGCCATCGAGGCTCAAAAACGTCTGAACGGTGAGTTTCATTTCAATGCAGATTAAGCGGCCGTGAGCGTTCCACTAACGACGGACTCTCGTTCGAGCACTTCTTCTCGCTGCGCGCCGCCCACCTCGGCTGCCATGGTTTCCTTGGCTGGGCCCTGCCAAGTTGCCTCAGGGCAGGGCGTTGGCTTCCAACAGCGCCTTGAGATTTTCCGCAGCTGTCTCAAACTGCTTCTTGGCGAGCCTGACCACGACAGGCTCAGCGAGCCTGAAGAATCCCTTGCTCTCTCCTCGATAGACGGTCGTGAGCTTCGTGCCGTCGCCAACTGATTCGAGATAGTTAGCGACCTCAAGATCGAACGGCCCAGAGGCGGACTTGCTTATGAACTTCTCGCCGGCGACGTAATCGGTGCACGTAGAAGGAGATTCGAAGTTTCGGCCGAGAAATCTACCCACATACACGATTGTGCTTCCCACTTCGATTGGACCAGCGCTCGTTCGCCGTACCTCGGTCACCCCCGGATTCCAGTCTGGGGCTCGATCGACATCGACGAGAGCAGCGAAGACATCCGCGACCTGACGATCTATGACCACCACGATCTCAAACTCATTCATGGACGCTCCTCCAGTTTCGCGCACGCGAATGTTGTGGAAATCCTATGGAAGAGACCAGGGCGAGTCGAGGGGGGTATCCTCCGATCCAAGGGGTACCACCACTACTCACAACATCAACCCGAATGGGATAAGGACGAGAATGTTGTCGACGATCTCGTCTGAGCTCCCGGAGGAATTCGAGAAGGGCACAAGGTTCAAGCTTCTCTTGTCATAGTGCAACACGGAGGAGATATGAACGAAAAACTTGAACAGGATCAGCCAAATCAGAAGGAACGAATAAATAGCAAGAAGAACTCTCGCTAGCGGAGGTTTCCGGGCTAGCGATTTGAGGCCCGTTTTGTCGGTCTCGAAAGTTTCTTCGAAATAGGCCGCTGACCAGCGCGTTCTCCCTGGTCAAA
>Ga0208357_1001643_pt1 | contig 16052 bp, 12 predicted proteins | sample NGESurdeep092012_6_FD_184487 | JGI IMG/M metagenome (GOLD analysis project Ga0208357, IMG submission 184487) | Arctic peat soil microbial communities from Barrow, Alaska - NGEE Surface sample F52-2 deep-092012 (SPAdes) | ecosystem: Environmental > Terrestrial > Soil > Wetlands > Peat ... | reverse complement strand
CCTAGTAGATTGCGCATTTCATAGGGATCGTTCTTCATATCAAAAAGCGCGTCCACGGCACGAGAATCAGGAGAATTTGCCATGATCAGCTTCCAGTCCGCGGTCCTCAACGTATAGTTCGGAACACTAGGGTGCTTCGCGGGGTCAGTAGCCCATTCCGAGACACGGTAGTCAGGGCCGGCCGGACCGCTGCCCTCGATCAAGGGACGCAGAGAATAGCCATCGCGTTCCGGCGCTTTGGTCCCCAGGTAGTCCAGGATCGTTGCAAAAAGATCTCGGCCACACACTGGCTGGTTCACTACCGATCCCGGGGTGATCACGCCGGGCATCCGCATGAGCAACGGAACGCGAAGAGCCTCTTGGTAGAAAACCATTTTCGAGACCAACCCATGGGCGCCTAGCATCTCCCCGTGGTCGGAAGTAAAGATCACCAAGGTGTCCTGTGTCAGCTTCAGTTCGTCAAGCTTGTCGAGGATGCGGCCGATCTCATGGTCCACGCCTTTGATCTGGGCGTAGTATGCGGCGGTGAACTGCCGGACGTAATCGGCGTTGTGATAATGCGCCATGGTTTCGGCGCGCTCCCGGTAAGGCGACCAGCGCCCCGCGGGCGAGATTGGTGGCCATGAGCGTCTGGCGGACGCGGCGGATGGTGCCCGCCCGCAGCATCGCGGTCACCCGTTGGATGACGATTTCGACATCGACGCCGCTGCGCGCCGCGATCTCGCCGAACGGGTCGTCTTGAAAACCGGCCAGCCGGTCTTCGGAAACGGCGAGGATGGCAGCGTTGATCGGATCGGAAACCGCCGCCGGCAGCGTCGGAGCGTTGCGCGTCATGATCGGGCGATTTCTGGAAAGCCCCGGTCCGGCCCCCCATGCCCGGCTAAAGCTTAAGCGTGCTCAATCCGACGGCGAAGTCGTATGCCTGCTGGGCCGTCTGCGCGTTGTAGACCGCGGTCACGTCATCGGTTTGCGCTTGCGACAAGTTGGCTTCGGCCGTGACCAAATCGATGATCGTCGCGGCACCGACCCTGTACTTGGCTTGGGCGGCATTTAGCGCGACCTGCGCGCTGGAGAGTTCGAGGTTGGCCTGTACCAGCAGCGCGCGCGCCGAGATCAGCCCCGACAGCGCCGAGCGCACGCCGGACTCCACCCCGAGTTTGGTTTGCAGCAGCGCCGCGTCGGCCTGATCGAGCTGCGATTGCGCCACCGCGATATTGTACGACGTCTGACCTTGATCGTAGATTGGAATGTTTATCGTCGCGCCAATCGATGACGAATGCGAAAACGAATTATTGAACGGCAGCGAGCGGGCCACGCCGTCCTGCGCGTTGGCCGTGATCGTTGGAAAGCGCCCCAGTTTGGCAAAGCGCAGGTCGTCTTGGGACGACGCGACGGTGTGCTTCGCCGCGTCGTAATCAGGGCGCAGCAAGAGCGCCTGGCCGACGGCCTTGGCGTACGTCTGGGTCACCTGCAGCGGGATTTCCCCGTTGGTCAGCGGCTGCGGAACGACTTGAGCGTCGGCGTCTAAGCCCAGCGCGGCCGCAAAGTTCGACTGCGCGGCGATCGCGGCGCCTTGCGCGGTCACCAGTTGACCGCGCGCTTTGGCGGTCTGAAACTCCGCCGATGAAAGATCGGACTTTGCGGCAGCGCCCGCGCGGATCTCCGCATTGACGTTGTCTTCTTGGGTCTGAAATTCGCGGACGAGCTGAGCGTCGGCCGCAATCGTCGCGTTATCCTGCAGCACGAGGTAGTAGGCGTTGGCCACGTCGAATTCCAGCGTTTGCAGGTCGCGCAGCAGCGTATCGCGCCCGGCGATGTCGCTCTCTTTAGCCGACTTGATCGCGGCGATAACGCGCCCGCCGTCGAAGATCAACTGCTGGACGCTGATCGAAGCGCGCTCGTCGGTCGTTACCGCGTTCCCCAAATTCGAATTGACACCGGGCGTGGGCGTCGCGTTGGGATTGGCGTTGTTGTTTTGGCTGGAGCTCCCGCCGCCGAACGAGCGCGTGACGCTTCCCGTCGCCGAGATGCTCGGAAAGAGCGCTTGCAATTCCGAACTGTACTTCGCTCGGATGGCGTTATATTGCGCGCGCTGCGAAGCGAACGCCGGCGATCCCATCACCGCGAGGTCGACGGCCTGAGTCAGAGAGACGGAGGTCGGTACGCCGGCGACCGGCCGTAGGGAGGCAACGTCGGGCGCCGGGGTGCCGTACGCGGGGTACGGCAACGGCGTTCCCGCGATGGTCGGCGTGGGCACCGGCAGCAGCGTCGAGGACGGCGGCGGGGTCGGCGCGGCGCCGACGGGGCCGCCCAACAAGGCGGCCGCCAGCGCGCCCAGGGCGGCCAGTGAAGCAATCGTTCGAACGTTCACGAAGCTAGTATGCCCCCTTGGCCGCCGGAGAAACCGAAGCGGCGGGGCCGGGAGAACCGGCACCGTTGACGGCTACCGGACTCTTGTCTTGCAGGGCGTCGGGGCGAGTCGTGATGACGACGGTCCCGGTCGTGACTTGGGGGCTGACGACTTGCGAGAGCGTGTCGGTTTGCAGACCGACCTTGATAGGTACCTGATACGCGACGTTGTTTCGCACGACGAAAACCGCGCTGCCGTTTTGCGTTTGCGCGATGGCGCTCAACGGCACGACGACTGCGCCGATGGCTTTCTGCTTGGGAATCGTCGCGATGACCAGCATGCCCCCGCGCAGGACGTCGCCCGGGTTGTTCTCTTGGATGCGCGCGAGATACGACAGCGTGCCTTGCGTCGGCACGGAGTTGACCGTTCCGACTGTCCCGGTAAACGTCTTGCCGGGAAGCGATGACGAGGAGAACGTGATGGTTTGACCCGGATGCACGTACGGCAGATCTTCGTCGGGAACGTTGATGTTGACCCACACCTTATCGGTGCGCGCGATCTGCAGCACCGGAGCGCTGGGACCGGCCATTGCGCCGGGATCCATCAAGCGCGCCGTCACGACGCCTTCAAACGGGGAATAGACCGCGGTCTGCGACAGTTCGGTCGAGAGTACGCCGGCTTGCGCGGCCGCGGCTTGCGCGCCCGCGAGCGATGCTTTGACGTTTTCCGAACTTACGACGTCGTTCTGTTGGCCGGCGACGGCCGCGCTGCTTTGGCTATGCGCCTGCACGTACTGCGCCCGCGCGGCTTCGAGTTGCTGCTGCGATACGTAACCCTGCTTGAAAAGCTGCTCGTCTTGCTGGTAGATCAATTGTGCGTTGGCCAGCGCGGCTTTGGCCGTCAACAGCGTCGACGCGTTGGATTGCCGCGCGATCGGAAGGCCGACTTGCGATCCGCGAGCCGTGGCAGCGGCTTGATTGGCCTGGGCTTGCGCCTGCGCCAACTGCGCGCGCAGCGTCGAATCGTCGATTTTCGCGACGACTTGCCCGGCGCCCACGCGGTCGCCGACGTTCACGTAGATCGCCGCAATCGGTCCGGACTGCTGAAACGCGACGGTCGACTGCTCGAGCGGAGCGATTTGCCCGTCGAGCGTGATGGACGTGGCGATATCGCGGCGTTGCGCGGTGGCGACGTCGACGTTGAGCGGCTGAGGCCCGCGCGGTCCGCGGTTTCCACCGCAACCGGTGAGGGCGAGCGATGCCACAAGGGCACCCGCAATCGCCAGGCGCTGATACTGCATGTTTCTCCTTAGTTCCAGGAACGCTATTCCCAGAGCCGGCGTTCTTTCCTTAAATACGAGGGAGACTCGATTTTGATTCATCCCGCTCGGCTAAACCTGAGAATCGACGTTTTGGCTGCACGCTCTTAGAAAAGTTTGGGGTGCTTGGGGAGCGGGACGATGGCGCCCTACGCCGTATTCCCTCCGGAGCCATGAGCCAAAAACTCGGCATCGGCCGCTCCTATAGCTTGCAGAGTCGCGTCGAGGAGTGGATGACTGCCCAGAAGGCCGGCAACGAGGGCGTCGACGTTCTTGCGACCCCGACGCTGGTCCAGCTGGTGGAAGATGCCGCGATGCACTGCATCGCCCCGACCCTCGATCCCGAGTCGATCAGCTTGGGGACCCACATCGATCTGGCCCACCACAAGCTCGTCCCGGTCGGATTTCTCCTGCGCATCGAGGTCGAGGTCGCGATGGTCGATGGCCCTCGGGTGAGCTTTTCCGTGACGGTCTACGACGAGCGAGAAGCAGTGGCCGAGGGCACCCACGAGCGCTATATCATGGAGAAAGGCGCCTTCTTGCTCAGGCTTCGGGAGAAAAATTCCTAGGCCGCCGGGGCCAACTCTCCTAGGGTCCGCTAGCCATCCCGCACCCCGAGCTAGCGGGGGCTCAGCCGCAAGATAGCCCATTTCGGGTTACCCTGCAGGGGGGGCAATCATACGTGCCCGAAGAGTAAGCAGGATTGTTTTCGGGTAACCGCTACGCAACATACCGCATGGTCGGTGGACCCTTGAGCAAAAGTAGGATCTCTACATTTTTTTCTAGGAGGAAACCTTGAAGCGACTGAGCACCGGAGCCCTCGCCGTGCTGATGACAGCCGGCCTGGGGCTCAACGCGCTCGCAGCCTCATCGCCTTCCGCATCGCATGGAAATCTTGGAAACAACGCGATCGCGCAAGCCTCGATGGACACGAACGCAGCTCCGCCGGCGAACTTCGGATCCCCGCCGTCGGGCCAGATCCCGATTCTTTACAACGACCACCACGTCTACGCTAAGCCCGACGAACTCAAGCAGGGTCGCGTGTTGGCCGCGCTCGTCCGCGGCGGCACGGTGCTGATCCCGCTCCGTTCGATGTTCGAGCAAATGGGCGCAACGGTGTCTTACGACGCGTCCAGCAGGACCGTGGATGTCAGCAAAGCCGGAGCCGACGTCAAAGTGACCGTCGGTACGCCGGAAGTCGTCATCAACGGCGAATCGCGCCCGCTCGATGTGCCCCCGGAAATGTACCAGGGTCACGTCGTGGTTCCGGTTCGCGTGATTTCGGAAGGCATGGGCGCATACGTCCTGTGGGTTCCGGACCAGCGCGTGGTCGTCGTGCGCTATATCCCGCCAACGCCGCCGCCGACGCCGGCGCCGACCGAGGAACCGACGGTCGCGCCGACCGAAGTACCAACGCCCGAACCGACGCCGTACCGCGATCTATTCGTGGCCGGCGACTTCCTCAACTCGCCGCAAGTGTACGACGAGTTCAGCCCGGGCAACTACGGCAAGAACACAAACGGTGGATTCTCATACGCCATTCGCGGCGCGGCGGAGTTCAACGCACTGGGCATGCCGTGGATGATCGAAGGCGATTATCGTCAATACAACTTCCCGCACAACCAAGGTGTCGCAACACCGGGCACCCCGCCGGGGCTTTCGCCGTGTCCGAGCGGCTCGGATGAAGGCTGCGTCAGAATCATCGGCGGACAAAGCACGACCTTCGTGCCGTCCTTCCTCGTGCGCGATTACGACTTCGACGGTCGTCTCGGGCTCAAGATCGCCGAACCGCGTATCTTCATCGGTGTCGGGTACATCTTCCGTACGAACAACGCCGGATACCCCAGACTCACCGCGGCCGGATTCGGCGTGGAGAAACTGCCGGACCTCGACAGAACGCTGTCGCTGTACGGCAGCGCCTGGTACTACCCGAACGTTCGCGGAACGTGCGGCACCGACGTCTGTCCGTCGGGACCGTACGTGCTGGCGTACAATATCCTCAAGACCCAACTCGGTGGTACCTACAGCTTCGGACCCAACCAACCGCTGTTCTTGGACTTCGGTATTCTGGGCGATCGCGGCCAGAATAAGTCCAACGCTCCGGGCGGCTTCTCACACCAAGCGCTCTACGTCGGGCTCGGACTCAAGTTCTAGCCTCACCGAAAACGCTGGAGTAAAAGGGAAAGGCCCTCGGCGCAAGCCGGGGGCCTTTCCGCATGGCCACGCGCGGGCGAGGTGCCGCTACCGGGGCGAGGGCGATGGCGCGGGGGTAAGGATCGGCGCGGATGTTGGAAGCGGCGCAAGCGTGGCAGCCGACGATGGCGCCGGGGTCACCGCCGGGCCGATCGGCGTTGCGTTGGGGGTCGGTTCGGGCGTCGGCGCGGGCGTGGGCTCGGGCGTCGCGGCAACGCATGGCGGTGTCAGGATCTCGACCTTGGGCTGCCCGGGCGCAAGCGTCGGGGTCGGTGTGACTTCGGGAGCCGGCGTTGGAATCTCGGTCGGCGTGGGCACCGGTGTCGGCGCCAGACGGCCGTTGGGAAGCAGTACCGGCGTTGGTTCGGGCGTCGGACAGGGGACCGCGTCGGCGAAGTAACGCTCGGTGAAGCCCAACGCGAGATTCTTGGCGACTTGCTTGCCGAAGTACGAGTTGGGGAAGCGGCTCACGATCACGTGCATGTATTGCCAGGCTTTATCTTGCGCGGGCTGCGTGTAGATTTTTGAGTACGCGCCGATGGCCAGAAAGTAGCTGCGCGCCAACTCCGGGTCGTTGGGATATCGGTTGGCCCACGCGCGCAACGCATCGTCGGCGAAATCGACCGTCGTGATCACGCCTTGGCTGGTCGTGAACGAACCGGAGCGAATGACCTCGTCGCGGAACGTGTTGTTGATGCCGAGGTAACTCATCTTCATCCGCCCGAAATATTCGTCACCGGGCGCCGAATGGTGGAAATCGCGGCAACGCTGCTGCGCGAACTTGCTGGGCATGGCCGCGCAGGGGTCCTTGGACGCGCGCTTGGCTTTGAGCGTTGGCGCGGGCGGTCGGGCGGCATTGGCGTTCGCGGCAATGCCGCCGGTCAGAGAAGCGGCCGTAAGGAGAGCGAAGATGCGTTTCACGGCTCTAAGGTTTGTCGGTTGGGGCGCGCGTTACCTCGCGGAACGCGTGGACCTGCGCCGCGTCTGCACCGAAGCAAACGAAGCGCGCGGGCGCACGCCTGCATGGACTCCGCCCGCCATGCCGTAGAGCCGCCTGATGCGCGCTACGTCTTTGGAAATCCAAGGATCGGCCGGATATTTCCGAGTCCAATCGCGAATCGCGTCCTCGGTGAGGCTCAAACCGCGCACGACTTCGGTCGCGGGAACGCCGCTTGCCGCGCGATTGGCGGCGTCGCGAAGGCGATTATCGATCTCGAGCACGCTCATGTGTGCGCGCCCAAAATATTCGTCGGCGGGCGCGAGCCGATAGCGGGCCTGCGCCGGAATACAGGAAGCCAGCAGGACGACGAAGAGAACAGCAAACGAAATGCAACGAACGATAACCGTCGCGGCGCTGCAACTCGCGGCGCACGACCTCGACGCGTTTGATGACGTTTGGCCAACGATTCGCGACCGAGTCGCGGATACGGCAAAAAATGGTGCTTCTCTCATAGTGCTCCCCGAGGCGACGATTCCAGCATACGTGCTCGGCAGCGCCTCCATCGATATGAAGCGCGTCGAGCGGGCTCTACTAGACCTTCGGTCGCTCGCTGAAAAATTTTGCTTCCTTGCCGTCTGTGGGGCCGTCCGAGCGGACGGCAACGTTCTTTACAACAGCGCGGTCGCGTTTGGACCCAAGGGAGCGGTCGCCGGCTATGCCGATAAGGTCTTCCTGTGGCATTTCGACCGCCGCTGGTTCGCGCCGGGGCAACGGATCGCGCCCATTCGAACCGACATCGGCTCGATCGGCGTGCTGGTGTGCGCGGACGGGCGGATGCCGCAGGTGGCCCGTAAACTGGTCGACGACGGCGCCGAGATCCTCGTCATGCCCACGGCGTGGGTTACCAGCGGCCGCGACGTCAGCGTTCTCGAAAACGTGCAGGCCGATCTTTTGGCACGCGTGCGCGCCCGCGAGAACGGCGTGCCCTTCGTCGCGGCCAACAAGAGCGGCGTCGAGCGCGGGTGCGTCGCCTATTGCGGTAAGAGCCAGATCGTTGCCGCCGACGGAACCGTCGTTGCCATGGCTTCGCAGCACCAGCCCGGCGTCGTCACCGCCGACATCGTCTTGGGCCCGGCACGTCCGTCCCGCGCGGCAACCCACGCGCCCGTCGCCGCACGCGCACGCGCGACCGGCAGCACGCGCGTCGCGATCACGCCCTTCGACGCCGACGAGCGAACGACGCTTGCGATGGAGCTGGTAGAAGCCACGCAGTTGGTCGCGCCCGGCGCCGACGACGCGCTGCAAGCGTTGGATCGATGCGTTCCGACGATGGCCGTCGACGACGCAACCGTTGCCGATCCCGGCGGCCTGGTACCGTTGCGCCGCCGCGGTTATCGGGCGATCGTATGGAACGTTGGCCAGATCGATCGCGCGTGGATCGAACCGTTGGCCCGCGCACGCGCGCTCGAGCTACGCCTCTACGTCGTGGTCGTCGACCGCGACGCACGCGCGTTTGCCGTCGATCCCGACGGCGCGATCGTCGCCGGCACGTTCGATGCGTTTCGCATCGCGAGCTTCGTTCTGGATCCCGCGCGCGCCGAGGCGACGCTGCTGGCTCCGGGCACCGACGTCGCCGACGGCCTGGAGCGCGTCGCCGCGCTCGTTGGCGAGTCGTGAAGATCTACCGCGCGATAGCGCTGACCGGCGCCCTGGCCCTAGCGGGATCGGTCTGGCACGCTCCTACGGCGCCGCGCGCGGTCGGACGCCTAGGAATCGGCACGGGACCGTTCGTTGCGGGCAGCCGCATCGCGTTGCGCGCGACCGGAATGCCCGTACCGTACGACGTGCGGCTGGTCGGGCCGGGAACGCTCGCCGCAGGCGTCTACGTCGCGCCGAACGTGACGTCGCCGCAGCGCGTGGCGTTGATCGCCGGCAATGCCGCAATCCTTGCCGCTGCAAGCTTCCTCGTGGTGCCGGCGCCCGCGCGGTCGCGTCCGCTTTTGGCCGTCGCAAGCTACGACGACGGCATCGTCTTGCACGATCCCAACGGGTTCGCGCGTTTGGCCGTGCTCGCAATCGACGGTTCCCCGGGAGACGTCGCGTTCGGTCCCCGCGGCATCATCCAGGCGCCCGATACCGTGGGCGACGGCGTGGCGATCGCCTCACGCACGCCCTGGAACGTCCGCATCGTAAACGACGTGCCGTCCGGGAATGAGATCGTCGTCGACGGGCAAAGCGATGCATTCGTTTCCAATCGCGACGTCAACGGCGCGGGCGCGCTCACGAAAATCGCCGCCGATGGGACGGTCTCGCGAATCGTGACCGGCGTGACCGCCGAAGGATTGGCGATCGATCGCGCTCGCGGCATCGTCTACGTCGGGAACGTCAACGACGCCACGGTGCTGGCGGTGAACGCGCGCACGATGAAACCCCTGCGTCGTATTGCGGCCGTGCCGCGCGTCTTCGGCATCGCGCTTTCCACCGATGGCAACACGCTCTACGCGGTCGCAAATCGCAGCCTTTCGTCGCCATTTCATCAAGCAGGCTACGTCGCCGCGATCGCGCTGTCGGCTACGCCCCACGTCGTCGCCCGCAGCGCGAATTTGCATTTTCCGCTCGGCATCGCGCTGGACGCGCGCGACGCACGATTGTTCGTAACCGATGAGGCTTCTAACCAAGTCTACGTTCTCAACGCCAAGACGCTTCGCGCGTCACACGCACCGCTGGACACCTGCAGGACGCCGTGGAAGCCCTTCTACGACGCCGCATCGCAGCGCGTCTTCGTTCCATGCGCGCGCGCCGACGACGTAGACGTTTTCGACGCGCGGACGCTCGCGCGGGTCGGCGGCGCGCCGTTTCATACCGGCGGCTATCCACTGGCAGTAGCCGCATGGCACTAAGGACCTTTGCGCTCGCAGCGTTGCTGTTCGCGAGCGTCTGCGGCGGCGCGCGAGGCGCGCAGCTGCCCGCTCGGCTGACACCCGCCGCGCCGTTTCCGCGAATTCTGACGCAGGCACCGACGGTGTCCTTCGTCGCGCCCGGGATATGGGAGGGCGACTACCTTCTGTCGACTCCCGACGGCCCGATCGCCGTTCACGCCGTCGCCGTCGATCCGCATTTGGCCGACGTTCGTTTGGAAACGGTGATCGCCAACGATCGCTTGGTCTCGGGCGCGGAGCCGGTCAGCGCGATGGCCGCGCGGACCGGAGCGGTCGCCGGCATCAACGGCGATTACTTCGACATCGGTGCGACCAACGCGCCGACCAACGTCGTCGTGAAGGACGGACGTTTGCTGCGCACGCCGCGCAAACGCGCCGCATTCGTCTTGGAAACCAACGGCTCCAGCCTGCTGGGCGAACTGTCGTTCGCGGGGACCGTGCAAATCGGCACGCATAGCGCCGCGCTGACGGGGATTAACGAGCTGCCGCCGCCCGCCGGCGGGATCGCGCTGATCACGCCCGAGTTCGGGGCGATCGCGCCGTCGCCGGCGACGACGCTGGTCGCGCTCCAACCGCTCGACGGTACGCCGCCCTTCGCACGCTATCGCGCCGGATCGATCGCGGACAGCGCGGTCTCGCAGCCGGCGGGTACGTATCTTGCAATCGCTGCGAGCGCGTACAGCCCCGACACGCTTCCCAATCCCGGCGACGTCGTGACCGCATCGGGAGATCTGGCACCACCGGTCGTTTCGGAGATCGCCGATGCGATCGGCGGCGGCCCGGTCTTGTTGCGCGACGGCGCGTGGTACGCAGATCCCGACGGTCCCAACGGTGCGACCTTCGCGCGTCGCATCCCCACCTCAGGGGTTGCGGTCGCAACCGACGGTACGATCTTTCTCATCGAAGTGGACGGGCGCCAGCCCGACGTCAGCATCGGCTTGACGCGCCCACAGTTCGCCGCACTGATGCTGGCGCTGGGCGCAAATGACGGCATGGCGCTCGACGGCGGCGGCTCGTCGACGTTGGTCGCACGACGGTTGGGCGACGACGGCGTCAGCGTGCTCAACTCGCCGTCGGATGGAGCGGAGCGCCGCGTCGGCGATGCGTTGCTGGTCTACAGCGACGTGGCCGTCGGGCCGCCGGCGCGCGCGGTCGTCGCGCCGTCGACCGTGCGCGCGCTGGTCGGATCGTCGACCCCGCTGCGGACCGCGGTGATCGACGCGGCGGGACACCATATCGCCGTCGGTGACGACGCGGTGCTGACGGTCGTTCCGCGCGATCTTGGAACCGTCGTTAACGGATCCTTCGTCGCCCGACGTGCGGGACGCGGCACGCTTCACGTCGCCTACGCCGTCGCGAGCGGCACCGTGCCGATCGTCGTCGACGGCCGTCCCGCGCGATTGGACATTCTCCCCAGCCCCATCAATCTTTCGCCGGGCGGACGCATACGCCTGATCGCGCACGCCTACGACGCCGATGGATTTCCGCTGGCCCTGCCCACCAACGAGAGGTGGACCGCTTCGAGCGGCACGATCGACGCCGACGGAAGCTTTACGGCGGCAACGTCCGACGCGACGGTTAGAGTGCGTGCCGGTGCCACGACCGCAACGCAACGCATCACCGTCGGCCAGCACGAACGTTCCCTCGCGCTCTCCAAGCCGCCGACGTTTGCCACGGCGCCCCGCGGCGGACCGGGCGGCCTGAATGTAGGTACCGCGTGTCCGTCGTGCTTGGCTTTGCGCTACGATTTCAGCGGCAACGAACGCGCGGCGTATGTCGATGTGGGCGTGCCGCTCCCCGCCGGCGCGCTGGGCATCGCGTTCGATGTCGATAGCGACGGCAGCGGAGCGCTCGTTCGCGTTACCTTCGCCAACGCAATCGACGAGACGTTCCTGGTGACCGCAACCACGTTGAACGCCGCCGGCCATCGTCATGTCGTCGCACGCGTCCCCAACGCCGTCGGTGCCGGCGCTCGCGTGGTTTCGATCTACGTGCTCGCGGGCATGGGCGGTCACGTCATCCACGGTGCCGGAAGCGTGACCTTCAGCCATCTCAACGTTCTGCTTCCAGGCTCGGCCCCGCCAGGGGGCGCGGTTCCCGGGCCATAACCCCGGTCGGGATGCAGTTTGAAGATTTGGCCGGTCGCGCTCTGGACGATGCCGTCGCGCGCGGTTGTGACTATCTGGATATCCGCTTTGATATCGGACGCGCGGAACGTGTCGAGGTCCGCAACGGTGTAGTCGCCTCGCTCGCCGACGCCGCTTCGACGGGCTACGGCATTCGAGCGCTCGTCGACGGCGCCTGGGGCTTTTCCGCCGCGAGCGATCTGACCGATCGCGGCGTCGACGACGCCGTCGCGCGGGCGATCGGCCTGGCGCGTGCGTCCGCGAGCGTTTCGCGCACGCCGTTGGCCGCGGCGCCCACGATCGCTTACGTCGATTCGTTTGCCACGCGGGTCGAGCGCGACCCGCGGGACGTATCGCTAGGCGAACGCGTCGCGCTGCTGCTCGAGGCCGAGCGCGCGCTGCATGTAGGTTCGGCCATCGCCGTCGGACGCGCCTGGATCGATCTGTGGCAGGCCGACAAGTATTTCTACAGCACGATCGGCTCGAAGATCGAGCAGCGTATCGTTCAAAGCGGTGGCGGCATCACCGCGCTGGCCGTCGGCGGCGGCGACGTGCAGGAACGCTCGTTTCCGGGAGATCGCGGGCTCTATCTCTCGGGTGGATGGGAAGTCGTGAGCGGCGCTCGACTCGCCGAAAATGCCGCGCGCATCGGCGAGGAAGCCGTCGCGCTGCTCGCCGCGCCGCAGTGCCCCAGCGGAACGCGCGACGTGATCTTGGGCGGCTCGCAAGTCTCCCTGCAGATCCACGAATCGTGCGGGCACCCCGCCGAGTTGGATCGCGTAATGGGCTGGGAGGCCAACTTCTCGGGGACCAGTTTTCTAGAGCTCGCGCAGCTCGATCGTCTGCGCTATGGCTCGAACGGCGTGACCATTCGCATCGACAACACCTTGCCCGGCGGAATGGCCACCTGCGGCTACGACGACGAAGGCACCAAGAGCTGCGCCTCGGACATCATTCGTGAGGGTCTGCTGGTCGGCTACGAGATGTCCAACGATACCGCGCGCGCGATCGGGCGCACGTCCAATGCCTGCGTGCGCGCCCAAAGTTGGGAGCACGTGCCGATGATCCGCATGTGCAACCTCAACCTGCTGCCGGGGAACGTGCCCTTCGAGGGTCTGTTCGAAGACATCAAAGACGGCGTCTACATGGAGAGCAATCGCTCGTGGTCGATCGACGATCGTCGATTGAACTTCCAGTTCGGCTGCCAGATCGGCTGGGAGATCAAGAACGGCCGGCGCGGGCGCATGCTCAAGAATCCAACGTATGCGGGCATGACGCCGCAGTTCTGGAATTCGTGCGACGCCGTCGGCGACGCGGATTCGTGGTTTGCCTGGGGAACGCCCAACTGCGGGAAGGGCGAGCCGATGCAAACCGGGCGCACGACCCAAGCCGCCGCTCCGGCTCGGTTTCGCAACGTCGCGGTAGGAGTCGGTTATGAAGGCTGAGCGGCGCGAAGCGATCGCCCGACGTATCCTCGGGCGTTCGCCGGCGGACCAATGCGAGGTCCTCGTCGAATATTCCAACCAAGCGCTGACGCGCTTCACGCACGAGAACGTGCACCAAAACGTGGCGCAAACCGATGTCAGCGTGTCGGTCCGCGCTATCGTCGACGGGCGCACGGGCGTCGCACGCTCGAACGACATCGGCGACGACGCGCTGAACGGCACGCTCGAGCGCGCGATCGCCATCGCCAAGCTCGCACCGCAAGATCTCGCCCAACCGGCGCTTCCGGTGGGCGGAAAGACCGCCCCGCCGGACGACGCGTACGACGACGCGACCGCAACGGCGGATGCCGCGTTGCGCGCGCGCCTGGTCGGAACGATGTTCGATGTGGCCGAAGGTTCTGCCGTTTGGTCCGCCGGCTACGTCTCGAGCGGTACCGATGGGATAACCGTCGCCAACTCCAACGGCGCAATGGCCTCCTTCGACGGAACCCAGGCGCGTGCGAACGTCAAGATGAGCGCGGCCGACGCGTCGGGCTTCGCCGAAGGGCTGAGCGCCCGCGTCGCCGATCTCGACGTGGCGTCGATCGCCGCCACCGCGGCGGAAAAAGCGCTCGACACGCGCGCGCCGCGCGGCGTGGAACCGGGCGCGTGGACGGTTATCCTCGAACCCGCAGCCTTCGCCGAACTCTTAGCCTACCTCAGCGAGCACTTCTCCGCGCAATCGTTCGACGAGGGCTCGTCGTTCTTTAGCGGACGTCTGGGCGAGTCGCTTCTGGGAACCAACGTGACGATCCGCGACGACTACGCGCATCCATCGAACCCGTCGATGCCCTTCGACTACGAAGGCCAGCCCAAAGCGCGCGTCACGCTGGTCGAAAACGGCGTCGTGCGGTCGATCGTGACCGATTCGTACTGGGCGGCGAAACTCAAGCGCGAAAACACCGGCCACGCCCTGCCCGCGCCCAACGCCGACGGCCCGCAGGCGCTCAACCTGGTCGTCGAGCCGGGAACCGCATCGCGCGAAGAACTGATCGCCCGGACGCCGCGCGGCCTCTTGGTAAGCCGCTTCTGGTACATCCGCACGGTCGACGGCAAGCAAACGATCGTGACCGGCATGACCCGCGACGGCACCTATCTGATCGAAAACGGCAAGCTCGCGGGCGGCGTGCGCAACCTGCGTTTCAATCAAAGCATCGTCGAAGCGCTGCGCCATTGCGAGTTTTCCTCCGAACTGCGGCGCAGCGGCGGTTACTCGTACTCGATGGTGGTTCCCACGGTAAAGATCGAGGGCTTCACGTTCACGAGTACGACGGAGTTCTAGCGGCGTGCGCGGCGGCGGCGACGCCGCGCGCCAACGTCGATCGCAAGCCGCCGGCTTCGAAGGCCAACAACGCGGCGATCGTGCAGCCTGCGGGCGTGGTTACTTCGTCTTTGAGCGCTGCGGGATGCGCGTCGCTGGCAAGGATCATCGCGCCGGCTCCGTAGAGCGTTTGTGCGGCCAACTCCACGGCGATCGCGCGCGGCAGGCCCAACATCACGCCGGCATCGGCCAGCGCCTCGACGATGAGGTATCCGTATGCCGGTCCGCATCCGCTCATCGCGGTGACCGCGTCCATCAGGCGTTCTTCGACCGTGCAGACGCGCCCCAGCATCGCGAACAGTTCGGCCGCAAGTTCCAGGTGCGCCGGCAACGCGTGGGGACCCGCGGCGATCGCGGTCATGCCGGCGCCGATCCGGCAGGGCGTGTTGGGCATCGCGCGCACGATCGGCGTCGCGCTTGCAGTCCACTGCGCGATCCGCGCGGTCTCGACCGACGCTGCCGCCGAGATCAGGAGCGTCTCGGGGCGCAACTCGCCGGCGATCTCGCGAACCACGGCTTCGAGTTGGGCCGGCTTAACGCACAGAACGATCACGTCGGAGACCGACGCCAGCTCGCGATTCTCTTCCAGCGCGATCACGTCGGGGAGGCCTTCGAAGCGCGTGCGCTTGGATTTGGTCGAGGCCACGATGCGGCTCACGCGCGGGTGCGCGGCCAGGCCTTTTGCCAGCGTGCGTCCCAACGTTCCGCAACCCAGTATGCCGATATCCACGTTACTCTCCGATTCTTGGAGACTGTCTCCAACTAAAAAAGCCGCCTCGATCCCGAAGCGGCTTCGCTCGTACTGCCGACGACGCGCGCTACCGGACCGGGCCCTTGAGGGTCGGCGGGAGCGGTCGTGCGATCGTGCGATTGCTCATCGTGGAGGTGACTTTATCCTGTTGCGACGTCGCCGTCAAGTTTTTTTCTGCTCCGTTTGACCGCCAACGGCCACAGCGCGCCCAAACCCACGACCAGCAATCCGAGCGCGACGACCGCCGGCATCGGCACGGCCGAAATCGCGACGGCCGGATAGGACGCCGTCGTCGCACGTAAGCGCAGGCCGCCCGCTGCCACGGTCGTGCCGTCGCTTGCGACCGCGATGCCGTTTGCGGCCGGACGGTCCGCGTCGTCGTCGACGGCGAACAGGACGGCGTCTCGTCCGCCGCTATCGAACCCGCGCAGCAACGCCGCGGCCTGTTGCGGATCGAAGAGAAACACGTGCACGATGCGATGCTGGGCCGGCACCGCGAACGTATCGAACGGCAGCGGAACGCCCGAGATCCGCTGGCGCTGCTGCATGGTCAGAACCGGCGACAAAAACACCGTGCCGTTGGGCTGGGTGATCGTTAGGTGCTGGCCTGCAGAGTCGTAGGCCGCAACC
>Ga0208357_1001642_pt1 | contig 16056 bp, 14 predicted proteins | sample NGESurdeep092012_6_FD_184487 | JGI IMG/M metagenome (GOLD analysis project Ga0208357, IMG submission 184487) | Arctic peat soil microbial communities from Barrow, Alaska - NGEE Surface sample F52-2 deep-092012 (SPAdes) | ecosystem: Environmental > Terrestrial > Soil > Wetlands > Peat ... | reverse complement strand
GGGGGCCGACAGGCAGCCGTGGGCGCACGAGAGACCTTGGGGGCACTCGCGCTCCTGGCCAGAGCAAGATCGCTCGGACAGCAACTGCCTGTGGCTGTTTCGCTCGCCGGTGACGTGCGTCGTTGCGGGTCTGCACAGCGCTGGGGTCGGTGTGCCTCCTAAGCAGTAGGTCGCGCGTTCGAGTCGCGCTCGGGGCGCTCACCTTCCACCGCAAGTCAGCCCCGGTTTCGGGGCGCAAGCTGGTGATCTTCATGAGTCCTGCTCGCGGTCGCGTGCCACTTCCGTGCCAGATGACCGGTCGCTTCCGGATACCTCATGGGCGCCTAGGATCAAGAGGTTTGCCCATTGGGTTAGCAATCAGGTGGTCGGTCCATGCCCTGTGGCGCTCACGAAGTTCTCGAGCGGTTAGGTCCACACGCCCTAGGTCGCGGTAGTTTGGCACCCAGGACTCGACATTTTTATGTGATCGAGCAGCAGCCCAAAGGTCCCACGCGAGCACATCGGGAAGCACAGACTTGCTCGCCGTTTGGTAGGAGCCCAAGAACGTGTCGGCGATATGTTCGCCGTAGAGCAGATAGAGATCCAGCCGGCACCAGCCCACATCGTAACCCCGCGGGCCAAGGCATCCACCGGACCAGTCCACGACGCCAGTAATACGGCCATCTTCCCATACGGTGTTGCCGGACCAGTAGTCGTAGTGGGTAAGCACAGCAGGGGCGCTGATAAAAAGTTCCCGGTTAGCCGTGACGACGTTTGCCGCCGGTCCGCTGACGGCCGTAAGAGAGCTTCGTGGCCGATCGAACACGCTGGGAAAGCCGGTCAGCCGGTGCCTGGGCGTCGCATGGACCTGTGCGAGTGCTTCGCCGAGCTGCGCAGCCCAGGTGACTGGCTGGCTGGGGGTGATGTTGGCGGCGCCGGGCAGGCGGGAGATCAATAGCCATGATCCTTCAGATGGCTTGCCACCGGCGCTCTTGGCCAGCAGCCGGGGGGCCAGGCCGTCGATCCCATCCAGAGCGGTGAGAACCCGTACCTCGTCGCGGGCGGCGTGATCACCTGGGGGGAACTCGCGGAGAACGAACTCCTTTTCTGGGCTTGCCATCCGGATCAGATAGGTAAATGCATGCGTTCCCCCGGCCAGTTCACGAATTTCTTGCACTGTCGCGCCCCTGCCCGCGAGTCCCGCAGCTCGGTCTACGGCCGCTGCGGATGGGGGCTTACCATGCATGATCCAAGAGCATAAGGGGAAGTGCCAGTGTGCTTCGAAGACGGGACAGTCCAGTCGCAGGTCGGTACGCCGACGTCGTCCAGAGTGTCAGATCCTCCGCTCACCTTCACACTGTTGAGTTGTCAAGTTTCAAGCAGCCCAGCTGACAGTGGACGCGTTGTGCCATTTACGTGCCAGAACGACCGGGAATCCAGGGTGATCCACGGTCAGTTGCGGGAAGTGCGCAAGCGGTCTGAGCTGGGCCCTGACAGGTCACATCTAGGCGGAAACGACCTCCTAAGCAGTAGGTCGCGCGTTCGAGTCGCGCTCGGGGCGCCACGAGCGAAAACGTCCCTCAGGCCGCGTGCCCGGAGTTGGCCCGGGCGACTGCTCGTATCAGGTCGGCACGCCGGGAAGGCTGGTGCTCAGTCGCCGAGCCACTGGAGGCGGACAACGAGCACCAGATCATCGGGTGGGTAGATCAGAAACGTCACGAGACCCTCGTGGTTATCCCCGAAATGTAACGTGCGTAAGAGCGCAGGCGGTTCAGATCGCTCGCCGCGATGCCGCTGATATTCGACCGGATCGACTAGGACGACTGCGTCCATGAAAGCTGTGAGCCGCGCCTGGATTTCAGCGTTTAACGCGTTGAAGTATGGCTCGGCGGCTTCGTCTAGTTCCCATCGGTACATGCCTTAGACGCCGTACCGGGCGCGGATTTCCTCCCGGGTGATGCGCTGCTCTGGCGGCGGCCCCTCCTGCTGATAGCGCTCGATGCGGGCGAGGAACTCGCGCTGAGCCTCGGGGTCGCGCCAGGCGTCGGCCTCGAACCACCAGCGACGGACCGTCTGCACGAGCGGCGTGAGGTCGCCGTCCTGGCGGGCCTGCTCATAAGCCGTGTCCAGGTCAGCGTCGTAACGACGGAGCACCGCCGCATCGGCGTTGGCGGCCAGCACTGCGCGGATAGCCGACGGCGTACAAGCGGGGCGGTCGAGGACCCGAGGCTTCCTGGCGTCCGGCACAGTCATCGCACCTCCCCGAGAATCGGTGTCGAGGCCAGCATAGGCGCGCCCACCGACAGGTCGCCTGAATGCAGGCGATGCCCGCTGGGCGGCTCACCTGTCTGTTCCACCCAAGATCGTTCAGACAGCAACTGCCTGTAGCCCTTTCGCTCGCTGGTGACGTGCGGCGTTGCAGGTGGCTCAGCCCGACTCGATCATGTTGCCGACGTAATGCAAGCCGTGACGATCGCGTGCGTGGCACTCCCGTCGATGGCTGGCGCGAATCGCCCGAGCCGGAGCCTCGCACCCCGGCCCCGGCTCACCGAGTTTGCCGAGGCTGGGAGTCAGGGGATCAGGAAGGCCTGGCCGAGGTCTCAGCGACGGGCTTGCCGGATTCGAACGAGCCTTGTGTTCGTAGCGCGCTCCAGCCGAGGCGCCCGGTCACGCCTTCGAGTTCGTTCCCCACTGTGATGCCGTGATCGGTGATCGTGACGCTGTTCAGCGACATCCGGTGGGCGCTGCTGCGCATTTTGGCGATGTGCACTGCCCGGGCTAGCTGGGATTCCTGTTCGATATACCGCAGGTCGATGACGTTGTCGAACAAGAACAGGAGCGCTTCCAGCGAGTTACCGGAAAGCCCGTGTATGGCGGTTTCGCTGGTGCTGAGGAGGGAGCTTCCCGCGGCCCGGATGAGCCCGACGAGGCTGCGCATGTAGGCGGGGAAACGTTCCGATTCACTGGCGGCAAAGGCCAGCTCGGACAGGCTGTCGATGACAAGCCGGCTGGTCGGGACCTCGCTGACCTCCGAGCGCACCGCAGTGGCGAGGACGTCGAGGTCCAGGTCGCCCATCGGGACATATGAGATCGAGAGTGTTCCAGACGCGCGGGCTTCGGCAAGGTCCCAGCCGAAGTTGGCGGCCATGCTGACGAGCTGGTCAGCGGTGTCCTGGAACGTGACGTACATGCAGTGCTGCCCACGCTCCAGGCCCTGTGTGAGCCACCGCAGTGCGAAGATCGTCTTGCCGACGCCCGAGGGTCCTGTGGCCAGGGTGGCGTCACCTTGCTTCGCCCCGCCGTTCATCAACTCATCGAGGCCTGGGATCCCGCTAGGGACCTGGCCAGACACCGCCATAACCTCAAGCGGCCGGAGTGCCTCGATGCGCGGGAACACCTCGACGCCGTCAGGGCCAATCCGGAAGGTGTGCTTGCCCGACCGGTGGCTCGCGCCGCGCATCTTCGCTATCCGCAGCCACCGCCGGTCGACCGGCTCGCGAGCCTCGTACTCAAGCTGGATGATGCCATCGGCCAGTGAGAACTCGACACTGCTGCGAAGTTCCTCGGCCGTGTACTCGCCGACCAGCAGCAAGACCGTGCCAGTTTGGGCGATGCGGCCGCTCAGATCGTACAGCGCGCCGCGCAACTCGCGCTCGTCGGCGAAATCGCGCAGCATCTTAGCTTGCCGTTTAATCTGCGCGTTCGCGCCGTGCTTTGAGCGTGGGTTCCCTCTTGGTCGTTTTCCCCACGTCGTGGCGGGGTGCCGGGCGGCGGTTCTTCGAGCCGGGTGGGCGTCCGGGGCCGGGCTTGCCGGGTTTCGGTGCACTGGCCGGCTGGGCTGCTTTCGCGCGGATGTTCCTAAATCCCCGGCGGACGCGGGCCGGGGTCAGCCGGCCTGGCGGGGCGGGCCGCTCCCAGGGGTGGCGCAGGTCCGCAGCGAGCGGGCGGGCGAGGCGCAGCTGGGCGTGGCAGGTGATGATCAGCCAGGTCCACCGGTCCGCCGCCTCAGGGTCGCGGATTTTCGGGGCGGTCCAGCCGAGGACCTGCTTGAACAGGCGGAAGGTGTGCTCGAGGTCGAAGCGGCGCAAGAACGCCTGCCACAGCCGGTCCACGTCAGCGGGCGGGGCGCCGGTAACTGAGCACCACAGCCATACTGGCTTGGGGTTGCGGTCGCCGGGCAGGTGATCGACCTGCAGGCGGATCAGGGTTCCCTCGATGACTGGCAGCCCGCCGCCGTGATCCAGCCAGGCGGAGCGGTGGGTGAGCCGCGGGTGCAGCCGGTCCCAGGCCTGCGCCACGGCGGTGCCGTACCGGGAGGTCACTGTCGTCGTGGTAACCGCCGGGCCGGGCCAGGTGGCAGGATCAGCGAGAGCGAACTCCCGGCCGTGGCGGCGGGGCCGGCCCTGCGCCCCAGGCTGCCGCGGCGGCACGGGAAAGTGCAGCACCCGGTCTGAGCGCAGCCGGCCCAGTACCTCCACGGGCAGGTCCGCGAGCCGGTAAGCCAGGCGCATGGGGTCATACCCGGCATCGAAGATCACCAGGACGGGCGGGTCACCCTCGCTCCAGTGCCCGGCCTCGATCAGCCGGGCGATAACGTCGCGGACCTGGGCTGCGGTCACCTCCGCCTCGTCATCATCGGGACCCAGGCGCACCGCGCCGAGCACCGCGGTCCAGGACGTGCGGCCCGGCTCCAGCGCGGCGATCACCGAGTAGGGCCAGCCCGGGATCATCTGCGCCTGGCCCTTCCCCCGCCCGTAAACATGGCAGAACAACCGCTCCGGGCTGGTCACCGCCCCCGGCCGCAGCCAGTTACTCACGTCCACGGCCAGCATCAGCCGCCCATCCGCCGCCCGCGGTAACGGCAGCCCCGCCACAGATCGCCGCAGCCGGGCGATATCGATCCGGCCGTGGTTCACCGCGTCATACAACGCGCCGTGACCACGGCGGTGCTCCAGGGCAAGTGACAGCCCCGCCAGGTTCCTGACCGGACTGCCAGCACACAGCACCGCATCAGCCAGCTCAGACAACTCATCAGCGCGGGCGGTCAGGCAGGCATGGAACTCCCGGCGGAACCGCGACAGCACGGCGGCTGGCCCGGCACCGGCATCCTCTGGCAAGCTGTCCATCACGGCCTTCGTTCGTGATCTTTGTCGCCTTTGGCGAGAACAAATGATCATGCGAAGGCCGTACTCACGCACCACGACACGCCGGGACCAACTGGCAGAGGTCTGCGAACCTCCCCAGGTCTCAGCCAGGCAGGTTAAACGACAAGTTTAGCGCCTGCCGAGTATGAGCGGTCGAAGATTTCACCAGCGGCCCGGTTTGGGGCACAGATCATCCAAATCTGTGCTTATGACCGACCTACCTCGCATCGGCCAAGCCCGGCGGTGTCGCGGTTCACATGTCGGCCAATTGAGACGAAGGTGGTGGCCTTGCGACGAACGATTCGACTCGCCTGGGCTATACCAATGACCGGGCCTTCCGGGCTACGCTGGCGGGGATCAGGTCGAGAAACGGTGCGGCTGCGGCCGCTACCTCGCCTGGCCCTGTACCCAGGTCGGCCACGACGCACCCCGCTGCTGCCGCTGCATGCAGCCCGCCGAGCAGTGCACCTGCGAGCCGACCGACCAGCCCGCCGACGCGGCCGATTGCGAATAGGCATGGCCGAGCGGGTCAGCCAAGCTGAGGCCCGCCGGTGCCTGGAGGCCGCACGATGGCACCGCCAGCAGCTCGCCCGGCTCGGCAGCCGCGCCACCGACGAGGAGCGGGAACGGGTCGGCCTGCTGGAGTGGTACTACTACGGCGACGCTCGCCGCGTCGGGTTACCCACGGGTCGCGGCTCATGCGCTGTCGGGGGAGGACCTGAGGCCCCGCTCGAACCCGTAGACGGCGGGCGTGAGCCCGTGCGCGGCGAGGTCGTCGGGGTTAGGGCCTTTCGGGTTGGTGCCTGGGGTTGGCGACCTCCAGGAGCACGTCGGCGTGGCAGGGCAGGTCGGGTGGGCACCAGCAGGTCAGCGTCTTGCCGGCGAGCTCGCGACGGGCGGCGTCGGCCAGCTCGGGATGCTGCGCGAGGTACTAGCAGTACAAGGCGACGGCGCCGGCCTGGCCGTGCTCGGCCACGCTGTAGGGGTTGCCCCCAGCGGGTCGGGTGGGGGACGGCGACGGCGCCAGGTGGTTTGCGCCAGCCCTTGGTGCGGCGGAGTTGGATACGGCGCGGGGTCATGGCGGTCGTCTCCTGGTGGTGATCCCTACCGGATGTCGATATCCCTTTCGGCCGCCGCCGCGAGCAGGATTGCCAGGCGCAGCGCCGCCTCTGGGGTAAGGTACAGGTTTCGCCGGCCAGCGTCGTAGCTGAGCTGGACGCCGTCGTAGGGGTCGCCCTTGAATCGGCCGACGACGATGATGCCATCTCCCTCGCTGTCCTCGGGACGCTGGTCTGTTAGCACGGTGCCAAGCTGCGTGTAGCCCTCTTCCATGTGCTGTACTTCCTTCTGGTGATCGTCGCGGCCCTGGCCTTGTGCTGGGGCCGCGCTGCGTTCGGGGGGCGAGCGGTCGGGTGGGCCTCCAGACGGCCACCACCTCGGGCCGCCCGGTCGTGCTGCGCGTGGAGGCGCACGGCGGCCACGGCCTCGGCTCGACCAGAGATCAGGAGAGCGCCCTGCTCGCCGACGAGCTGGCCTTCCTCCCGCACGCGTTCGGCCTGGACGATCCTGACCGACGCGAGGGTCCGAACGAATCCCCTGGCCAGCTACGGCCCGGTCCGCCCGGACACCTTCCCCGACTTCGCTGCCCAAGCCAGAGCCCAGAGCCCAGAGCACACTGCTGCCGCTGCTGCTCGTGCTGACGATCACGGAATTCGCGGCAGAGCCGCCGGTGTACCGCTCGGAATCGAGGGCGGGTCGGCGGACTTATGCGGGCGTTGCAGTTCCATCACCGGCTCATAGATAGCCGTAAGTCAGCGGCAGACGGGCTCGCAGCCCGTCCCGTCGGGTGTTCCGGGCTGCAGGCGGGCGCTCCATTTTTCCTCGATGTGGCCATAGCGCCAGATGAGCAGGGCGGCCAGCCAGGTGAGCAGGAACAGGGCGACGATGACGAAGCCGGCCGTGTTGAGGTTGAAGCGGGCCAGCACGCCCCACAACCCGCGGGTCTGGCGGAGCCCGCGGAACTCATACGGGAGCAGGGTGAGGGTCTCGATCCCGCCGATGAACAGGCAGATGGCCACGGACAGCCCGGTGATGGCCAGGTTGTAGTACACCTTGCGGACCGGGTTGAAGAAGGCCCAGCCGTAGGCCAGGTTCATGAACAGCCCGTCGGTGGTGTCCATCAGCGTCATCCCCGCGGTGAACAGCACCGGCAGGCACGCGATCGCGTACCACGGGATGTGCCCGGCGGCCAGCAGCGCGGTGGTGGCCAGCAGCGCCACCTCGGTGGCGGTGTCGAAGCCCAGCCCGAACAGCACCCCGACCGGGTACAGCTGCCACTCCTTATTAATGGCTTTCATCCAGCGGCCGAAGAACCGGTAGAACAACCCGCGGGCCGCCAGCTGCCGCTCCAGCTCCGCCTCGTCATACTCCCCGCGGCGCATGGACCGGAAGACCCGGACGATGCCGGCCAGGATCACCAGGTTCAGCAGCCCGATCAGCAGCAGGAACGACGCCGACACCACCGTGCCGAACACCCCGCCGAACCGCTCCAGCGCCGAGCCGCTGTCCGCCACCGCGGCAAAGACGGTCTTCTCCGCGACGATGATGGCCACCCCGATCGCGACCACCACGCTGGAATGGCCCAGGGAGAAGAAGAACCCGAACCCGAACGGCCGCGGCTGCGAGGTGCCCTGCCGGTCGCCCAGCACCTTGCGGGTGGTGTTATCGATCGCGGAGATGTGATCGGCGTCGAAGGCGTGCCGCAACCCCAGCGTGTAGGCCAGGACCGCCACCCCGATCCCCAGCCCCTGGTAATGCGACGGCACCACGAACACGAACACGATGCCAAACCCGGCCACGTGCAGCCCCGCGATCACCCCGTACATCGCCAGCACCCGGGTCCGCTCCACCGGGGACATCGCGGCGAACAACTGCCGGACCAGCCGGCCCGTCCGCGGCGAACTGGATGCGGTCAGAACGGCGCCGCGGGAAGGAATGCCAGCCGGTGGGGTATTCATTTCAGTGGTTCTTTCCTGGTTCAGGTGAAAGTGACGTTGGTGGTGACCGAGACCGAGTCCCAGCGGCGGAAGCTACGGTGGCGGCCGCAGAGCCTGCGGCCAACTGCTATGCCAGGGTCATCAGCGGAGGATGCGGAGTGCGAAGCGCGGAAGGCAACCCCACTGCACCAGCGCCGAGATCTGGTGCCAGTCGACGTGGCCGGCGGCAGCTTCGGCCACCGGCCAGGGATGCCAAGGCACGCCAGCCGAGCCACACGCCACTTGTGCACCATGTCTTGCTGCTTGATGGTCTCGTGGCGTCCGGGCGCCAGTGTCGGTTCCATCGTTCCCTCCAGCCAATCCAGATTGCTTCCCGGGTCTTCACGACCGCGTGCCAGCACGTCGGCGTCCTCATGGCCAGCCGCCGACTGCGTCTAGCAGTGAGCAACGTGTCGCCAGCCGCAAACGAGGATGATCGTGCTGGTCAGACCGGGAAGTTGCCGATGACGTCGTCGTGAGCCAGCCCCTCGATGCCGCGGCCTCACCGAGGCATCGAGGGGCTGAGGGAGTCGGCTCATGCACCTAGGTCCGGTGGGTACGTGTCGTCCCAGTCGCGGCGGTCGACGTCCACGTCGAAGTCGCCGGGGGCTTCGAAGGTCACGTGTGTCGCCGCTGAGCCGGGAGTGGCACCGTGCCAGTGCCAGGCGCCGGGCGGATTGCTCGCTACGTCGCCGGCCCGGACCACGTGCACGCCATCCGCGTCGGCGACGATGCCGATGCCTTCGGTGAAGACCAGGTGCTGGCCGCTGTGGTGCTGGTGGGGCACGGTTCGCGTTCCCGCGCCGAAGTGCACCGCCAGGGAAGCCAGGCCCGGCAGCGCGCAGGGCAGTTCTTGCACCCGCACGTCGTCCGGGCGGTTGAACAACGATCTGAGCTGGTCAGGGACCGGACTTCCGCTTGCTCCTGCCGTCGTGCCGAACTCGTCCATGAAATGCTCCATTCCTTGTCATCGGGCAAGTGCCCGGGTTGTTGTCTTGCGGACTCAGGTCCGCTACTTTGCCGGGACGACGTACGGGAATTCGTCCTGACGGGTTTCCGCCGCATCAGCCGCCCTGAGTCCGGTCGGGAAACCCGTATTGGTCACCAGTCCGTACATCACCTCGGGAGCGTTGTCCGCCAGTGTCCGCCCGTTGAATCCGGCGAAGCTGAACGCGGCCGGCGTTCCCACCTTGTAGGGCAGCAGGTCTGGCAGCAGCCGTTGCGCCACGGCTCTGCCATACGCCTGCGGGTTTGCGGTTCCGGTGATCTGTGCCGAGGCGGCGATCATGCCGCAGATGCGCGCCTCGTCGTTGGCGCGATCGTCAGCCGGATGACTGGCAGTGTCGCGAGCGTAGTCGCTGCTGTCGTCTGCGTCGCCGATGGCAAGGAACAGCGGCCACATCATGGGTATGGCGGCTCGGTTGACCTGACGCCAGCCTCCCGCGTCGGTGGCCAGCTTCGCGGCACCCCACAGGCTGATGTCGCGTCCCGGGCGCAGCTGCGCGTCTGTCCCGGGGACCTCGAGGATAATTGCGCAGACCTGCAGGCCGGTGAGGCTGCTGGACGCTTGACTTACCGTCCACTCGCCGAACTCGATCGGCTTGTTATTCTGCAGCCCTTCGATGATGTGGGCGAGCTGACGCAGGTCCAGGTAGAACGGGTCGGCGGCCGCGCCGGCCCACGCTCGCACGCCGCTGCCGTCCGGCCCGTTGATGACCTCTCCGGTCCGGCCGCCGGCAATGAGCGTCCCGCGGGCCCCGTCATCGCGGGCATCCACGCTGGTCAGCTGGTATAGGGCGACGCCCTGTGCCGGATCGCCGTCGCTGCCTCCGAAAACGAAGCGGTACGCGAGATTCTCGTACTCCTCGTTGTCGAGGTGCACCTTAAACTCATACCGCCCCTCAGGATGGAAGCCGGGAATACGCGCTGCGCCCGCGAGGGATGTGTTCACAACCATGACCAAGACCGTTCCGGTCTCGCCGTCGAAAAGGTACATATCGGTCAGGTTCAGACGCGGATCCTGCCGAGATGCTGGTGAGTCGAGATGATGCGACACAGTGCCTCCTGGATGAGAGATGTGGTTCGCGGCAGGCCGCCCAGTGGGTGAGCCATGGCGGCGGTCAGGCCGCGGCGCGGCGCTGGAGCGCGCGCTCATGCGGGCGGGTTCTGGCTGCGCGCGCCGATGCGAACGGGTGATGGAAGGCCTGGATCGCCTCGGGCCCCGTCGCCGGGTGGAGAACGAACCGGTCTCCCTCGCGCGTGTCCTCGACCTCGACGCGGAATCCGTCGCCGGGATCGCCGTGACTCCAGAACAGGTCGACGACGATCCCGGCGGTCTCCCGGTGCCCGAAATGAGTGTCTTGGCTGGGCATTTGTATCCACCTCCATGTATGAGTGCCTTGCATGAGCTCCACGATGCAGGCCGCTGTGGCTGGTGTCGCTGCGGCTAGCGACCCGATGGGGGTAGGGCCTGCAGGTCTATCCGGTGGTGACGCGCAGCGGCCAGCGGGTCAGAATGGAGGCGTGATCGCGCGACCGGAGCTGCCAGATAATGCGGAAACGCTGTTCCGGGCCGTCGCGGCCGTCGCGGACGCCCTGTATGTTGCCGATGCCGCGGGACGAATCGCCTTCCTTAACCCGGCCGCCGTGAAAATCCTCGGGTACGCGGGTGAGGGCGAACTGCTCGGCAGGCCCAGTCACGAGACGATCCACTACCTGCGCCCGGATGGCTCGCCGTTCCCCGCAGCGCAGTGCCCGCTGCTGCGGCCCCGCCTGACCGGGGAAACGCTCCACCTCGAGCAAGACTGGTTCGTCCGCAAGGACGGCACGCAGGTCGCGGTCTCCTATTCGTCCGCGCCGGTTGATCTCACCGGCGGCCGCGGCGCGGTCGTGGCATTCCGGGATATCTCCGACCGGCTGCGGCTCGGCGAGGTGCAGGCTTCCCGCGCGCGCATCGCCAAAGCCGCCGATGACGCCCGCAGAACGATCGAACGCGACCTGCACGACGGCGCTCAGCAGCAATTCGTCGCCGTCGCGATGCGACTGGAAAGCGCCCGGCGCCTGATCGAAGACGCGCCGGCCGACGCGGCGCGGCTGGTCGCTACCGCGCACGCCGACCTGCGTGAAGCAATCGCAGAACTCCGGCGCCTAGCCCACGGAATCCATCCTGCAGAACTGCCAAAGCGCGGGCTCATAGCCGCCCTGCGGACACTGGCCCGGCGCTCGGCCACACCAGTCGAGGTGAAAGCCACAGACGTCGGGCGGCTGCATCCTGAGATCGAGGCTACGGCTTACTACATCGCCGCGGAGGCAACCACCAACGCCGTCAGGCACGCCAGCGCCGGTCACGTCGAGATCGCGCTGGCCCGCACGTCAGATGCACTCCAGCTCACAGTGACCGACGATGGCGTCGGCGGAGCGGCTTTCGGCGGGGGAACAGGACTGCAGGGCCTTCGCGACCGGGCCGACGCGGCGGGCGGCCGCCTCACCCTGGTGAGCCCAGCCGGGGGGCCGACCGTCCTGACCGCTGACCTCCCGATTCCCGGGCCGCCAGCCGCACGGAGGTAGCCCTGCCATGCCGCTGCGCCTGGTGCTGGCCGACGATGCGGCCCTGATCCGGCGGGCACTCGCGGAGCTTTTGCAGCGGGCCGGCCTCGAAGTCGTCGCCCAGGCCGGCAACGCGCCGTCGCTGCTGCGCGCCGTCGAGGATCACCAGCCCGACGTTGCCATCGTGGACATCCGCATGCCCCCGACGCAGACGACAGAAGGCATCCGCGCGGCACTGCAGATCCGCGAACGGTTCCCGGCCGTCGGGATCCTGCTGCTGTCAACCCATACCGAGATCGACGACGCAGTCGAGCTGTTCTCGGCCACGGCCAGCAGCGTCGGCTACCTGCTCAAGGACTCCGTTTCCGACCTCGACGAACTCACCGGCGCGCTCACCCGGATCAGCGAGGGCGGCACCGTCTTCGACCCGAAGCTCGTGGTCGAACTCCTCGGCCGCGCCCGACGGGCCGACCCCCTCGATGTGCTCACGCCACGAGAACGCGAGGTGGTCGGGCTCATGGCCGAAGGGCAATCAAACACCGGAATCGCACAGACCCTCTGGATAACCCCCGGCGCGGTCGAAAAGCACATCAACCACATCTTCAGCAAGCTCGGAATCCCCGCCACCCTCGACACCCACCGGCGCGTCCTCGCCGTCATCACCTTCCTCGAAGCACGCTGACGTGGGGCTGCCAACAGGCTGAGGTGCCCTAGTGGCCGCGGACTCCCAAGCCCGCCACCGATCACGGTCGAGCTCCTGAATCGCGTGCGCTCAGAATCAACAGCCCACTGCCATCTGAGACCCCCCTGCAATCGAAGGCAGCTGCCAGGGCAGGCCTACAGATCCCGGCGTTACAGAAAACTGTCCGGTCGCAGCCCGGACCGCTTTATGCAGACCTCACGGGATTGGCGCCAGATCAGCGGCTCGGCGTGGTGTGACCGGAGCGCTGGAGGTCACCGTGGGTGGCCGGCCCGGGTGCCTGTCGTTGCCGGCCGGCCCCAGGCCGCCGGGCTGGCTGGGCATTGCCGGGCAGTGGGGCCGCGGGGTGTTGTGTTTGTTACCGGGCGGCTCCGGCGGCGATCTTGCGCTCGATGCAGCCCAGCAGCTGATGGTAGGAGTCGCAGAACGAGCGGACGCCCTCGCGCTCAAGCTGGGCGGTGACGGCGGCCAGGTCGAGCCCGGCTGCTGCGGCGGCGGCGAGCATCCGTTCCGCAGCATCCGGGTCGGCATCGAGCGTGCGCGCGACCGTGCCGTGGTCGGCGAACGCCCGCAGCGTGTGCTCAGGCATCGTGTTGATCACGTCGGGGCCGATCAGCTCCGAGACGTAGAGCACGTCGGAGTAGTCGGGGTTCTTGGTTCCGGTGCTCGCCCACAGCGGCCGCTGCGGCCGGGCACCAAGATCGCGAAGTCGCTCCCAGGCCGGGCCGGCGAACTTGGCCCGGTAGCGCTGGTAGGCGACGCGGGCGCTGGCGAGCGCAACTTGGCCGCGGGCGGGCGCGCCGGCGTCGAGCAGCGCGTCGGCCTTGGTGTCGATGCGCGACAGGAAGAACGACGCCACCGAGGCGATCTTGTCCACCGGCTCGCCCGCGCCGGCGCGCGCGGACAGGCCGCGCAGGTAGGCGTCGATCACCTGCTCGTACCGCTCGATCGAGAACAGCAGCGTGATGTTGATGTTCACGCCGCGGCGCGTCAGTTCCTCGATCGCTGGCAGTCCCGCGGCCGTGCCGGGGACCTTGATCATCACATTCGGCTGGGCGAGCCGCTGCCACAGGCTGGCGGCCTGGTCGATGGTCGCCCCCGTGTCGTCGGCGAGATCGGGGGTGCACTCGAACGAGATGAACCCGTCACCGCCCTCGCTGTGCTCATATGCCGGGCTCAGCAGGCGGGCGGCCGCGCGGATGTCGTCGAGCGCGAGCGAGAAGAACAGCTCCCGCGTGTCACGCTCTCCGCCCGCGACCAGCGTGCACAGCTGGTCGTCGTAGCGGTCGGAGTCGGTGATCGCCTTGGCGAAGATGGTGGGATTGGACGTCGCGCCGGTGACGCCGTAGTCGTCGATCAGCTCGGCGAACCCGCCGGTCTCGAGCAGCTCGCGGGACAGCGTATCCAGCCAGATGGATACGCCAGCCTGCCGGAGCCGCTGCAGATTGGGATTGGGTGCCATGGTCATTCCTCCGCTCAGCTTTCAGCCGCAGGCTCGCCGGCCAGCGCGCCAAGCGGGGTGGCCGGGATCGGCCAGCGCAGCCGCCTCGACGGCCTAGCGCGAGTGGGCCAGCGCCTGGACGTGCTCGTTTCACCGTAAGCCCCGCCCGTCTCGCTGGAAGAGGTAGGGGCGGCCACCTGGCCGCGACATCCGCTCATCGGCGTTGTGTCGGTGACCGAAGATCACCGCACCTCCGGGCTCACATAATGTCCGATATGAGTATCGTCACTGCCGCGGGCGTGGCGTCCGCCGCCGCCTATATCGGCGGATATGGAGCGTCGGCGCTACCATCGCCGGGTCACGGTCCGTCACAGCTCAGGAGTTCCCGGCCACCGCTTCAGGCATCCTGCGGACGGATCGGACCGCTGCCGAGATCGCGTCAAGGCGGTTCCGCACCCGCCTGCGTTCGGGCTGGGCTGGTGCCGTCACGATGAACATAACCACGTCGTCGTGAACCTCGCGCAGGATTCGAGCGGGCCCGTTCGATGCCCCATATACACCGGCAGTGACGTTTGTGCTCACAATGAATGGCGGGCAACAGACTTGAGCTGCCGTCACCTGGCCCAGACGGAGTGGCATCCCGGTCCCGGTCAAGAGCGGCGACAGGGATTGCCCGCACGGGACGGGTCAAATTCGCCGCTGGCCTGCTGTTTGGCGGCCAGGTCCATGAGGTACACGGCAGGTATAAGGCTGTGGTAGGCGTGCCCGCGCCAATCCGGTTAAGCGCGCCTGGTGGCCTGGCGATGTGCCGGGCTGTAGGGGTCCGGTGAACATGCCGGCCGCTACCTGGGGATCTTGCCGGTTGCGGGCACCCGGTCAGTGCCCCGGCTGCCGCCGGGGCTGTCGTTTTCTGCGAGCGCTCGAACGGGTCTCTCGCGCCTTCGTGGCCGTCGTCTCCGGGGTGGCGTGGTCTTCGTCGGCGTCCGTCGGCGCACTCGAGGACGGTGCCAGTGATGGCGGATGAGCGGAAGCCGGACGGCCTGGCTGGCCGCGGCCGGCCAGTCACCGGCCCTGAACCGGCATCACAACCGACAGGTAGCCGGTCCGGCCGACATCCTCGGCGGGGCCCCTACACGGGCTGCCAGTCCCGGCGTCTGGGTGCTATTTCGCGGCGGTGTGTGAAAAAAGGACCCGGAAACCCGATTTCCTTAGTGTCAGCGGATCGTGCGGTGGCCGCGGGGCCAGCGCTCATGCCATACCCAGTCAGTCATGCGGGCCCAGTGCCTGGGCCGCTTTCCGTGCCTTGTCCTGTGGGTACTGACGAACTGCAGTCCGGCACGGCCGCGGGCGGCCCGGGGATCAGCGGGGCGGCGGGTACAGGGGGGCCGGTCTCGTGAGGTCGTGCCAGGAGTTGCCGGGCCGAGGCGGCGTAGCGGACGGCGGTGGTGGCGTCGAGGCCGAACACCACGGCGAGGTGCAGCGGGTCGGCGCCGCAGGTGAGGGCTTCCTCGAGCTGCCGGTCGATGCGCAGCCGGTCCAGGGTGGCCGGGAGCCCTCGCAGGCTCCGCAGCCATGCGTGGCTGACGGGCCCGGTTCCGGGAGCGGTCCGGCGGCTGATGAGCAGGTGCGGGTTGGCGGTATCCGGCCAGCGTGCCTGCCGGCTGGTGAGCCAGTCGAGCAGGACCTGGTAGGTGAGGTCGTCCAGCGGCCGGGTCCGCCCGGCGATGGTCAGCCGGCGGTTGCCCAGGTCGGCGTCGCTGAGCTGGAGGGCGCGGATCTGCGCGGGCCGGACGGCGTGCACGGCTGCCAGGGCTACGAAGACCCGGGCGTGCGGGGTGGTGGCCGCCCCGACGGCCTGGTCGATCTGGCCGGGCAGGAGAGGCTGGAAGATGGCGTGCCCGGTCCGGCCGACCCTGAAGCGGCTGGCCGGGTCACCGAAGATGACGCCGTTCTTCTTTGCCCAGGCGAACAGCGACCGGGCGGCGACCAGGGTTGTCTGACGCCGCGGGCCGTGCAGCTGCGCGGTGACGGCGCGGACATCGCCGGGGGTGATCTCGCGCAGGTGGCCATGGCGGGCCGACCATTGCAGCAGTGCCGGGCGGAGCGCGGCGACGTAGGACCGGACGGTCTTGTCGTGCAGGGGCGGTGTGCGCGGGGTGCCGTCGTGCAGGGCGCGGGCCCAGCGCTCAGTCTCGCCGCTGATTCCGGGGG
>Ga0208357_1001641_pt1 | contig 16064 bp, 17 predicted proteins | sample NGESurdeep092012_6_FD_184487 | JGI IMG/M metagenome (GOLD analysis project Ga0208357, IMG submission 184487) | Arctic peat soil microbial communities from Barrow, Alaska - NGEE Surface sample F52-2 deep-092012 (SPAdes) | ecosystem: Environmental > Terrestrial > Soil > Wetlands > Peat ... | reverse complement strand
GCAACGCCAGCTTGAAGCGGACTGATTTTTGCACCGTGCCTGATGCCGACCATAGTTTTCACGGCGCCGAAGCGGTTTTTGCCGAACAAGTGGCGGACTGGTTGGCCCATGGCTAGGTCATTCGCGGTTTTTGACATTGACGGCACAATCATCCGCTGGCAGTTGTACCACGCGCTGGCCGACGAGCTGGCCCGGCGCGGCCAGCTGGACCCGATCCAATTCCAGAAAGTGCGCGCAGCGCGGATGAACTGGAAAACCAGAACCGATTCGTTCACGACTTACGAAATGACCTTGGTCAATCTGGTCAAGGTGGCGATTACCGGCATATCGGTCACCGACCTAGAGACTGCTTGCCGCAGCGTCTTGGCGGAGTACAAGGACCAGGCCTACATCTATACCCGTGACCTGATCAAAGACTTGAAAGCAAAAAACTACCTGTTGTTCGCGATTTCAGCCTCACAGCGGGAGATTGTTGGCATGTTGGCCGAATATTACGGCTTCGACGATTTCGGCGGTTCGATATACGAAACTAAAGACGGCTACTTCACCGGCAAAAGCGACGTGCTGATGAGCGACCGCAAACCGCTTTATCTCAAAGAACTGGTGAAGAAACACGGCGCTGCTCAAACCGGCAGCATAGGCGTCGGCGACAGCGAAAGCGACATCCCGATGCTCTCGGCCGTCGAGCGTCCAATCGCCTTTAATCCTACCCGCAAGCTGTTTGACCATGCCCGCCAAGCCAACTGGCCAATCATCTTAGAGCGCAAAAATATGGTTTACAGATTGGAGTCCGATAATGGCACGTACCAGCTCGCCGACTAAACCAAAGCTGACTTACGCTATAAGTTACGGTTTCCTCGGCGGTCCGGCCCATAGCCGGCAGTTACGCGAACAACTGGGCAAACTTGGCTACGGCCAAGCGAATAATGTTGACCGAGCCGACATCTTGATAGCCCATTCCGCCGGCTGCTGGCTGGTGCCGCCAACCGCCCGGGCTAAACTACTGATATTTGTCGGCATGCCATTGGCGGAAGCCTATCCGCACCAGACTTTCAAAGCCGCCCGCCGGGAGAACATCCGGGCTTTTTTTCACCACTTCCACCTGCTCAGGGGCATAATCATAGGTTTTTGGAGCTTTTATTACGCCTTAGCGCAACCGATCCGCAATCGCGACATCGTGCGCGGTGCCAAGAGAGCCGAAAAGGCTACCGAATTAAAGGGCGCCGCGACCGTTTTCATCACTAACCGCCACGACCCGTGGCCACGATCGGACAAACTGCGGTCTTACCTAAAGACTCGAGACTGGGCTTTCATATGCCTGCCGGGATCGCATAACGATATCTGGGAGCACTCCGAACGATACGCCGCTATAATTGGTCATTATGCGAGACTATTGGGTTAAACAAACTGGCGGGCAGCCGCTGTATCCGGACCTGCTGTGGAGCCGGCCGGAGAACAAGCACCAGGCCGGCAAACTGCTGATTGCCGGCGGCAACGCCCACGGCTTCGCGGCGGCCGGCGAAGCCTACGCTGAAGCCGGCCAGGCCGGTATCGGCACGGCCCGGGTACTGCTGCCGGACAGCCTGCAGAAGACCGTCGGCCGGGTTTTCGAAGCCGGCGAGTACGCGCCCAGCACGCCCAGCGGCAGCTTTTCGCAAAAGGCCCTGGCCGGGCTGCTGGACATGGCGGCCTGGGCCGACGCCACGCTGGTGGCCGGCGACTTGGGCCGCAATTCCGAGACCGCCATCCTGCTGGAGAAATTCACCAGTAAGTACCCGGGCCGCCTGGCTCTGACCAAGGACGCCGCCGATTACTTCATCGGCGCGCCCGGGCCGCTGCTGGACCGCCAAGACAGCCTGCTGGTCATCAGCTTCGCCCAATTGCAAAAACTGGCCGCCAAGGCCCGTTTCCCAGTGGCACTGACTTTTGAAATGGATTTCTTACGGCTGGTCGACAGTCTGCACGAGTTCTCGTTGAAACATCAGCCGGCCATTATCGTAAAACATCTGGAAACCATCTTCGTTGCCGCCGACGGCCGGGTCAGTACGACCAAGCTGGACGCCGACCTCGACATCTGGCGCGTCAAAACCGCCGCCCACGCCGCCGTCTGGTGGCTCCAAAACCCGAGCAAAGTTTTTGAAGCCCTAACTACGTCATTGACCAAATAATATACACCGTCTATTTGTAATAAATTCATATTTGTGGCATACTTATATAATGACGACGGCGATGTTGAACGTTCATGCTGATGAATTGATGTTCCTCGCTGCTTCTAGTACTCCCGAAACCGCCAGCCACGATCTAGCGGTCATGGATTTAATGAGCCGCCAGGTCGGCGGCCTGGTAACTCGCAGCCTGGTAAATGAGACTCAGTACATGGACCGCGGCTTGCGGGCAGCCACTGTCCTAGCGGCTAAGCCCACCCTGGAAACCATCATTCGAGGCGAAGAGCATACCCAAGCGGTGGCCGCCGCGGTGACCGACAATATTCACGCTTTAGCTACAACAATCCTTAAATCCCGAACTTTAAGCCCTCGGGCTATTGATGCCCATAACGGCCGTGAAGCTTATAATCAATTCGTAGGCCGAATGAGTGAAATCGGCGCCTTTGGCGTCTACGAGTGGGGCGTAGCCCACGGCCTTAGAGACGAAAGGGCCTACGCTTTACCTGCTACAAGACAGCAAGACTCGGGCTATCGCCGCAAGCACGGCCTTAGCCTGGCTACCGACATAGTCATCAGGGAGCCCGGCAAAATAGAAATACCGGTGCAGGTCAAAACTTCTGACGACGACGCCGGACGCTACCACCGGGACATCGCCTTCGTGACAATATCACGATTATTGGAAGATGAGTACCTGCGGCCGCGACAATTATTAATCTACCTGGCGACCCGCGACAATGATAAACTGGGCCTCATCCATCAAGCGTTGGACGAAAGGCTTGAAGAGGCGCGGACAGAATCCGTGCAAGGCAACTCCCTAGTTAAAGCCGTAAGGTCAATCAAACACGTGTTTGGTGGGCGAGGAGGGAATCGAACCCTCAATCCGTGAGGAACACGATTTTGAGTCGTGCGCGTATACCAGTTCCGCCACTCGCCCGCAGTCGGCCATCAGGTAGGTTACAGGGGATAATTGTACTATAATTAGGCTGGCAGAGCTAGATTAGCTTTTGTTTAGTTATGGCTACAAACTCCTCTAAGACACCAACCAATGACGACCAACCAAGCGCTGGCGCCCAGCCGTATGGAGCGGCCGACGCGCAGGCCGCGGCTGATTTGATACGCCAGAAAGTCGCCCGCCTTTACGCCGAAGAGCCGGATGCCGAGCAGCAGCTGACCGAGGCCGAAGCCACCGACCGCCGGAGCAAACATCAGCAGTTCATGTACCGGCTGGGGACGTCCGGCAAAGACCTGGCGGCCATCCAGACCGAGTGGCATGACTATTATCAAAGTTTGCCGGCCGAAGAGAAGCACCATGTCTGGCAGGAATTTTACGCCAGCCAGCCGCTGCTAACCGCCCGGCCCCAGCCCGACAGCGCCGCCGCGGCCCAGACCCTGGCTAAGCACAAGCAGCAGGCCGCCAAACCGCGCAAATTACGCGACGCCCGCAGCACCGGCCAAGTCCAGTCGGCCATCCGCGACAAAGTCACGGCTGGTGGCCAGCTACAGGCCAAACACCACTTGCAGTCGCTGCTGTTCGGCCTCGGCATGGGGGCGGTCGTATTGCTGATCTTCCTTTTCGGCTTCTTCAACGAAGTCGTGATCGCGCCGTTTCTCCAGCCCAGCCGGGCCAGCAGTTCGACGCCGTTAATCGTCAGCGCCGACAGCACCACCCAAACCGCTACCCCGCAAGTCATTATCCCCAAAATCAACGTCGAGATACCGGTCGACTACAATGAGACCTCGACCGATGAGAACACGATCGAAAACGACTTGCAAAACGGAGTGGTCCACTATCCGACGACCGTGCTACCGGGCCAGAGCGGCAACGCGGCTTTCTTCGGCCACAGCAGCAACAATATCTTTAACAAGGGCAAGTACAAATTCGCTTTCGTGCTGCTGCACACGCTGTTGCAAGGCGATACTTTTTACCTGTCTTACAACGGCAAGATGTACGTTTACAAGGTCATTTCCCGCAGCATCGTCGACCCCAGCGACGTCAGTGTCTTGAATTCCGTGGCCGGCCAGACAGCCACGGCGACCTTGATTACCTGCGACCCGCCCGGCACCAGCTTGCACCGCCTGGTCGTGGTCGGGCAGCAGATCAGCCCGGACCCGTCGGGCAACACCACCGCCGCGGTCTCGGCGTCGACTCCGGCCCAGCCGGCTTCGCTGCCCGGTAACGGGCCGACGCTGTGGACACGTTTCATCGGCACCTTCGCTGGCAAGGCCATTACGGTCATAGTCCTGGGATTGGGCGGTTTGCTGGTTATCCGCTGGGCCACCAAACGCGTCGACGAGCTCTTGAGCTAAGCCGGTTTAGCGGTCGGCGGCGATTAGCAGGGAGGCCTGCGTGAGGTAAGACTGGGCGGCCGGGCCCGGCGTCAACGCATAGACGTTCTTGTAGTCCGGCGCAAAAGCCGGCAGGTAGCGGCTGTCAGCCGGCATCAGCGTCTGGTGGTTGGTATTGTCATAATCAAAAACCACCAGCTTGCCGCCGCTGACATAAGTCAGCCGGTCGCCGTCCATCCAGGTGGCATGTATCTGCGGCGCGTCCATCGCCTCCGCCGTCGTATAGTTATAGCCATTATCATTCTCGATATCATAGACACCGAAGTAATTGCCGTTACTGGCGACTATGAACTGCGTGTTGGGCGAAAAGCTCAGGTAGCTTGGCTGCGGCACGTGCAAAACCTGCGTCGGCACGGGGGCCTGACCGGGCAGCGCGGCCAGTTGTGCCGCCGGGTCTTTAAAGATATAAACCTTACTACCGGCCATGTCCCCGGCAGCGACATACATGACATCATTATATTTGGTCAAATCAACCAGGTAAGTCGTACCGGCCGGCAGGCTGCGGATAGTCGAAGTCGTGCTGCCAGCGCGCAGCTTGACCAGGACTTTGCCGTTGGGGGCGCCGTCGCCGGTGACATAGAGCATGGTATCGTCGCCATAGGACTGGTAAGCCAGGACGTGCTGCAGCAAGGGAACGGCGGCCGGACTTTTGAGCGAAGCGGTTTGCAGCGTCCCTGTCGAGCTGTCGTAGAGATAGTACTGGTCGTACTTCTTGTTTTTCAGGGTCAGCTTGGCCGGGCTGGCCGTCAGGCTGTTATTAAGGTTTACCGATTGGCTGGGGTCGGTCCGGTCCAGCAGGATGAATTCGGTTTTGCCGTCATAGATGTGGCGCAGGACCACGTGCTGGTTGTCATCGGCCCATTCGCCGAGTTGCCAGCTTTCGCCGGCGGTGGCTTTGGACAGTAAATTGGCCGGCAGGCTGATGTCGACCGGGGCTTTGGTTGGGTTCTTGAGGTCATAGACATCGAAGTTAGTTATCGAATTAGGCGCCCCGACCAGCAGCCAGCGCTGGTCGGGGCTTTGGGTCATCAGGCTGGGCGCGGCGGCGTAAGTTTGGATTTTTTTGGTAGTCAGCGTATCGGGGAACAGGAAAGGGTAGTCGAAATGCTCGACGCTGCCGCCGTCCAGCTCGATAGTACGCTGCCAGTCGCGGTAGCCGCTGCGTGCCAGTTTGACATGGTAAATGCCGGCCGGCAACACCAGGCGGGTGTTGGTCGCGACCGATTCAAGCTGGTTATTGACATAAATACTGGCCGGGTTAGGCTGGCTCGAAAAAAATGTCAGGCCGTTCTGGATGACCGTGCCGTTTTTGCCGATGCCGAAACCGTAAGCCTGGTACAGCAGCACCAGGGTAGCGATAGCTATGGCGACAGCTACCAGCACGTAGCCGGTCAACAGGATAATACGGTGCTCAAGCTGTTTTTTGGGATCGAGGTAGTCCATGGTGCGCTAGAGACTAGTATGGATTGACTTGCCTCGAATCACAAGAGGGTTTAAGATGTAGTCATCGACTAAAACCCATGTGCCAGGCAATACATGCGCAAAAACAACAACACTATAGAAATCAACGGTAAACGCTATGACGCCAAGACGGGCGCCTTGCTGAATCCGTCTTCCGCGGCACCAGATAACCCCGAACCCCACCCGGCCGCCAGCCACCAGCTGACAGCCCCGCCAGCCCCTAAGCCGGCTTCGCGCGACGTCGCTAGGCAACCGGCCAAACGGGCAGCCTCGCGCACGCCCGCGCCGTCACACACCCTGATGCGGCAAGCTGTCAGGAAGCCGGATTCCAGCCTCAAGCGCCGCCACAAAGCCCAAGGTGACACCGACGCCCTAGCGCTGCGGCGGCTCAGCGAAGTCATCGTCAAGCCTTCGGCGCTGAGCCTGGACGAGCAACGTTTACAGCACGCCAAGCAGATTCCCCGCAGCCGGCTGATCAGCCGCTTCCCGGCGATTACGTCGGACTCGGGCAGTCCTTCAGCGGCCAAGGCGCCCTCAACCGGCGCTGCCCAGGTCCGGCGGCCATACCAGCTGGCGCGCGGCAGCCAACCGGCCAAGCAGCCCCGGACTAGCGCCGATATACTGCAACGGGCCGTCGAACAGGCCGCTAGCCGTCTGGAACCGGCGCCGGCGCCGCAAAAATCCCGCCGCCACGACCGGCTGAAACGCAATACCGGCATTGGCGCCGCCATAGCTTTATCGGTCGTCGTGCTAGGCGTTATAGTGACCCAAAACCTGAGCAACGTGCGCCTGCAAATGGCTTCGTCGAAGGCCGGTTTCAACGTCAGCCTGCCTAACTACCATCCGGCGGGCTACGATCTTGGGCAGCTTAATTACAGCCAGGGCGTCGCGGCCGCCGAATTCCACAGCAACAGCGATAGCGATACTTATAGCATTACCCAGAAGAGTTCGTCATGGGACAGTTCGGCTTTGCTGGACAACTTCATCCAGCCGTCTTACGCGCAGCACCAGACCGTTTCGGCCAGCGGCCTGACGATTTACATTTACGGCGACAGCGACGCCACCTGGGTCAACGGCGGCGTTTGGTACATCATCCAGTCCAACGGCTCGCTTAACGACCGGCAGCTGGTCGACCTCGCCACTTCGCTTTAATTTCCGTGTAGGCGATTTTCTCTTATAATAAGGCTGATGAAGACAGTCCGCACTCGTTTTGCGCCCAGCCCGACGGGCTTTTTGCATGTCGGCGGCATCAGGACGGCCGTTTTCGCCTGGCTGGTGGCGCGGCAGGCTGGCGGCCAATTCGTGTTGCGGCTGGAAGACACCGACAAGAAGCGCGAAGCCGCCGGCTCGGACCAGCACGTCATGGATAGTTTGCGGGCGCTCGGCCTGGATTACGACGAAGGCCCTGACAACGGCGGGCCATACGGGCCTTATAGGCAGAGCGAACGGCTGGACGGTTACCAAACCTGGGCGCGCAAACTGGTTGACGCCGGCCGGGCTTACGCCGACCCATACACACCGGCCGAGGTGCAGGCTTTTCGCGAGCAGGCCCAGGCCGATAAGCAACCCTTCCTGTACCGTAACCACCGGCCGGAGAAACCGCCGGTCTGGGACGGCAACCAGCCGCTGCGCTTCAAGTCCGACCCCAAGCCTTATAAATGGCACGATGCCATACTCGGCGACTTATCGACCGGGCCGGAAGTGGTAGACGATTTCATACTTATTAAATCCGACGGCTACCCGACCTACAACTTCGCCCACATCGTCGATGACAGCGAAATGCGGATCACGCACGTCATCCGCGGCCAGGAATTTACCGCCAGCGTCCCGAATTACCTCAACCTCTACGAAGCGCTCGGCCTGGAGCCGCCGATCCTGGCGACCGTGCCGCACATTCTGGGTCCCGACGGCAAGAAGAAACTCAGCAAACGCGACGGCGCCAAAGACGTCCTGGACTACATCCGCGACGGCTTCCTGCCGGACGCGCTGGTTAATTTCATCGTCAGCCTAGGCTGGAACGACGGCACCGAACAGGAGATTTTTTCGCGCCGGGAGCTGATTGATAAATTCAGCCTCGACCGGGTTCAGCGCGGCGGCGCGCATTTCGACGAGCGGCGCTTGAGCTGGATGAACGGCGCTTGGATCAGGCAAATGGCGCCGGACAGCCTTTATGAAAAAGTTACCGGTTTTTGGCCGGCCGAAGCCGCCGACTACGACGAGAAGTACAAAAAGCGGGTGCTCGGCCTGGTCCAGGAACGCCTCAAATATTTCGCCGAACTGCCGGAACTGACGGATTTCTTCTTCGTCGACCGGCCGCTTAATCCGGAGCTTATCAGCCAGCACAAACAGCTTAAGAAACTGCCAAACGACGAACTGAAAGACTTGCTGGAGCAGGCCAAAGCCGCGTTGGCAGACAGTGATTTCTCGGGCGGCGACCTGACCGACCGCCTCAACCGGTTGCTGGAACAAACCGGCCAGAAACCGGCCGTCCTATTCAGCTTAATCCGGATTGCCACCACCCAGGCAGCGGCCAGCCCGGCCCTGGCCGACAGCCTGGCCGTACTCGGCAAACAGCGCAGCCTGTCGCGCCTCGACGCGCAATTGTCAGCCTTAGCCTCTAGCTGATTAGCATAAGCGTTGTTACAATAGGGGTTATGGATAGCGACTTCAGGCCGGCTAAACGGCCGCCCGAATCCGGCCAAGACAAGCCGTATATTTTCCCGGAAACCAAACAGCCGTCACCAGCTGCAACGGCCGGTAGCTTCATGCCCGACGAAGACGAAGACATCGAGCTCGTCTCGGACGGTGAAGAAGTAGCCGAAGAACAGCCGCAGCCAGCCGCAGCCGGCCAGGACCAAACAGCCGCCCCGGCCGAAGTTCCGGCCGGACCGGGCTGGCGCCAAAAACTTAAACTGCACTGGCCCCCCGGCAAGAAAGAATGGTCAGTTGTCGCGGTACTGGTCCTGCTGGGCCTAGCCGGCGGCCTATTTATCGCCACCCGCCACCACGCCAAAAAACCGACCCCCCACATAGTCAAACAGATTATCAAGCCGAAACCGCCAACGACCGTCGCCTCGACCCTCAGCGGCCTGCAAGTTGACCCCAGCCTCAACAAGCTGCCGGTCACCGGCGTCATGATCGAGAACAGCACCGACGCCCGGCCGCAATCCGGGCTTGGTCAGGCGATGGTGGTGTTCGAAGCCGTCGCCGAGGGCGGCGTGACCCGCTTCCTGGCCCTGTACCAGGACACCAGTCCGGGCAATGTCGGCCCGGTCCGCAGCGCCCGGCCGTATTACGTCCAATGGGCGCTTGGCTTTGACGCCGGCTACGCCCACGTCGGCGGCAGCCCCGACGCCTTAGCCGACCTGAAAGGCTGGAGCGCCCGCGACCTCGACCAGTTCGCCAACAGCGCCTACTACCAACGCGTTTCAACCCGGGCCGCCCCGCACAATGTCTACACCTCTATCAGCAAGCTGAACCAGTTGGAAACCAGCAAAGGCTACACCTCCAGCACCTTCACCGGTTTTCCGCGCAAGCCCGACGCGGCCGTTAAACAGCCGACCGTGCGCAGCATTAACCTGACACTGTCCGGACCGCTTTACAACGCCCACTATGATTACGTGGCGGCTACTAACACCTATAATCGCAGCGAAGGCGGCGCCCCCCAGATCGACGCTAACACCAAAGCCCAAATCAGTCCCCGGGTAGTCGTGGCCATGGTCATTCCCGAGACCAACGGCGCGCTTGACAGCAGCGGCGCCTATTATTCCGACTATGCCAGTATCGGCAGCGGTCCGGTGGACGTTTTCCAGGACGGTACGGTTACTACCGGCACCTGGACCAAGAGCAGCAACGGCAGCCAAATTACCTTTACTGACGCCGCCGGCCAGCCACTTAAATTCAACGCCGGCCAGACTTGGTTAACAGCCGTCAGCAGCGCCTCCAAAGTCACCTATAGCCCTTAAGAAGCCATGGACTACCTGCACAACCTAATCCGCCAGACCAAACTGCGCATCTTCATCGTCGTCCTGATCGACAACGGCGTCCTGATCGGCGGCTGGTGGCTGGGTAATAAGATCCTGGGCTTGAACGGCTTGGAGCTACTGGTCCTGCTGATAGCCTTAGCCGGCATAGAGACCACCCTGATTGCTACCAGCTTGGGCAATTACCTGACACAGCCGCTAAAAGCCGTCTGGCAGGCAGTCCTGCACCTTAGCCCCACCGAACAGGGCACCGCCGCGCCCAACTTCGAGAGCCTGCACCTCGGCCGCGACCTAGTAGCCAACCTGACGTCGCGGATTTACCAGCTAGTCAGCACCGCCGATCAAGCCAAGCAGGAGCTGCACCGCCACGCCAACGACCTGCACGAAAACTTCATCGCCCAGAACCTGCCGCTGCCGCTCATCCTGATGGATGCCACCGAAACCGTCCGCTACGCCAACGATGCCGCCGCCCGCTATACCGGCATCGCTGCTAATGACATGGTCGGCAAGAACGTCTACATGGTCATGGACATGTCATTCCCCAGCGAGGCCACCTTTGACAGCTGGCTGAAATCCGTCAAAACCAAAACCGCCACGGCCGTTTCCAGCTGGGAACGGGTCCGCCTCAATGTCCGCGACAACCATCCGGCCCGCTTATTCGACCTGGCCGCCTATTACAACCGCGACAACCCAGAGCACAATGAGACCATGATGGTCATGTTTGATCACACCAAGGAGTATAGCCAAGACGACCAGGCCATCAGTTTCATCGCCCTAAGCGTCCACGAACTGCGCACACCGCTGACTTTGTTACGCGGCTACATCGAAGTTTTTGAAGACGAGATAGGGCAAACCATCACCGACCCGGAACTGAAGAGCTTCATGCTCAAAATGCGCGCCCAGGCCGAACAGCTGACGGATTTCGTCAATAACATCCTAAACGTCGCCCGCGTCGACGACGACCAGCTGGAACTCAAGCTCCAATCCGAAGACTGGAGCAGCACCCTCAAGAGTTCGATCGAAATGATCAGCCTGCGCGCCAAAGTCCGCGACATCACCCTCAAATGCAGCATCTCCCGCGACCTACCGCCCGTCGGCATCGACAAACTGAGCATCCGCGAAGTCATCAACAATATCATCGACAACGCCATCAAGTACAGCGGCACCAGCAAAACCATCAAAATCGACACCTACGTCAACCAGGAAGGCCTGGTCGAAACCACCTTCCAGGACTTCGGCCTAGGCATCCCGACCAGCATCCTTCCGAACCTGTTTACCAAATTCTACCGCGACCACCGCAACCGCGCCCAAATCGGCGGCACCGGCCTGGGCCTTTACCTCAGCAAAGCTATTATCGCGGCCCATGGCGGCAGTCTCTGGGTTCGCAGCAAGGAAGGCGAGGGCAGCACTTTCGGCTTCACGCTCATGCCTTACGCCCAGCTAGCCGAAAAAGTTAAGCAGAACGGCGACCAGGAAATCACCCGCGGCGCCCACGGCTGGATTAAGAACCACTCACTTTACCGCCGCTAAAAGCGGCAACCATGATAAAGTAATAAATATGGAACCGCCCTCAACCACGCCCATCAGCCCGGCCGCGCCAGCTGCCGGCCGCAAGGTCCTCTGTATCGAAGACGAGCACTTTATCAGCGAACTTTATACCCGCGCCCTGACCAAAGGCGGCTACGAAGTCGAAACCATAGCCGACGGCAAAGAGGCCCTGGATGCCGCCCAAACCGACCAATACGACATTATCCTGCTCGACCTGATGATACCGACCGTATCGGGCATCGAGATTTTGCGGGTGCTGCGTGACCCGGCCCGCGTACCGCCGATACGCGCCAAAATCGTCGTCACTACCAACCTCGAGCAGCGCGAAGACGTCCGCGCCGACATCGAGAAACAAGCCGACGGCTACCTGGTCAAAGCCGAACTGACGCCTCACGAACTAGTCGACTTCCTCAACACCATCAAATAGACCAAGCATATTTGACTTTTAATAGAATATTGTGTATAATATTCTAAATGTCCGTGGTTCAACAACTTTATTCTCCCGAGCGAGACGAGCAGGCAAGAGAAGCCGGCTTGGTCTATATTGAGGATTTGGCACTAAGCGGCACCATGATAGCTTTAAAGGTTGCCTGCGCACCCCTAGGCAACGGCTTTTTTGATCATCAACCGATCGGTGAGCAAGATCTTAGTGAGCTTCACGATGATCTGATAACCGGGATCGGCAAGGTTAGCGCGGAGACGGAACCAGGTTTCCTATCAAGGCTGTTCGGGGGTCAAGCCGCCGCAAATACTCACTATAGGAGCGAAAGGGATTTTTACCTTCAGTTTTCAAGGTTTAACGGCACGGTGGAGGTTGCTCCGGGAAACTCAGGCTACTGGGATGGCCGGCCTTTTCAAATCAGAAGGTTTACCGCCGGCGAAAATCTGAACCCCACCACCCTTACCGGGTTTGACCCGTTTAACCCAGAGGGATTTGACAGTTATCAAGACACGCCCGGCATCGCCCAAAGCACCATAGACGCCTTACGCCGAACCGGCGACCCGTTATCTATAGACGTCGCGGTCCATGAAGCCGGGCGGACACTCGAACGGGCCAGGGCTGTAAAAAACGGTGTTGACCACCCTGATACGGACCCGGAACTGGCCTCGACTATGGATAACGCCCTGAGGGACACCCTGGATCTGACCGACCGCTAGACATAGTTGACAGTCGTGTATAATAAACATTAGCCATGTGAGGACTTGCGCAGCATTTACTTCACAGACTTATATATAAGAAGATACACTTCGGTCCCTGTTTTCTTCCAGAGTTCAAATCTAGTTTCCAGCGCTAAGGGATTGGTCTCGAACGGTAGCCAAATCTCGCTGTAAGCTCCACTTCAAACCCGTTTACTGGCCTCTGTCAGTTAATCTTTTTATTACTTGAATTATTAGGAGTTTACACTATGGCAATCGCGACTTTTGACACCCGGGACGTACAAATAACTTCGGTATCTTTCCGGGCTGACGCCGGCGAGCGGCGCTTTAAGAGCTTTCCGCGCCGGCTGGTCTACCAGGGCCGGGAATACATCTTGGCGGAAGCATGAAAACCCAACCTATAAACACACAGGAGACACAATTATGGACGAAAGTCTTGGAGCTATGGCCGACGGCGACGGAGTGTCGGTGCACAGCGGTTTTCCCAACCCGGCCCTAGACCGGCGGGGGCAGGGCGGACGCCTAGCCCTGGACCTCAACCAGCTGCTCGTCAAACACCCCAGCAGCACCTACTTATTCCGGGTAGCCGGACACCATTGGAGCGACCAGGGTATTTATGACGGCGACGTGGCCGTTATCGACCGGGCGCGGGCAGCACGGCCGGCCGACATAGTAATTGTTTGGCGCCCTGAAGGTTCCACGCTTTGCCGGCGGCGGCAATTAACCGCTGAAGACGAGGTCTGGGGAGTGGTAACGGCTACCATTCACCAGTACGTTTAAATGTTCGCTTTGATCGACTGCAACAACTTCTTCGTCAGCTGCGAACGCCTGTTCCGGCCGGACCTGGAAGGCCGGCCGGTCGTGGTCCTCAGCAGCAACGACGGCTGCGTGGTGTCACGGTCCAACGAAGCCCGGACGCTGGGCATCCCGATGGGGGCGCCGGCCTTCAAGTACCGCCAAGTCTTCAAGGCACAGGGCGTAGTGCAGTTCAGCGGCAATTTCGAGCTCTACGGCGACATCAGCCAGCGGATCACCCATTTATTAACCGCTATCACGCCGCGGACCGAAGTTTATTCGGTCGACGAGTCTTTCCTGGACCTTAGCCAGCTGGCCATAGCCGACTACCAAACTTGGGGCGGGGCAGTCCGGCAAAGGCTGCTCCGGGAAGTCGGCATACCGGTTTCCATCGGCCTAGCCGGCACCAAAACGCTGTCCAAACTGGCCTCCGAGCACGCCAAGCGTGACAGCGGCTCTTCAGGTGTCATCGACCTGATAAACACGACTCCAGCAACCCGCGCGGCCTACCTCCTAAACACGCCGGTCAAGGACATCTGGGGCGTCGGCCGGCGCCTGGGTCCTCGGCTCAGGGCCCAGGGCGTCCACGACGCCCTGGGCTTAAGTCGGATGCCACCACGGCTGGCCGGGCAACTGATGGGCGTCCACGGCCGCCAAATGGTTGCCGAGCTGAACGGCACGCCGTGCCACCGGCTGGAACCGTTCGGCAAAGTCCGCCAGACCATAATGCACGGCCGCATGTTCGGCGAAGACACTAGGCAGTTTCCGGTGATAGAAGCGGCTATCGCCAGCCTGACCGCCCGGGCCGCCGCCCATCTGCGGGCCGACCATTTGCTGGCCCGCAGCGCCGCCTTTTACCTTAGGACCAACCGCCACAAGCCGGGCTACCGGCTTGTCAGCCGGCATCTAGACTTCACCACGCCGACCGCCGACACCGGCAGCCTGACCGGCCGGCTGGTCGAAGCCGCCGGAGCCGTTTTTAACCCGAGCCTCGATTACCACAAAGCCGACATCCTGCTGTACGGCCTGGTCAGCGAGCACAGCCTCCAAACGGACCTGTTTAATAACCTTGACCTGGCAGAATCAGAAGCCAGCCAAACCCGCCTGCGGGCCTTCGACGCCATCAATGACCGCTACGGCCGCCGCACCATCCGTTACGCCGCCGAAGACCTGTCAGCCGCCTGGCAGCCCCAGCACCGCCACCGCAGCCCGCACTACACCACCGCCTGGGACGACATCCCCACCGCCCGCATCATTCAATAACCCTATATGAAGTTCGTGAAGTAAGCCCACGGGAAACCGTGCAGGCAAGTGGCTATATAACGCGCCAGGTAATCCTGGTCCGATTCGTCCGGCAGACGCTCGACCATTTCTTGGGTTTCATATTGCCGCATAAACTGCTCGTCCCAGTACTTATCGTCAAGATGGCTGAATTGCTGCCTATACCTAGGCAAAACTAAGCCGGACCGTGTCAAAACGCCTTCGCTAATAGTCTTCGGTTTTTCAGGGCCGTACTTCTTGCGCGCCACGCCCTCCATGCCTTCATAAAGCCGGTCGAACGCTTCTCGAATCACCCCCACATCTATATCACCCCCCCCCTCGGTCGCGATGCCGGCGATATCTTGCCCGTATTGAATAAGCGAATACCGGACAGTCGACTCGTCGCCGAGCCCATCGGTTAAAGCGTAAGCCTCTAATTGTTCGTCAAGCCCTAAACGCGCGTAGGCGATATATACCATGTCGATAGGCGTAACGATTTCGCCCTGAAGCGGGGCAGCACCCTCCATAGGAGGCAAAATTCTGGTAGGATTCGCGTCTGTCATAAAACCTATATTATACAACATTAAGTCACTATTTATCCAGTTTAAGGATAGGGCCAGGAGTGAAGGTAACTAAAACCCTCTTTCGATAACATATTCCGACGGCGCAATTGAGGCAGGCGTCCTCAAAACGTCCATGATGGCCGCTGCCACGTCTTCAGGCTTCATGAATTTAGATGTATCTCTCGGCTCCTCGGCGTCCCAGAAAGCAGTTTGCATGCCGCCGGGATAGACGCCTGTTACCCGAATACCGTGAGCGGCCGCGGCCAGGCGCAAACTCTCGGTAAAACCGCGCAAGCCCCACTTGCTGGCGGCGTAGATCGGTTCGTCGGCGCGGGCTTTCAGGCCAGTCGTCGAGCCGACGTTCAGGATATGGCCGTACTTAAGGGCCAGCATGCGCCGATAGACTTCTTGGGCTATATAAATATTCCCCTTGAGGTTGACGCCGAAGACGTCCATGATTTCATCGCGGGAAGTGTCTTCCAAGTTTTTGACCAAACCGCGGCCAGCACAATTAACCAGAATATCAATTCGCTTGGTTTGGGCGTCGATCTCGGCAAAAGCTTCATCGATACTTTGAAGATCCCGAACGTTAAGGGCTATTTTGGTAACGGAATCGGGTAAATCGGTTTCGCTGATATTGCGGGCCAGGGCGAAGACCTTGGCGCCCTCTTCGGCCAGCTGCCGGGCAACCTCCCGGCCCAGGCCGCTAGACGCGCCCGTGACAACGACAACCTTCTGCTTCAAAGACGTAGGCATAATTCAATTGTATCAGGCTGATGGTGACC
>Ga0208357_1001640_pt1 | contig 16076 bp, 18 predicted proteins | sample NGESurdeep092012_6_FD_184487 | JGI IMG/M metagenome (GOLD analysis project Ga0208357, IMG submission 184487) | Arctic peat soil microbial communities from Barrow, Alaska - NGEE Surface sample F52-2 deep-092012 (SPAdes) | ecosystem: Environmental > Terrestrial > Soil > Wetlands > Peat ... | reverse complement strand
TAGCCGAGATCAAAGATCGGCGCAGTCGCGAATGCTGCGCGTCCGGGTGCCATTCGAGTCCCTACCTTCGTATTTCTTGTCCAACCGGTTCTGTCTCGACCATCTAGCGTTGGAGGTACGGCTGGTTAGGAGGATTCCGATATCGCCGAGTCGGGCGATGACCAGGAAGGTTTGCCCGTCGCCCAGCTCCACAGGGCGCTTCCGCCGCCCACGACACGCATTGCCCCTTAACGGCGGCAATCAACGTCGGCCAACCGGCTACGTGGCCCGCGCCTCGAAGCGATTGCCAGCTTGAAGCCCGGCGTCACGAAACCTACGCTTTGAGCCTCAACTCCAACCTCGACGTCATCAGTCTGCCGCCCAAAACTGCATTGACTTGATCGCTGCTCCAGCAATCGAGGCCCCCATTCGTCGACGTCGCGATCGCGCCGAGCGTCGAGGATCACTCGACGTTCACGACGGGTCCGCCGCGTGATGTCATCACTTGCGCCATTGCCGAAGGTCAGATTGAAGCCGCTCGGCAACGCATACTCAACGCGTCTTGACGAGCTCGATTGCCACGACGAGTAAGAAGGCAATCGTTCCCACGTAGAAGGCCCTTTCCACTAGGCCGAAATAGTGACGCATCGATTCGCTTCGCCGGGCTGCACCCATCGAGAACAGGCAGACGAGCATCGCTATCCCGAGCCCATCGATCGGCCCCCGCGCGTGCACCCATACGTTCGAACCGCCGAGGTCGGTGCCCAGCCGAAGCGCAGCAAGAGTGGCGCCTCCGAATGCCAAGAGCGCGAGCACTCCATGCCGACGGCCGGTCTCGCTGCGCGCTGTTCCGGGAGCATCCATTGGGAACCAACTGATCGCGAGACGCGCTGCGCCGAAGATTGCGAGGAGGGCAACCACGACTGAAGCGCCATTGACATCGAGCTCGGAGATTCCGATTGCGGCAGCGACCGCAGCGATTCCCATCGCGATTGTCTGAATCCGATAACCGACCCGGTAGGACGTGATCCCATACTGGCTAACTGCATTCGTAAGGGGCGAGAGGCCAGTTGGAAGTACGTGGAGCACGATGAGCGTCACCAGGCATGACCCCGTACTGGCGATTGCGATCGAACCAGTGATGGTGAAAATCGCGAAACCTGTCACAAGCAAAGGTTACGCGGGCGTGCCGCTCGGCGAAAAAAGAGTCACTCCGAACACCGAGAAATGCAAAGGCGCCAGGACAACAGCCGGTCCCGGACGCGTAGATGCGTCACATGACGGTTGCCCCGAAGCGTTCCCGGGAGCATCCGATACCAGCGGCAATATGCAGGTCACGAGCAGGAGCGACGCACCTCGCAGATCGGTTGATTGGCGTGAGCAACCTCGAGAGTTCGGAGCGGGTCGCACGATGTCGCGAGCCGGCACTGACTCCGACGACCGGTCGTGGCTCGACGAACGACTCCGGGAATACCAAGAGTCGCTCACGTATCTAACGCCGCCATCACGAGAACTGGTCGCCTCAGGTCAGTTGGCGGAACAGGGATGCCGTATCAGAGCAGATCCACTCTTCGGCGATCAGGCCGTCCTCGACGCGATAGAACTCGTGGCTGACGTAGTGGATTGTCCGGCCGGTGGCGGGAATGCCTTGGAACGCTCCGGCGTGGGTGCCGTGAAATGTCAGGCGTACCGCAACGCGGTCCTCGGCCGCGACCACATCCTCGAGGTGTATTTCGAGGTCAGGAAACGCGCGCTTCATCATTTCGTACCCTTGTTGCCAGGTCTCGCGCCCGCGGATTGGCTCTGGTGCTTCTGCGAGATGCATCACCAGGTCCGGCGCTGCCACTGTGAGCAACCTGCTGGTGTCGCCGGCGTTGAATGCCTCGATCGATTCACGAACGAGCGCCGCGTTCGCCTGGACTGATTCAGATCCCGAGGTCATCGATGCCCTTCAGTTAGTCCTAAAGAATTGATTACTATCCTTCACTATGTTGAAAGTACACCAATGTGAAGACGTTCTCGACCGCGTGTTGACGCTGGTCGTCATGCTGAACGACGACATGACACAGGGGCTTGGGGCGCTGGGCCTTACCAGCTCCCGAGCCCATTTGCTCTGGGAACTGGGCCAACGTGGGCCGGTACCCCAGCGAGTCCTCGCCGCCGCACTGAAGATCACACCGCGGGCGGTCACGGGGCTCGTGGACGCGCTCGTCGCGAGCGGGCTCGTGACGCGCGAACCACACCCGAGCGATCGGCGAGCAGCACTCGTGACGTTCACCGCCACGGGGCAAACGCTCATCGCCCAGCTCGAGCGGGATCACGAGGCCCTCGCGAGTGCGCTCTTTGCGCCGATGTCCCGAGCGGAGCTCGACTGCTTCGAACAATGGCTCACCGATGTAACCGCCAGACTGCGTGCCCACCAGGCAGTCACTGCTGCGGCGCCCCCGGACTAGAGCCGTGACCTCGCTCCTTCGGACGGGTCAACCCCGAGGCGGCCAGAAGCGCCACGCCAGTGTGCTTCAGGTCGTTGCGGTCGATCGGGTAACGCGTAGCGAAGAACAAGCGTCACACAATGTTCAACGCACCATCAGGAAAACGTCAGTGCACACCGACTGACTGACTCTGCCGAAGCTGACTCATTCGAGGAGGACAGCGCGTAGTTGAACCAACGTCTCATCGCTCAAGTCACACCGTTCTCGCAAGTAAACCTCGATGCCACCGTATTCATCGTCGAGCAGCCCGAGGGCTTGCGCCATCGCCCATCGTGGCGCGCTGAGCATTCCCTCGGCCGCCGGCCGCGCGATGCCGAACGCAGTAAAGTCATCTACGACATTCGGAAGATGCGCGACGCCGCGGTAGTCATTCGTTAGCTCGTAGTCATCGAGGATCGTCTCGCGGTCCACCCCCAAGGCGCTCAGCAGCAGCGCGGTGGTCAAACCGGTGCGGTCCTTACCGCCAAAGCAGTGGAAAACCGACGGCAGGGAAGCCGCGTCGGCCAGCCTCGTGAACAGGACTCCGAACTCCGCGTAAGCGTTTTCGAGCATCCCGCAGTAGTCCTCAAGGAGCCAGCGTTCACCGTCGGTGCGCTCGATCAACAAGGTCGGATCCGTCTCGGACACGGTTCGGCTCGGTAGCGGGAGGTGAACGAATGGGCGAGGCCCTGGAAAGTCTTCTACTTCCTTTGCCCGCCTCAGGTCGAAGATCGCCCGAATGCCCAGACCGTCGAAGATCTCGAGATCGTCGAGCGACAGGTAGTGAAGACTCTCTGAGCGGAAGACCTTTCCCCAGCGGGTCGCCCTCCCGTCGAGAGTTCGATAGCCGCCGATGTCGCGAAAGTTCCAAAGATCGGTAAAAAGCACGCGGCGCTGCATTCCATTGAGTTTGCCTCAACCGTCGCGCTAGCCGGAGTACTCAAGTGGCCGGCCGAAGCATCGAAGGAACCTACAAGGTGCCGCTGAACGCCGGTTGAACGCCGGCCACTAATCCGAACGGCTCGGTCAAACGGCCTCGGCCAGGACCGTAAGCCAGTCTCTGTTTCCAGGGACTTGATCGTCGAGCTCGATTCTGAACGACGCTTGATGAGCAGAGTCGCGGAGCTGGCCGCCTCAGTCTCGTCCACGTGACAACCCTAAGTCTGCCCAAAGGGCCACGGCTCACTGACTGCCCCAGATCATGGGTTAGCTGCGAGGTGGAGAGCCGAATCGTAAAACATTGCCGTCCGGGTCGACCACTGCTCCCACGCGCTGACCCCATTCCGTATCCCCGGGCATATGGACTTCAACCCCTGCCTTCTGCCACTCGCGTGCCAGCGCGTCGGCATCGTCCACCCATAGGTAGGCAGAGTGCACTCTCGCAGATTGGCCGGGGTCTGATGCACCTAGGTGAATCTCGATCCGGTCTCGCTTGGCGAACCCGTATCCCTCGTCATACCTACGAATCGTGAAGCCCAATCGTTGGTAAAAGGCAAGGGCGACGGTCACGCCACGCACCGGAAAGATCGGCGCAGCTCGCTTCAGCACTGTCACGCCGGTTGATGGTACTGACCAGCAGATCCTCTCCGAGTCTCCGTATCGGTTACGACGTGTGGCGAGAATCAAAAACGTTTCGGGACGCGATTGCGGAATCCCGCAACGCGAAGGTACGACCCCAGCCGATAACACGTCGCAACCTCCGAGCTATCGGAGCCGTGGTGATGATCAGCTCGCTTGCCGTCGTCCTTTTCCTCACTACTTCCGTGACCGGCGCCGCTACCGTCGAAACGCCGACCCAGCTCAACGGATCGGTCTACGCGACAGCGATGAAGTCGGGATCTTTCCACTACGTCGATCTCCAAAGAATCGGTTTCGGCGGCCCGATCGGACCTCAGACCGAAACCGGGGACGCCGCGCTCAACAAAGGAATCCAGTCCGTCTCCGGATCCCTCGGGAACTCAGAGACCGTTGTCGTCGGTACCGCCGCGTACCTAAAAGCGAATGCCCCGGCCCTCGAAGTTGGTCTGTTGTGGTCCAAATCCATGGCGACCAAGTACGCCAGCCGCTGGATCTCATTCACGCCGGGAGACTGGCCGTACGACTCCGTGATCGAGTTTGTGGTGACAAGGACGTTCTGGGACGACCCAGGCCGGGCTCCAGTCGAGAGCCTCCCGCAGAAACCGACTTCGATCGGCGGTAAGTCCACATTGGACGGCGAGTCAGTCGAGTCAGTCGCTTCGTCAATCCACGACATCGTAAAGAGCACGAATTCATCATTCATTGGCGATTCTCGCGTCTACTTCGACTCGAGCCCCCCCATCTACCCTTCGTCGTGACGGACAGCACCTCGGGCACCGAAGCCGGATCAGCGCAGTCCCAACGAGATCTTGCGATATTCACAAAATGGGGCGAAACGGTCAAAGTGATCGCCCCGACTGGGGTGGTGGCATTTTCATCACTACCCAAATCTTAACGACGGGCAGATATCGCTAAAGCCGAATCTGAGGCGGTGCCCAGACCAGCTGGTGGCTAGGCGGCGAGTATCCGTCGTAGCGTGCCCTTATGTGCGCGGCGACGCAGGCCCGAACCGGACCCACAAGGAGCAAGGGCCAATGTTTCCCATAGCGGGCCACCTCGTCACCGAGACCCTCGACTACGACGGTGGCCGGCAGGTCACGGCGTACGTCCCTCCGGCTCCGCCCGAGGCCGTCGTTTTCGCCGGCGACGGCCAGTTGATCACGTCGTGGGGCGGCTTCCTCGAGGCGGCCGACCTGCCACCCACCATGATCATCGGTGCGCATCGACTGGACGATGAGACGCTGCGGATCCATGAGTACTCACCGGGCGAGACCACAGCAGCCTTCGCCTTTAGCCCTGAACGGTTCGCGGCACACGAGAAGTTCTTCGTCGATGACCTCCGGCAGTGGGCGCGATCGCGCTTCCACGTAGCGCTGCCCGCCGACCGAACGGCGGTGTTCGGTGTCTCGGCGAGTGGAGAGCTCGCGCTCGCCATGGGACTTCGCCATCCCGACATCTACCACACCGTGTTCTGCGCGTCGCCAGGCGGAGGTTACAGACCGCCTGCCGTGATGCCGAGCTCACTTCCGCGCGCGTACCTTGCCGCAGGGACCCAGGAGCCGTGGTTTCTCGCGAACGCGACACGGTGGGCCGTCGCGCTACGTGATGCAGGTGCCGACGTCGTCATAACCGAACGGATTGGATCGCACGGCGACGCGTTCTGGAAAGAGGAGTTCTCGCTGATGGTGGCGTGGGCGTTCGGACGCTGAGCAGACCGAGACCATCTCGGTACCAACGACTAGCTCGCACCCGCTGTCGAGATCTCGCGAGACTCTATTTCTTAAGCCTCAACAAGGAGCCCGAATGGCTGATCAATCGGCATCAGAGCAAATCGACGCCATTATCAAGAATTCGGGTTGCTGGCACGGCGATCTCTTGTCGAGTCTGCGGACGGTGATCTTGAGCGCGATCCCCGCCGTCGTCGAAGAGGTCAAGTGGAAGAAGCCCTCCAGACCCGAGGGCGTCGCCGTTTGGTCTCACGGCGGGATCATCTGCACCGGTGAGATGCTCAAGGCTGCGGTGAGGTTGACCTTCCCAAAAGGCGCGCAGCTGAACGACCCGAAGAAAGTCTTCAATACGCGTCTCGAGAGCAAGACAGTTCGTGCCGTCGACTTTCGCGAGAACGAGCAGGTCGATGAGCTCGAGTTGAAAGCACTCATCGCCGAAGCGGCGGATCTGAACGCTTCAGGGGCAAAGAGCAAGAGGCAGTAAATCGAGGCCGTACTGACCGTCGAAGGACGTCGAAGGATGTCGTGCCGCCGAATATTCACGCTGACGTAAGGGTCGAAGCTGTCACATACCGCCGGATCGGTGGCCTGCGGCAGCATCTACGCAACTTGGGTATGAATGCATTTCGATCTGATCAGCGTCTACGACCCTCTCTGGATGGTTTAGCGAGCTAGGTGGCTATTGATACCCCGGTTACCCAGGTGTAGGCGGTGGAAAGCAGGAGCCCGACGTACGCTCCTTTAGGTATCTGCGCAAGCGATATTGGCGCGTGGTTCGCGCCGTTGGCGCTGATCGATACACACCAACGGTCAGCGAGAACCAACCCGGTGAATCCCAGGGGCTCATAAAGCACGGAGTGCGCTGCTTGGTTGAAGCCCTCCCAGGTCACTCCCTCGATGCCTGGGCTGCCAGCAAGCGTGCACGTTGAAGCAGTCGGCACCGGGAGCAACGTCACGGCCAGGACGCACGAATCAACCCCGTCGATGGTGTCGGTGGCGAAGTCCCCCGGCGAAAGTGCTGTGAGACCGATATTCGACCCCTCAGATGAGACCGCTCGAAAATTCGAGCACGTTGGGTACGTAACGTCTTGTTGGGAGACCTCGAGGGTTAGGCGATGTGCAGAGACTTCGACGCTGATAACTACCACCTGGCCTTCGCTCGGTATCCCTCTAAAGACCGTCGGGGAGCTGGCAACGCGTGCGCTGGAAGCGGGGACGCTTCCAGGCGAGGTGCCAATCGAGGTAACTGCGAGAGGGATAGCGATCGCTGCAGCGATCAGGGCCGCGACACAGGCTGCCGCGATCGACTTTCTACGCGGTCCATTCGTAGGGAGTGGCTGGCGAGGTAGCTGGAGTGGCAAAAGTGAAAGGAGCTCCGCCAGAGTGCCCACCACGTAAGCCGCATCGAGTCGCTCCTGAAACTCCTCGAGCGTCAAAGAGCCAGCGCCGACGGCCTCACGAAGACGATCGACGATCATGTCGCGTTCAGCCTGCGTGGGCCGAGGTTCGTAGGGCTGCGTCATCTCTTGAGGCTGGGCCTAATGGCTCGCGTTAGGCGTCCTCGACGCCCGACCGCCCGTGCGCTGTGTAGTCGAGTCGACGCGGGCTGGACGCTCATCACTACGTAATACGGCCAATCCGCGTCGAGAGTTAACGAGGTTATCGACCACAAGGGGTCAGGTCCTCGCCACGTCCCGGGACCGGCGAGGTAGTGACGAGAGATCTGATAGCGACCACTAAGAACTCGGACGTCGGCGTCCGTCGGTCGTGAGCGCGACTTGCCTGCGCCTCACCTCGGTACTGCCACAACGGTTAGTCCGCTAGAGCTCGAACGCCTCGATCGCCCAGCGGAGCGCGGGGCGAAGCTGCGATAACTGCACTCGCCTGACGCCCGGAGCGTCAGCGATCGGTGGCAACCCGGCTCGAGCGGCAAAGAATCCCGCGACGAACGCGATGAGTTCCCTCGGGCAATCAGGCATCACCTCCGGGGGCAATGGGCCATTTTCACTGGCAAGGCTCGGGAGCCAGAAGGCGATATCAATCGCCGGGTTCCCGATGCACGCGCAGTCCCAGTCGATTAGCAACGCGTTGTCAGCTCGAAAGCAGATGTTGTCGCTTCGCACGTCGCAATGCAGGAGCGCCGATCCCGTAAGCGGCGCAGCGTTCGCCGCATCACGCAAGATCGGGCCATAGCGATCCAGCCACATCGGATCGCAGATGCCGAGCCTAAGGAACGGATCCGGATTGGCTAACACTTCAGCCCAATTGCCGATCGCATACGGCATTTCGGCAAAGGGCTTGAGGTCTCTTGGCGGCTCGCAGGCACTAACGCTGAGAAGCGTCGATAACACGGCGTCGACACGAACCGGATTCCACGGAGGCGGCCACCCGCAACTGGAGAGATCCTCAAGCACGAGAATCGGTTGGTCGCCGTCGCGCCACAAAATAACCTCAGCCAAGAAGGGTTGTCCTGCGAGGTGCTCGTACATTCGGTGTTCTACTCGAAGGCGATCAATCACATGTGGATTTATCGCCTGTTTCACAAAGACGGAGCGTCCGTCGGCGAGCACCGCGACGGCGCGTTCGGCCGGTGTGTAGCCACGTGCGATAGGCCGAAGCTCAACTACCGGCCCGACAAGATCTGCGAGCACCGATTCCACCGATGTGAGCCTCGCACCTCTCCAACCAAGTGTCACCTATCGCGGCGTCGCCACCATCAACCCTTGATGAGGATCCGAGCGGTCGTCGAAGCTGCCTTGTACTTGGAGTTCCCGCTGTAGGCAATGACGATCGCCTGGTTGCCGACCGATAACCCGGAGAGCTTGAGGGTGATGGTCGGCGTCATTGACTTGACCTTGGTCCGGCTCAACAACTTCGTGACTGTATGGGCCTTGCCCTTGACGGTCTCTTTCAACCGAACGCTGGCCGTAATCGTTCCTGTCGGCAGGCTTTTCCCCTGCGAGGCGTGAGCTTGAGTGCGAACGACACCGTGGACCCGAGCGGAACAATCGTGCGCGAGGCACGTGCCGCGAGAACGACCGCGATTTTGTTCGTCGTCGCGGTGGGCGTTGGCGCCGGGTCTGTTGCGATGGTCGTCGGTGCGATGGTCGTCGGTGTTACGGAAGTACCGCCGACGATCGTGCCGGTGACGGTGACGGTTGTCGAGAACGCAGGGGCTGACGAATCGACGAGTGTCACCTGGACACTAAATGGGCCGCCTGTCGTCGGAGTTCCAGAGATCGCGCCAGTCGCGCTGTTGATGTTGAGGCCTGCCGGCAGCCCGACGGCGCTCCAGAGGTAAGGCCCGACGCCACCGGTTGATGCGAGCGTTGTGGCGTAAGCGCTGCCAGGGATTCCCGTCGGCAGCGAGCGGGTCAGTATCGACGGCGGCGTGGACGCAGTGATCGACACGTCGACCGACTCGGCCTGTCCGGCGCTCAGGGTGAACACAGTCGCGACGCCGTTGCCGACGTAGCCGGACAGATAATCGCTCCGCTGTGTCGACTGACACGAGGGATCGATGGCGAGGTAGTAGCCGTACGGCGCAAGGTTCGACAGGTTGAAAGCTCCGTTCGAGGAGGTCACCGCGGAGTCGGCGATGTCAGTGGTCGATGGGTCTACTGCGTAGACACATATGCCGCCATCGGCCTGTGCACCAAGGGCGTCGACTGATCCCGTAATCGACGCGCCGACGACCAGATTCTCGTTGATCCCTGAGAAGCTCCCGCCTGCCGTCAAGGCGATCGAGGTGGCCGATGAGAAGGTTGGAGCATTGTTGTAGAAGGCCACATCCAGTGAGCTCGCCTGCGTGTTGTTGCAGGTCGGGTCAAAGAGGACGACGACGCTCGCGGCGGGAAGATTAGAGACCGAGTACGTGCCAGTTGCCTCTGACTTCGTCAGATTGACGAGATAGCCGCTGCTTGCGAGGTAGATGTCCACGCAAGCGCCGGCGACCGCAGAGCTACCAGAGGTAACCGATCCGGAGATTGACGCACCAAGTCGGAGCGATGCACCGACCCCCACGAGGTTTTGTCCGATCTGGACGGTGACGTCGGTTGCGTCGAGGAGGTCAGGCGCGTTGGCGTACCACTGCAGGGCATACGCGCTGGTCTTCGTTTCGTCGCACGTCGGATCGAACAGCACGGCGTAGGTTCCCGGCGGCACCGAGATGCTGTAGCCGCCGTTCGAGCCGGTAGTCACCTCGTAGTCCGCAAAGTTGTTTGAGAGGTAGACGCACACACCTGAAGTGCCGGAGCTGCCTATGGAGACCGATCCCGAGACCGTGCCTTCGCCAGCTGGGGGCGGTGTGGGGTTGGTCGAGAGGATCGCTACGCCACTGGTCAGGATCGCGACGAGCAGGCTGCCATCCGGCGACAGCGCGAGCTGTCCCAATCCGGTCGTATTTGCCGGCAGCGAAATCGCACCAGTTTGCACGTATGTCGACGTGTTGATGACAGCTACATCATGACTTGTCAGTGAGTATGCGATCGTACCGGCGCTGTTCAGCGCAACCCCGTAGCCGCCTCCAGCCGCCGACCCGGTCTCCACGAGCGACGAATTCAAGAACGTCGTCGCCGGCACGTCATTGATCGCGGCGAGCGACCCGTTGCCGTCGAGTGCAGGATACGCGAGGTAGCCACTCAGATTGCTGGACTGGACGGATGGCGCACCGAAGGAGTAGCGCCAGACCGTACCGTTGGACTCGTCGCCGAGCGTGAGAATAGCGGTGGACCGGTCCGCGCTGCGGGCCACCCGGGTCAGTTCGGTCACAGCACCAAGGCTGGTCATCGCGTCCGACGTCAGATTCAACGAATACGCCGTGCCTCCGTACCCCGATCCGTTGAAGGTCGTCGCGAACACGGCCGTGCCGTTGTCACCGATCGCGATCTGCCATGGTGTCTGATTAAGGGAGCTGCCAGGTGTGGTAGTGGTGTTGGTCACCAGGCCGGTGGCGAGGTCCACTTCGGAAATCTGAGGGGCGCCTGAGTCCGCTACGTACAGCGTTGTCCCATCAGGCGAGATGTCGAGTCCCTCTGGCTTCAAGCCAACCGCGATCGGCGTGCCGAACGTATCGGTTCCGAGGTCTAATACAGCCACCTCGTTCTCGGCTGGAATGGTGAGGTACGCGGTCTGTGAATCCGGGCTGACGACGACTCCGCCATACGTGACGCTGTCGCTGCTCGTATTTCGCACGCCGGATCGGACACTGTGGTCGAGGTTTCCGACGCTGTCTTTCGCGGCGCCAACTCCAGCGGGCGCAGCGATTGCGGGCACGTTGGCCATAGGAGCTGAGTCGGTGGCAGCCAGAGTCGGTCCAGCCCATGCGATCGAGGTTGTCCCGAGTACGGCGAACGCCAACACCATCTTGGCCTTAGGTACTGGCACGCGAGCCTCCCGATGAGCTTGAACCGCTGACCGTTCGACTGTAGGTAAGCGGTCTCAACCAATGATCAAGAAGCCGACAATCTCCTCCCAACTCCTCGTGCAGCACGCGTCTCGCATAAAACACGTATAACGCCTGAAGTGAGGCGCATGTACGTAAACCCTCCTCGGGGCGTTGTCGAAAAACAGGTTTCGCATGATAGTTAGCCGCGACTCGAGGAGGGCCCTGATGTCAGATGCAGACGCTTCGGTCGAAGGAACGCTCAACCCGATATGCCCAAATTGCCGGCAACCACTTGAGGACTTACTTCGTCAAAGACAGCTAGTGAATCGCCCCGCTTGCCTCCGGGACGGGTGGGTTCGCGAACCTCAAGATGCTGGTAGGCAAGCGGACAGCGCGCGGTGCAGCGTCCGAGGTCAGAGGCGAGCGGTTCAACCCGAACAGCGTGCGGGTAGTAGCCGCCAAGCGGCGGCGCCCTGAAGATGAAGGCATTGCCGAAGCCGTACGTCCGCGTCTTCCCCCACGTGCTCCAAGAGATCGCCTGAATCATGCCCGATGGATCTCCACCGTTGAAGATCTCGCGCGGCTGGTGGGTCCCCCAACCGATTCCGTTCTGGCCCGCGAATGACGCGACCCGAGCACGGGCTGAGCTCGAGGTACGGCCGTGTCGTTTCCATACGCGCTTGGCTCGGCACTCATCTCCGTGAAGACCGAAGCGCCGATGGCTGCGGCCAGCAGGCATACCCTCAGGACCACCACCCGACGACTGGATATGCGCGAGCATCCTAAAAGCTTGGTTCGAGGGGTGCCCGGAATGAGTCGATCTGTTTTTGACCACCGAGGAACCACGACGGCGCCACTGTTGCCAAAGTGCGCCTGCGAGAACTGCCCCGTAGCAATTTCCGGGTCGAGGTCGCTGGCAGGCAGTCGGGTACTACGACTTCTGCCGTGTCCATTCGTCGCTGAGCATCAAGGATGCGAGCGGCACGTCGATCAAGCCCACCACGGAAATGGCAGCGGGAATCGCTTGCTACGCCTGGACCTTGACGCAGCTCGCCGGGCTGCTTGACTGAGCAGGCTGGCAGCAAGAAGGCTGTTTCGATGTCGTCCTTGCTCTGCATTGCTGGACCGCCAGGGGCGGGAAAGTCGACCGTGAGTGCCCTCGTGTCGGCACGCCTTTCACCGAGCGTCCTGATCCTAGGAGACGCGTTTTTCAGATTTCTGGACCAAGGCGCTATGACCCCCTTGCTCCCAGACGCAAAAGAGCAGAACCAAGTGGTCATCCGCGCCTCAGGAGCCGCGGCCGGCCAATTCGCCCGAGGCGGATACGAGGCCGTCTTCGACGGGGTCCTTGGGCCGTGGTGGCTGCCGACCTTCTTCGAAGCGACCGAGCTGGACGAGCTTCATTACGCGATCTTGCTGCCATCAGCGGAGCGCTGCGTGCACAACGTCGCAACCCGCCAAGGACACAACGATGAGGAGGCCGCGACACGGTACATGCACGATCAGTTCCAGCGGGCTCTCATCGATTTCGATACCCGGCACTTGTTGCCAGACCCGCCGGCGAGCCCGGAGGACACAGCCGCGGAGCTCTTGTCCCGCTACCGCCATGGGCATCTCGCTTATGGCGGTCGTTCAAACTGACTACCAGGTTGCTCTAATCGCCCTGAAATGGCTATTGGTGGAGTGCTCCGGTCCGACCCGGAATCGATTACTTGCGAGTTGTGGGGATTGTGTGAGCAGCTAGTAGAGCTACCAGACTGCCGGCGCGATGATTTTGCCAGCTGCACGCATGATCAACGGACAGTACCTATCCAGAGATATCGGCTAAACAACTTCTTCCCCATCCGTTAGAAATTGGTCGATGGCGACGCAAGAAAGTGAGTGATATGCCACTACCTGCGGTCCAAGAGGGTGTGGCAAAAGCTGGCGACACCGAAGTTCACTACTACGACTCAAGTCGGGACCTCGGTGCGGGACTCGACGAGCGCGACCCTTCGATCGGTCTACCGAATCCTCCTGTGGTGCTACTTCACGGCACGGGCGGGTCGGCAGAGAACAGCTTCTGGGCTCTTTATCCGATGCTCGCGATGCGACACCGGGTCGTGGCGTTCGACTTCGTCGACCCGTCGGACGTCAACCAAACTGGCACTCTCGAGGAGTACGTCGCCCAAGCAGTGGCGGTGATCGACACAGTCCGCGATGGCGGCCCTTGTCACGTCGTCGGATATTCGTTCGGTGCTGAGATCGCGAGTGCGCTCGCTGCACAACGCTCGGACCTCGTCGCCGCGCTTGTCTTGATCGCCGGCTGGTCGACCACAGACGCCCACCAACTGATGCGTAATTCAATATGGCAACAGCTCTATGACGAGCAGAGTGCCGCTCTCGCCGAGTTCATGGTCTTCACCGGTTACAGCCATCGCTTCATCCTTGCCAAGACTCCGGCAGAGTTAAAGGAGCTGATCTCCAGCGTGCGGAACGGGCCCGACCGCTCCGCAAAGATGCGCTTCAACCGGACCGTTGCGATCGCCGACTTGCTCAGCCAGATCACTGCGCCGACGCTCGTTATCGGGTGTACCGAGGACATCATGGCGCCGGTGAGGCACTCGCGCGTGATCTTTGGCGGAATCGATAACGCTCGCTACGCCGAAGTCATCGCCGGTCATGGTGTCGTCCACGAACGGCCAGCGGAGCTCTTTACGCTGATCGACACGTTCCTTAAAGATCCCGAGGCGACGCCAGCGAGTCATCAGTTCGGAGCAACTCATGCCTGACGGCACACAAGCCCTCATGGACGCGAGAACCGGGTCGCCCGCGCGACCTATCGCGCATGCGGAGGTCGAGGTACTCATCATCGGCACCGGTTTTTCCGGCATCGGGCTCGCCACCATGCTGCGACGCAGTGGACGTCACAGCTTTCTCATGCTGGAGCGTGCTTGGTCGATCGGGGGAACCTGGCGCGACAACACCTATCCGGGCGCGGCATGCGATATCCAATCGCACCTCTACTCCTATTCGTTTCGCCCGAACCCCGAGTGGTCGCACCTCTACGCGACACAGGCGGAGATCCTTGCCTATCTGCAACAGATCAGCGATGAAGAGGAACTCGCGCCGCACATCGTTTTCGGAGCGGAGGTGCTCGAGGCAAACTGGGATGACGAGCGGCGCCGTTGGATCGTGAAGACCGATAGCGGCGAGTACGTCGCGAAGGCGCTGGTCTCGGCCGCGGGCCACCTCTCGGATCCCACCCTGCCCGACATTCCCGGACTCGACCGCTTTGGCGGCAAGCTCTTTCACTCCGCCCGCTGGGACAGTTCGCACCGCTGGGAGCAGCAGCGAGTCGGCGTCATTGGCACGGGTGCATCGGCAATACAAATCGTGCCGGAGCTCGCCAAGTCAGCCGCTCAGGTCACGGTATTTCAGCGAACCGCGCCATACATCGTGCCGCGCAAGGAATACGAGTACTCAAAGGCCGAGCAGCGAATGTTCGCTCGTCTCCCTGGCACCGCGCAGGCAATTCGCGATGACCTGTTCTGGGACAACGAAGCTCGATTTCCCCAACGGCGCGGCGTGCCGGCTTTCATCGACCAGATCACCAAGGTTTCACTCGCGCACCTCGAAGCCCAGGTCGCTGATCCCGATCTGCGTGAGCGACTGACCCCGCACTACGCGATCGGCTGCAAGCGCATCCTCATTTCCAACGATTACTACCCTGCCCTTTGTCAGGCGAATGTTGAGCTCAATACCGACGGAATCGAGCGAATCACTCCGGGAGCAGTCGAAACTCGTACCGGACGGGAGATCGACCTTGACCTGCTTGTGGTAGCTACGGGCTTCGAGGCCACCGACTTGCCGATTGCGCATCGGATCGTCGGCCGCGACAACCATCTTCTCTCCGATCATTGGTCGGACGGGGGTCGAGCCTTTGCCTGCACAACCGTGACTCGCTTCCCTAATTTCTTCGTCATGCTCGGACCAAATACTGGTCTTGGAGCCGGCTCGATGATCTACATGGTGGAAACACAAATCGCCTACATCTGCGAAGCCATTGACTACCTGCTCGAGCGAGACGCGGACATCGAGCCGGACCCCGAGGCCGAGGAGGAGTACGTCGAGAGTATTCATGCGCGCAGCGTCGGCAGTGTCTGGCTATCTGGTGGCTGTCATAGCTGGTACGTACACCCCGGCAGCGGGCGCCTCACTGCCTTATGGCCGGACTTCATGAGTCAGTTCCGTGCCGAGAATGGCCACTTCAATCCTGAGCATTACCTCGTATCAGTCGCGAACACATGACCGACGACCGTGGAAGTACACCTATGCGCCGTGAAGCTTCTCGATCGGAGCCAGCCGCATACGCAGACGAGTGTTTCGCAGGTGCGAGATCCGATTATCTGCCAGTCTGGTCAGTCCACTGCTGACGCTCTGAATTAGGCAAGGCGCCCGCACATTTGGGAAATTCGACGAGAATCTAGGGGCAGATGAGCTCAACGGTCGGAAAGTAGTTCCGGTACCGCGCCGCATCTCTCGTCAGGAGTGTCAGTTGGTAAACGAGTCACCTGGCGGAGAAGGCGACTGGCTCTCACCCCTCCTGCTTCAGCAGGCGGACCACGAGAGCTCCGACTACGTCAACGGATTCGCGCCTGCCTCCGTCCGGCGCCTCGGGCGAGGCTGAACAATCGATTGCCCGATGTCGGGGAAGCTTCGTCTCGATACGGGCAGGCGTCGAGAGGAGCCGACGGGAGGAGCGGCGCCTCACTCGGCGCGCAGAAGCAGTGCAGTCGGCGTCTCTGCTGCAATACGGCCAGGTACGGCAGCGACGAGGTTCGCAATAAGAAGCGTTCCAAGCACCACGGCTGCGACCGATACGACAGGTACGGCTGGGTCGGCGACTGCCGAGAGCTGGTGTGCGAAGAGCAACCACAACAACCGGCCAAAGGC
>Ga0208357_1001639_pt1 | contig 16092 bp, 17 predicted proteins | sample NGESurdeep092012_6_FD_184487 | JGI IMG/M metagenome (GOLD analysis project Ga0208357, IMG submission 184487) | Arctic peat soil microbial communities from Barrow, Alaska - NGEE Surface sample F52-2 deep-092012 (SPAdes) | ecosystem: Environmental > Terrestrial > Soil > Wetlands > Peat ... | reverse complement strand
AATTACGGCCTGTACGCCAAAACGGTCGTGCCGTATACGCTGGCGTTTGGTTTATGCGGTTCGCTGACACTCCTGGCCGCGCGTTTCATCCCTAAGGGCATTGCCTCTTATAAAACCCTGCGGATATCACTGGCCGCCCTCGGCATTTTGCTAATAATCGTACTGGTCTCGACTTACCCTTATAAGGTCAATAATGCTTTGAACGTCATCCATGTTGATGTCGGCACGGCGTTGGCGTTCTTGGAACTGGGTTTGGGCATGTGGTTCGCGCTGGTTTTGGCCCGCGATCTTAAAAATATCGCGTTTTTCGCGGTGCAGGTGATCGGTTTCGGTCTGGGCGTACTGACCCACTTCGGTGTCATACATATCTTATTTATCACCGAAATGCTGACAAGTTTCGCTTTCGGCATAGTTCTGGTCCGAACCGTGGTCCGCTTAACCTCAAGCGAACAATAGACATTTTTAAGCTTAAGCAATTGCAAAATTGCATATTTAGAAGTATAGTACCCTGAATGTCAAGACCAGAAGTGTCACTAGAGAATTACGCCGAGCTGCACGCTTTCCACAGGGAGTACCAGCCCCACCCCCTGTCGGCCTGGGCCGGCCATAACTTGATGGCGGCGATCTATAGCGCCGAGGTGGATTTCGCGGAGGGCGCCAGATCGGAAATGGAGGAGCTGCACGAAGAAGGTTATCATTTTGTAATATCCAGCAACCACTACACCGACCGCGACCAGTTCACGCTTGGTTCTTTCGTGACGGAAGATCCGGTACTGAGCTTCTTCAGGGGCGACACCTCTATCCCGGCGAAGGATCCTATATACCACGTGCCGGTAGTCGGCGGCGTGATACGGCGCGGCTGTGACATTATGGGAGCCGTCGCGGCCCAGCGCGGCAAGGATATATTCGGCGACGTGCCTGTTGAAGACAGAGACCCCGAACTGGTGGCCTTGCAGCGCGCCGCCAGCGAAAGCCTGAAGCTAACCCTAGCCGCCTTATTAGAAAGAGGCAATATCGCCACGTTTGAAGAAGGCGAACGCAACCGGGTCAACCCGCGCCAAATACAGCCTCTCAAAAGAGGCCATGTCGATATGATGCACGCCATAGACCCGTCATTAAAGGTAGCGACGATGCCGATAGGTATTTATTACCCGGAGACAATCGCCGGCGGCAAACTGAAGGTCATGCACCGTCGTCCGTCAGTCTATATCGGCCGGCCGATAACCGAGCGGATAGACACGGTCGAGAAACTCGATACGCTGTTGCGGCCGGCCATGCAGACCCAGCTGAACGCCGCCGTGGAAATGGTCAAGGAGCGGGACGGCGAGGAGTCGGTTCTGTCAAAAGTAGACATAGCAACCATCATGCAGGTAATGGCCGAAGAAAGAAACCGCAAGAAGCACGAAAAAGAAGGGGCCAGAGCCGCCTAAGCCTATTCGGCCGCCAGATCCCGCCGATTGAAAATAAATGCGCCCAGCGCGCATAGCACCACAGCGATAACAACCACAATGGCATTAGTGCCCCACCTGGGCTGTGCCGCCGGCGCGAAAACAACCTGGTTGAGGATTGAGGTATCCAATACCCAGTGATTCAAGTTAATGCCGGAGCTGATCATCGAGATCAGGAATGACCAGGAGAGCACGGCGTAAGCCAGCAGGCTGGTCAGCCGCGGGCGAACGGCGAAAGTAAAGATGCCAACGCCGATGGTTATTATCGCCGGCACCAGAGCATTCACGGTAGCCGACAGCAGGGTCCCGAAAGATACGCTCAGGTGCTGGCTAGCAGTGCCGGCCCAGATGCCTATAGCGGTCAGGCCGCCGGCTAGGATTATGACTGAAGCTGTCAGGAAAATCCGGCCGCCCAGCCAGCGCAGCCGGCCAAACGGCTCGACCAGGAAGTTGTCCAGATAGCCATCGGCTTCGTCTCGGCGGATAGCCGATATGTTGCTGGCCGCGTACGCCATGATAAAAATCATTTGCAAGAAGAAGACGATACCCAGAAAAGCCGTCGTGCTGGCGGTTTGGGCCTGATGGGACAAGCGGTTCAAGATATGTTCGGCGCTGCTCGATTCGGCGAAGGCCTTAGCCGCCGATTTGGTCATGAGGCCGTAAAGCATAGCGGTCCCGAAAATTCCGGCCAGCCAGCCAAGATTAACGGCCCGTGTCAGACGGATAGTTGCCGCCAGCGGCGAATTCAGCATAGAGGTCCGGGGTTCGGCAGTATCATTATCGGCCAAAACACCTTCGCCGAGGTCGCGCCGGCCGGCGAAAAATACCGTCAGGCTGCCCAATATTACGGCTAACCCGGCTATCGGCAACAGCCAGACCGGCCGGCTATCGGCCAGGGGCTGAACTTTTTCGATCCAGCCGAACGGCGTTATGTTCAATAGCCAATGGGCGCTGGTGATGTCACCCACCGCCCGCAGCAAGAAACAGACGCCGAAAATCGTCGCCGCCACGCCGCTCGCCCGAGCCCGGGTCGGCAATATCTGACTGGCCAAAGCCCCGGCCATCATGAAGACCGCTATTCCGGCTACTACCGTCAGCGCGAATAATAAGGATGCGCTGGCCCGAAAACCCAAGCCGTGCGCCTGGCCTATAAGCAAGAACGCGGCAGCTATAACCACAAAGAAAACACCCAGGCTTACGCCCAAGCCGGCTATCACGTTGGCCGTCGCCCGACGGGCCGAGGTCGGACCGCTCAGCAGCAGCTCCCAACGCCCGGCGTCTTCTTCTCCGCGCAAAGTTTTAGTAGCTAACAATATGGCCCAGACAGCACCGATCATGACCATGGCGCCGAGCGTATTCCAGGTCACGACGCTGCCGACCGAAGCGGTGCGTTTTATCGGTCCGAGCAATATTTCGATACCGATGTTATTGCTAAAAGTCGTTACTACCTGCTGGCGGGCCGCTTCGGTGTGATAGGTATCGACAAAACCGATGGCCTTGGAGGCCACGAAACTGCCGAAAACGAGCGCCCACAAGGCGGCACCGCGCATCGTACGCCGGGCGACGAACCGGCTAATAACGGTCTGCGGCGAACGGGACCGCTTCATTGGCAAAGCGGCGGCGGCAGTCTTACTCATCGCTGATCGATTGGTTACGGACTTCTTTATCGCCGTACAAAGACAGGAAAAGTTCTTCGAGTGACGGTTCACGACTTAGCAGGGTTTTCGGATGGGCCGCGGCGATAACGCCCAATAACTCGTCGATCGGGCCATGCACCTGGCAGGTCAGCTGCGAACCGGTTACGCTGACGGCGCTGACGCCCTTGAGATGTTCGACTTTGGGCGGCTTACCGTCAAAGGTGGCTTCGACCGTCAGGGCCGACAGATGGCGCATTTCGGCCAGCGTGCCGAGTTCCGCCAGTTTGCCTTCGCGCAGGATGCCGACCCGGTCGCATAAGGCTTCGACTTCCCCCAGAATATGCGATGACAGGAAGACGGTTTGACCGCCCTCTTTGGCCTCCAGGACCGACTGGCGGAAAGCCTGTTCCATAATCGGGTCGAGGCCGCTAGTCGGTTCGTCCATCAGCAGCAGGTCGGCCCTGGTCGACAAGGCGGCGATCAGGTTGATTTTCTGGCGGTTGCCTTTGGAATAAGTCCTGACTTTTTTGTCCGGCTCAAACCGGAAACGCTTAATCAGCTCGTCGCGGTAGGCCGTGTCCACCTGTCCGTGCAGGCGGCCCAGCAGATGCAGCGTTTCGGCACCGGTCAGGTTCGGCCAGAAAGACGCTTCCCCCGGTACGTAAGCCAACCGCTTGTGGGCTTTGACCTTGTCCTTTTGGGCGTCAACACCGAATATTTCAGCCTGGCCGCCCGACGGTTTAATCAGGCCCAGCAGCAGTCTCAAAGTAGTGGTTTTGCCGGCGCCGTTAGGGCCCAGGTAACCGAGTATTTCGCCCTTTTTGACTTCCAAATCCAGCGGGGCCAGGGCCGTGAATGACCCGTAACGCTTGGTTAAGCCTTTTATCCGAATCGCTGTATCCATGCCATTAATAGTCACAGAAATAGCCGCAACATGCAATTGTGATTACGGTTAACTTAGTGCCTGCCGGCTGTTGTAAAACCCGAACTTGGTCACAACGAGCCCAGCAGCGCCAAAGCCACCGCGCCCAACGCTATATAAATCCACGGTTTCCGGGATTTGCCTTCGGGACCTTTTTCTTGGGTCATGCCGCTGGGTTAGGACTTATGCCTTAGGGGCGGTGATGTTGACCATCCAGTTGATGCCGTACTTGTCTGTCAGCGAGCCGAAGATGTCACCCCAGAACTCTTTTTTGAGCGCCGAGTTGACTTCGCCGCCGGCGCTTAGCTTGTCGAATATTTCGCGCAAACGGGCTTCGTCAGTGCCACCGAGCGACAGGTCGACTTTGGCCGCGGCCGCACTGGCTTCCTGCGTGTCGCTGGCCATCAGCTTGATGTCGCCGCCTTCCAGCCGGGCGTGCATCAGCCAGTCCTTTTTGGTGCCGTTGTCGTCCATGCCCGAAGGCGGCACATCGGCGTAAGTCTGCACCGTCAGCTCACCACCAAAAACGCTCTTATAAAACTCCATCGCCTCGCGGCAATTGCCGTTAAAGTACAAATAAACGTCCAGCATAACATCACTCATAAGACCCTCCTTAGTTACTAGCTAAATTGTCCCACAAACAGGTTGGGAATAACAGGCTTGGGCTAATTCACGCCCCCCCCCCTGAAAGCTTTGGCCAGGCCGTAAACGGCTATAATAGCCCAAACGACGTTCAGCCCGACGGACGGGAAAGCCCGGTGCACCGAGGAGTTAATGACGATACCGACCGCCCCGAACAGGTTGAGCAGCTGGAACTCTTTGGAAACCGATGACAATTTCTTGGTCGAAACCAGCAGATAAGCCAGAAGTATAAGCGCCGCCCCTGCCCAACCGATGATCGTGTAAAACATATGCTTACTCTATCACGCTAAGTTCAAGCTGTCGCCGCGTCGGGCAGCTTGGCGCCGCCGGTGTTAACTATCAGGATCTTTTTATCCTTGGGGATATCGGCTTGCAGCTGGAGCAGCAGGGCCAGGCCGGCGATGCCCGAAGGCTCGCAATTAATCCCCAGCGAATGGGCAAGCTCCACGGCCTGGTCAAGGTACGATTCTTCTATTAAATGGACGTTGGACTGCGGGCCGCAGAAACCGGCGTAACGGTATAGCCGCATCCACTGTTCGTCGAAATGCACGAAAGGCAAGTGCGGCGCATAGAGCTTATCGGCTTTGGAATCGGGATTGTTAGTCGTGGCCGCCATGAAGTTACAGCCCCTTAATTTATCGACGCTGCCTTTGAACCGGGGGTCGTGTTTCTGCGAAGAGACTTCTTTTTTGTTAACGTTTAGTACGTTTTCGAAGAGGTGGCCGGTGCCGAACGGGATGAAGCAGTAGTCCGGCGACGAGTTAATTATTTCGTAGCCAAGCCAATCATAAAACCGGGTTGTCGGACCCAGGGCCTCGCTGGAAGTTATGTCAAAACCGTCCCGATTCCGCGTCAGCTCCAGGATTTCCTGCCAGTCAAGGGCTTTGCGGCTGAGGTCGGTCTTGTAGATTTCGCAGCCCAGCTGTTCCATCCGGGACAGGTTTTCGTCCGAGATGTTAATGTTCACTAGGACTTTGAGGTTAGGCAGTTTGTATTTCCGCAGCTGGCACTGGATGGCGGCCGCGGCCGAACCGGAGGAAATTATCGACATCGATGGCAGCGGGCCTTGAGTCTGCCCGGTTTTCTTGGCCATCAGGAAGTCCCGGTAGGAAACGACTATTTCCCAAGCCATCCTGTCCTTGTGCGTGCCGGTCGGGTTGCTGCTTTCGTCCTTGAGCCAGACATCGGAGAAGCCGGGGACCTCGATCTGATACGTCGAAGTGGCCGGAAACTTCGGATTATCGGAAGGGAACTCCGGTTTCAGCGGATCATCCTCAGAGGCGATCACGATTGATTGCAATATCGATTCTTCTGCCGGTGACAAACTCATAAATCTATTTTGCCTTTGCTGCTTGCTAATAAGTTACCAGTAAAAAGCCCTGAGGTACACTTTTTTATAGCTTAAGCCAGGAAAGTTATATGCAAAAATAGACAAGACTGCACAAAAGTAGTACCATTACGCAAATGCGGGATTTGCACCGAACCACTGCCTTGAGTGAAGCGCCTCGTACCCAATATGAGATCGGTATTCTTGAGGTATCAGACGTTGTCGAATTTGCGCCCCAGCTACTGGCGCTTTATGGCCAGCGCGACGGGCCGGACCAGGTCGCCCAGGAAGCAAAGCGCCTCAAGGACCTTATAAAAACGCAGCGAACCAAAATCGCCGTGGCGATGCCGGTAGGCGAGCTGGCGGTGGTCGCCGAGGCCCGGGCCACGCGCTGGGACAGCACCAGTACCGGCCCGATCAGCGGGCCGGAAGCCATACCGGAACCTCTGGAAGCATACTTGCGCGCGTTCGTCGCGCCGGACCAATTTGCTATGCCGGGCTACGACGGTGACTGGCAAACGGCGCTGCTAAGCCTCGGTCCGATTGATGAGCGCCTGCCCATAGGCGCCTTGGACCCTAACCTGTAAACTGGTTAAATTATTTAGAATATATCAATCATGAAAGGCCCTGCCGTTCCCGAGCAAAGCGCAGCCCCTGCCACGATGCCGGGAGCCGTGGATTTAAACTTCTTGCCAGGTGTCGAAAAACGGGTTAACGGCCAGCTGTTAACCCGGCTGGCCGAGTCGGAATTATCAGGCTTCTTGTATGAGCCTTTTGCGTCGGCCTTCAGGTATTCCCTGCTAGACGACGAGGCCAAACGTATCCGGCCGCTCACGGCTTACGCGACGGCCCTGAGCCTCGGCGTTGAAGCCGATGAGATGGGCGGACTAGATGATTACGCGGCCGTGGCCATGGAAGCCTGCCATACGATGTCGCTGATTTTTGACGATTTACCGGCTCAAGACGATAGTCCTGAGCGCCGGCACAAACCGACCCTCCATGTTGTCTTCGGGGTGGCGACGGCCGAACTGACCGCCGGACTAATGACGAATTGGGCAACCCGGGTAGTAGCGGAAACGGACTTGGAACATGGGCTTGATGGCGACTTGTCGCGCTATGTCGGCCGGACGCTCGGCGGCTTGGCGCTAGGCCAACACAAAGATCTGCAGCTCAAAGGCAAGCCGGATAAAGAGGTCAGTCCGGAAGAACTGGACGAAATAGCCTACCTGAAAACGGCCCTGGCCATAGAGATGTGCATGGCGGGGACGGCCATGATACGCCGGGCGTCCCCAGAAGTCATTGAAGGTTTGAAGCTATACGCCCGCTATTATGGCCTGGCTTTCCAGATTAAGGATGATATATTGGATCCCTTGAAAGGCCCTGGGGGCACGGATACAACAGGCGGCTTGGACGCCAGAAACCGCAAGCCTAATTACCCGTCCGTGATGGGCGTTGACGGCGCCCGGGAACGGTTCCGGCAAAATTCCGTTTTGGCCGCCGAGACCCTAGCCAGCCTGCCGACCTATGTCGATACGACAGCCCTTAAAAGTATCGCCGGACTAGCCGACAAACAGCAATACCACCAGTAATTACTTCGGCCGCTAGCCGCCGGTAACGGTCAGGACGATTATGCCGATAATGTATAGCGCCAAAACGGCCAGCGAGTCGATACCCATGCGCAGGAAGATCCGCTTGGGGCGGACGATCAGGCCGATGATGTAAATGCCGGTCAGCAGGATGCCAAGGCCGGCGAACCAGATGTCGCTGGACGTGGCGTGGGCCAGCACGGCGTGGCCGCTGATAACGTCGCAGATTATGAAAAAGGCCGGCATGATGGCGTTGCCGCCAAAAATATCGCTCATCGCCAGCTTGTAGTCACCCAGCTTGATCGAGCTGAGACCGGTGCTGATATTAGGCAGCGAGCCGGACAAAGCGATGAAGGTCGCGGCGAACAAACCGCTGCCGATGCCGAAAGCGGTGGCCAGCTGGCTGCCGCTGTTTTCGATGACGTAGCCTGATATTAGCGTTACGAACGAGGCCGCGAATAGAATAGTGACAACTTTGGCCATCGAGGCGCCGCGCAGCGACGGGTGGTTGATGACCAGGCGGCGTTCGTGGTGTTCGCGGCCGGGCGCGGCGGCGATGGCTTGGCTCTTCCAAGGCAACCCATTCCTAGCCTTATAAACCAGCCACAGACCAACCAGCCAAAGAGCTAATATCAGCAGCGAAGCGAAGCTGATGCTGGTGTGCGGCACGACGGCCGGTGTCCGGATAGCGATTATCGCCGTGACGGTGACCAGTATGACGACGGCCGCTTCCAGCACCAGTGATAGCGAAGCTGCCGAATAAGTTAAGGCTGTCCGGCTCTTCATGCCGGCGTCCAGCAGGCACAGCACGACGGTCTGCATGGCGATACCGCCAATCAGCGTACCGATGATAATGTCGTAGTGGTGCTGCAAGGCGGCCGTGATGACCACCGCCATTTCCGGCAGGCTGGTCGTGATGCCTAAGATCAGCAAGCCGCCGAAAGCGCTGCCCAGCTTGTACTTAGCGTCCAGGGCGTCAGTCGTACGGGTCAGCCAGATACCCGCAACCCAAGTCACGACGGCGGCTACGATGAACTCCAGCACCAGTGCGATATGAGACATGGTTGAGTTAATGATAGCACTTTCGCTTTTAATAGATGCCCCGTCTATTTGCCGGCCGCGGCGATTGGGTCATACTGGTATGGTGTTCGGACTATTATTTTCCCTGGCTTTGCTGGGGCTGGCTTCGGTTGATCCGGCCGGCATCGCGGCGGTGCTGGTTTTGCTCGCCCATAAACGGCCTTTGGCGCGCAGTTTTATATTCCTAGGCGGCAGTTTCACGGCCCTGATAGCCGGCGGCTTGGTCCTGGCTAAAGGTTTCGGCCTGGCGGTGCTGCGGTTTGAAAAAACCCATGCCTGGCTGGTGCCGGGCGCCGAAACGCTGGCCGGTCTGGTGCTGCTGGTTATCGGCGCAGCTTTGATCTGGCAGCTGAAAACCGGACGGGCGGCGGCCGGACCGTCGGCTTCGATGATGAAACGCTTGCGGCTCGGTGACGCGCAATTATTCGTGCTGGGAGCCGTCATCGTAACCGTCCAGTCGATCGCTGACGTGGTTTTCGTTATCGCCATGATCCATGTCGGCCAGCTTAATTTATCAACTGCCGGCGTAGTGGCGGCAGTCGGGGTTTACGCGGTTGCGGCCCTAGCTTTGCAGCTGGCAGTCATCGCGGCTTACCGGCTGGCACCGCAGGATCAGAGAGCCCGGACGCTGGACAAGGTCCATAGACTGCTGACTGATTATTCTAACCGGGCGTTGGTTTGCGTCAGCCTGGCGCTGGGCTGCGGGCTGCTGATTGCAGGGCTGCTGGGATTCGGGCGATAACGTCAGCGGCTATTCCTGGCGACGGATAGTGACCGAACCGAGCAGTAGGGCTACGGCGGCGAAGCCAAGAACAACCAGCAGGTCGCGCGTCAAAGTGCCCGACCAAAGGGCCTGTGAAGTCACCTGTTTCATGGCGTCGACGCTGTAAGTCAGCGGCATGATATCGGCGAACCACTGTAGCGGCCTGGCCATGTGGTCGCGGGCGACGAACAAACCGCAGGTCAGCAGCTGCGGGAAAATCAAAGCCGGCATGAACTGCACCGCCTGGAACTCGCTGGTCGCGAAAGCGCTGACAAACAGCCCCAGGCTAGTCCCCAAAAAAGCCGCCAAAACGGCGCTAACCAGCACCGGCGCCGTGCCGCCGAGCACCGTAACTTTCAAAAAGCCCAATGTCACCAGACAAACGAAGCCGGCCTGCAGCAATGCCAGCAGCGCAAACGCCAAGGCATAGCCGAACACGAAATCCAGCTTGGAAATCGGCATGCTCATCAGCCGGTCCAGCGTGCCGCTGGTCCGTTCGCGCAAAGTCGCTATCGAAGTCACGATGAACATAATCACCAGCGGGAAGATGCCCAGGATCATCGGCGCCAGGCGGCTGAAAGTCTGCGGTTCGGCCTGGAAGGCGTACTTGAGGATGACCAGCAGCACCGAAGGCACCAGCAGTATCAAAGCGATAGTCCGCCGGTCGTGGCGGAGCTGGCGCAGCACGCGAGCGGCGGTAGCCAAGATTTTGCGCGGGCTCATGGCCTGGCCTCGACTAGTTTGATGAAGCTTTGCTCGACCGTCTTAGTCCCGGTCCGCCGGCATAACCCGTCCGGCGTGTCATAGGCCAGTAGTCGCCCGTCGCGAACCAGCAGCAAATCCTGGCAGCGCCCGGCTTCGTCCATGACATGGCTGGAAATCAGCAGCGTCGTCCCCTGCCCGGCCAGCTCGGTGAACATGGCCCACAGCTGCTGCCTGAGCACCGGGTCGACGCCGACCGTGGGCTCGTCCAGCATCAGGATTTTGGGACTGCCCAGCAGCGCTACCGCCAGCGAGACGCGCGACCGCTGTCCGCCTGATAATTTGCTGACCAGCTGGTTGGCGTGGCCGCTTAGTTCGACTTGTTTAACCAGTCTGTCAGCGTCGTGCCTGGCCTGGCCGCCCATAGCCGCGAAATAGCGCACGTTTTCACGGACCGTCAAATCCGGATAAACCGAAACCGACTGCGTCATGTAACCGATCTCGGAACGCAGGGCCGCCGAACCGGCCGGTTGGCCCAGGATCCGGACGCTGCCGCTGGTGATACGCTGCCGTCCGACAAGGGTTCGGATAAGCGTCGTTTTGCCGGCGCCGGACGGCCCTAACAGGCCGATAATGTGGCCCTGAGACAGGTCGACCGTGATGTCGTCAAGTATTTTTTGGCCCGCCAAAACAACCGATAGGTTATTTATTTCTATAGCCGGGCTCATGCTTAAAGCATAGCAAACGGCGGCCGGAATACAATTTGCCTGCTTTGTCTTGGCTTAGTTAGAAACGAAGTTTCTAGCGGCCGGTCTTGGCCGGCCGGCAACCAGGCCCAGGCCGGCAGCTATCAAGGTTGACACGCCGCCGACCGCCAAACCGACGCGCGGATTGGAATGGTCGGCGATGTAACCGATAATCGGGCCGCCGATTGGCGTCGTACCGAGGAAAGCCATTGTCCACAGCGACATGACCCGACCGCGCATAGCCGGGTCGCTGGTCAGCTGCAAGGTGGTGTTGCCGGTCGATATAAACATGATCGACAGGGCGCCGGTCAGCGTCAGCACGACCAGCGAGGTCGCCAGGCCGGACACGGCGGCGGCCAGCAACAGGCTGAAACCGAACAATACGGCAGCGGTGATAAGCTGCTTATGGCCGGCGGCTTTTTGGCCGGCCGTATACAAGCCGCCGAACACCGAGCCGATAGCCATAGCCACGGTCATTGACGCGTAAGTGCCAGCGTTGCCATGCAAGGTAACCGTCGCCAGCAGCGGCAGAATCACCGGAAATTCGTAAGCGAAAGTGCCGATAATGAACATCATGAGCAGCGTTGACCTGAGGCGCGGCACGCTCAACACGTAGCGCACGCCGGCCCTGATTTGGCCGGCGGCCCGTTCCGAGCGCGGCGCCGGATGCAGCTCAGCCTGACGCATCAGTGCCAGGGCGATCAGGACGGCCACGTAAGAGGCGGCATTGACCAGGAAACACTCGCCGATGCCGACGCTCAATATCAGGACGCCGGCGATTGACGGCCCGATAATGCGGGCGCCGTTAACGACCGTCGAATTAAGTGTGACGGCGTTCTTCAGCCGGTCGCGGCCGACCATTTCTATGACGAAAGTTTGCCGCGAGGGGTTATCGACGACAGTTACCAGACCCAGCCCGGCCGCCAGGCTATATATCATCCACAAGTGTATGTGGTTGGTGACGACTAGCAGGCCTAGCGTCAACGCCAGCAGGCCGGCTAGCGTCTGGGTGAAATACAAGATCCGCCGCTTGTCAAAACGGTCGGCGATCACGCCGCCCCAGACACCGAACAACAGGATCGGCAGGAACTGGGTAGCCACGACCAGGCCGATCTGGGTACCGGAATGTGTCAGCTTCAGAACCAGCCACGACAGCCCGATAGTTTGCATCCAGGTGCCGCACATCGACAGTCCCTGGCCGAAGATAAATAACCGGAAATTACGGACTTGCAGCGACGCGAACGTCCGCCTCAACACACTTTGCACGCGCACCTCACTTTTATTTAGTTCGCCTTATTCTTATTATACGCCCTTCAAATCCGGACGCGCGGTGGACAAACGGCCGTTTATTTTGTTAGAATGCCTGAATCACCTAGAACTGCCGGTTAACTTATGACGAAAACTCATTCAACCATCAAGGTCGCCGTAGCTGGCGTTGGCAATTGCTTCTCAGCCCTTTACCAGGGTTTCGCTTATTATAAGAAACATAGCGGCAAGGATATACCGGGCCTGATGTTCGACGACATCGGCGGTTACGCGCCGACCGACATCGAAGTAGTGGCCGCTTTTGACGTTGATAAACGCAAGGTCGGCCAGCCGGTCGGCGAAGCGATTTTCGCCAAGCCTAACTGCGTGCGGGTTTTTATGCCCGACGTGCCGGCCGGACCGGTCGTCCAAATGGGGCCGGTGCTGGACGGCGTTTCCGACTACATGTTAGAACAGCCCGAGGATGAGAGCTTCCGGGTCGCCAAGGCCGAACCGGTCGACATCGTCAAACAGCTTAAGGCTAGCGGCGCTGACATCCTGATTAATTACCTGCCGGTCGGCTCGCAGCAAGCGACGGAGTTTTACGCTCAGGCGGCGATTGACGCCAACGTGGCCTTTCTCAACTGTATTCCGGTCTTTATCGCCAGCGACCCGAAGTGGGAGAAGAAATTCATCAAAGCTGGTTTGCCGATTGTCGGCGACGATATGCGCAGCGCTTTCGGGGCCAGTATTTTGTCCCAGGTGTTGCAGGAGCTGGCCTTCGACCGCGGCTTCGTAGTCGATTTCCACCAGCAAATCAACATCGGCGGCAACACCGATTTCAACAACATGATGGTCCAGTCAAGACTGGCTTCCAAGAAGCAGTCCAAAGAGAATGTCATCCGCGCCCAGAACGAACTGCGCGGCATACCGGTGCCTAAGAACAGCTTGTTCGCCGGGCCCAGCACTTACCTGCCTTACTTGCGGGATAATAAGGTCGCCTACTTCAACTTGCGCTTGCGCGGCTTCGGTGACGCGCCCGTCACGGCCGATATCAAGCTGTCCGTCCAGGATTCGGAAAACAGTGCCGGCGTCGTGATTGACGCCATCCGCTACCTGCAGGTAGCCCGCGAGCTAGGCGTCGTCGGTGCCCTGCGCGGCCCCAGCGCCTGGACCCAGAAAACACCGCCGCAACAGATGACTTACGCCGACGCCAAAGCCGCCTGCGAAGCTTTGGCCAAGCGCCAGATGCCGCCGGCCCACGCGGCTCAGGCCAAAGCCGCCAAGACACGTTAGTGCCCGGCCGCCAGAGGTCAGACATTTTTCTTAAGCTTTGTTTAAGAATCAGTCATATAAGATTAGGTAACCTCTATGAAAAAAGCTCTGCTTACCGGTTTCGTGATCGTGTCTTTCATCGTCTACAGCTTGCACCAGCGTAGTGATGGTTCGGCTGTCGTCATCAAGCCGTCTTCTACGCCGGCAGCTTCACAAACAGCCGCGGCTCCAAGCAGTAATACCAGCTCCAGCAGTACTACCAGCACGGTGCCGGCAGCCACGGCCTACAAAGACGGCCGCTACACCGGCAGCGCGGCTGACGCCTACTACGGCTTTATCCAGGTGCTGGCCGTTATCAGCGGCGGTAAACTGACTGACGTCCAGTTCCTGCAATACCCTAACGACCGCTCTAATTCGGTAGCCATTAATTCGCAAGCGATGCCCTACCTTAAGCAGGAGGCGCTACAAGCCCAAGGCGCCAACGTCAATATCGTTTCGGGCGCGACCGACAGCAGCCAGGCTTTCATCCAGTCGCTATCATCGGCCTTGGACAAAGCCAAATCCTGATGAAACGGACATGGCTGATTATGGGCATGCCGATCAACGTCGTGATCGAAGACGAGGCGGCCGACGAGGCGGCCTTCCGGGAAGTACGCGACTATTTCCATTATGTCGACGACCAATACAGCCCTTACAAGCCGGGCAGCGAAGTGTCAAAAATCAATGCCGGCCTGCCTAAGTCCAAGTGGACCACAGAAATGAAAACCGTCCTCAAGCTCTGCCAGCAGACCAAAGACCAAACCGGCGGCTATTTCGACGTTTTCCGCTGCGGCCGGCTTGACCCCTCTGGTTTGGTAAAAGGCTGGGCCATCAACAATGCCGCCCGCCTACTCAAGAAACGCGGGCTTAAGAACTTTTATATCGAGGCCGGCGGCGACATCCAAGCCAGCGGCCGCAACGACCAGGGCCGGCCGTGGAGCGTCGGTATCCGCAATCCTTTTAACAGAGATGAAATCGTGAAAGTCCTCAACGTTACGACCGAGGGCGTCGCGACGTCCGGGACTTATATCCGGGGCCAGCACATTTACGACCCGGTCAACGGCCACGCCGAAATTAAGGACGTGGCGTCGCTGACCGTCATCGGCCCTAACATTTATGACGCCGACCGCTTCGCCACCGCGGCATTCGCGATGGGCCAAGCCGGTATCCGGTTCATCGAGTCGCTAAAAGGCTATGAGGCTTACATGATAACCAGCGACAAGCTGGCGACCCTGACCGGCGGTTTCGAGCGTTACGCGGAGACGGCGGCATGAACCTGATCGATAAATTCCTGGACCGCATAACCATGTACCGACTGCTGCTTTACTATCTCCTGGTCCTGCTTGGTACGGCCATGCTGATGGGCAAAGTCGGCTATTTGGGCTACGGCGCGAAATCAATCGCCGAGGGTTCGGCCTACCTGGTCCTGGTCTGCTGGCTTACTAATCGGGTGTTCGCCTATGTTTTCGAAGCGCCAGCTAATCCGGAATCGCCGCTTATCACGGCCCTTATCCTGGCGTTGATTATCACGCCGCCAGCCTCGATGCAAAGCTTCGTCTTCCTCAGCGCGGCGGCCGGCCTGGCCATCGCCTCAAAATATATCCTGGTCATCCGGCGCCAGCATATTTTCAATCCGGCGGCCATAGCCGTGACCCTGACGGCTTTCGGTGCCGGCCAGTCGGCCAGCTGGTGGGTCGGCAATTCCAAGCTGTTGCCGTTAGTCATAATCGGCGGCCTGCTGCTGGCGCGCAAAATCAGGCGCGTCCAAATGGTAGCCGTCTTCCTGGCGACGGCCCTGGCCATGACTATGGTGCTAACCGTTGTTAACGGCAACGGCCTGGTGGCGACTTTGCGGAACTTCACGCTGCACTCGTCGCTTTTCTTCCTGGCATTCGTGATGCTGACCGAACCGTTGACCTCGCCGACGATGGCCAAACAGCAGCGCTGGTACGGGCTGCTGGCCGGCGTCTTGTTCCCTCCGCAAGTCCATTTGTTCAGCCTCTATTCGACACCCGAACTGACGCTGTCTATCAGCAACGTTTTTTCTTATATTGTCAGCCCCAAGGTCAGGCTGCTGCCCAAGTTAACCCAAAGGCTGGCGTGGGGAGCTTCGATTAAAGACTTCCTGTTCTTGCCTGAGCGCAAATTTAACTATTTGCCGGGCCAGTACATGGAGTGGACGCTGCCCCACAAGCGGGTCGATAGCCGGGGCAGCCGGCGTTATTTCACGCTGGCGTCGTCGCCAACTGAAGACACGCTACGGATAGGCGTCAGGTTTTATGACAAGGGCAGCAGTTTTAAGCGGGCAATGCTGGCCATGGGCCGCGGCACGCCGATCGCGGCCGGCCAGGTCGGCGGTGATTTCACGCTGCCCGATGACCGCCGGCGCAAACTGGTTTTCATCGCCGGCGGCATCGGCATCACGCCTTTTCGCAGCATGCTCAAATACCTGGTCGATACCTCCGACAAGCGGGACATTACCCTGTTTTACTCGGAGCGCGACCCGGCCGAACTGGCCTACCACGATGTTCTGAAAGCCGCCCAGCAGCAACTGGGCGTAAAGGTCGTTTACGTCTTAACCGACAAAAACGCCCAGCCCCTGGCCGACATGCGCCTCGGCAAGATCACGCCTCAGATGATCGCCGAAGAAGTCCCCGATTACGAAGAACGCCTGTTCTAT
>Ga0208357_1001638_pt1 | contig 16106 bp, 15 predicted proteins | sample NGESurdeep092012_6_FD_184487 | JGI IMG/M metagenome (GOLD analysis project Ga0208357, IMG submission 184487) | Arctic peat soil microbial communities from Barrow, Alaska - NGEE Surface sample F52-2 deep-092012 (SPAdes) | ecosystem: Environmental > Terrestrial > Soil > Wetlands > Peat ... | reverse complement strand
CACCAAGGGCCCCTTCCACCAGGCCATCAAGGACGCCGGCATCAAGGTCGACCAGATCGACCACGTCGTCCTGGTCGGTGGTTCGACCCGGATGCCCGCCATCGTCGACCTGGTCCGCGAGTTGACCGGCGGCAAGGAGCCGAACAAGGGCGTCAACCCCGACGAGGTCGTTGCGGTCGGCGCGAGCTTGCAGGCAGGCGTCATGAAGGGCGAAGTCAAGGACGTCCTGCTCCTCGACGTCACACCTCTGTCGCTCGGCATCGAGACCAAGGGTGGGGTGTTCACCAAGCTCATCGAGCGGAACACCACGATCCCGACGAAGCGATCCGAGACCTTCACGACGGCTGACGACAATCAGCCGAGCGTGCAGATCCAGGTCTACCAAGGCGAGCGCGAAATGGCTGCCTACAACAAGAAGCTCGGCATGTTCGAGCTGACCGGTCTGCCACCGGCGCCCCGCGGAATCCCGCAGATCGAGGTCACGTTCGACATCGACGCCAACGGCATCGTGCACGTGTCCGCAAAGGATCTCGGCACGAGCAAGGAGCAGTCGATGACGATCACCGGCGGCTCTGCGCTGCCGAAGGACGACATCGAGCGGATGATGCGCGAGGCCGAGTCGCACGCTGAGGAGGACCGCGCCCGCAAGGAAGAGGCCGAGACCCGCAACCAGGCCGAGACGCTCGTCTACCAGACCGAGAAGTTCCTTCGCGAGAACGCAGAGACGATCCCGGCTCCTGAGAAGGACGCCGTCGACACGTCGCTGGCCAACTTGAAGAAGGCACTCGAGGGCACCGACATCGCCGCGGTTCGCACCGCGACCGATGAGCTGGCAGCCGAGAGCCAGAAGATGGGCAGCGCGATCTACGCGAACGCGCAGGCCACCAATGCGGCTGCCGGACACGAGGGTCACGAGGGCGGCGAAAGCAGCCCGACCGACTCTGCAGGTAACTCGGCAGGTGGCAATGCAGGTGACGGTGCCGATGAGGTGATTGACGCCGAGATCGTCGACGAGGGCACCTCGTGAGCGGCTCCGATCCGTTCGAGCAGCCCATCATCCGCGACAAGCGCCGGGTGCATTTCGATCCGACATCAGGTGCGGTCTCGCACGACCCGTCGGCTGGCGCACGCGCAACGGATGGGCCTCCTTCGGGGGGCCCATCTGGGCTCGGCGGCCCAGGGGTCGATTCGATCGAGCTGTCGCAGCTGCGCACCGAGTTGACCGAGCGAACCGCAGATCTCCAGCGGGTGCAGGCCGAGTACGCCAACTACCGCAAGCGCGTCGAACGTGATCGCGAAGCGGTACGAGAGTTCGCCGTCGGCGACGCGCTATCGGCGTTGCTTCCTGTTCTCGATGACATCGGCCGGGCGCGCGAACACGGCGAGCTCGAGGGAGGATTTCGGCAAGTCGCCGAGGCCCTCGATGCGGCCGTCACCAAGCTCGGGCTGACCCGCTTCGGGCAGCCGGGTGACCCCTTCGACCCGACGCAGCATGAGGCCTTGATGCACTCGTACTCCGACGAGGTCACGCAGCCGACGGCGGTGCAGATCCTGCAGCCCGGGTACAGCTACGCGGGTCGCGTCGTGCGGCCGGCGCGGGTCGCGGTGGCCGAACCTACGGTGTCGCTGCCGGTCGAAGAGGTTGACGCGGACGCCAGCCCCTCGCCGTCCGACCCGTTGCAATAACTGCAAGAACACAAGCAGAAGGGAGGGACGCCGATGAGCACCCGCGATTACATCGAGAAGGACTACTACAAGTCACTCGGCGTCCCGAAAGACGCGACCGCGGTGGAGATCAAGAAGGCGTACCGCAAGCTCGCCCGTGTGCATCACCCCGACGCGAATACCGGCAGCGCGAAGTCCGAGGAGAAGTTCAAGGAGATCTCCGAGGCCTACGACGTGCTGTCGGATGCGAAGACACGCAAGGAGTACGACGAGGCGAGGTCGCTGTTCGGTGGCGGCGGTTTCCGCATGCCCGGTAGTGGCGGCACCGGTACTGGCGCACCTGGCGGCTTCAACTTCGACCTCGGCGATCTGCTTGGCAACGCACGCGCAGGTGGCGCAGGTGCTGCCGGCGGGCTCGGCGACATCCTCGGTGGAATCTTCAGCGGCGGCCGCCGGGCGGGTGCGACCTCGCAGCCGCCACGGCGAGGTGCCGATGTCGAGACCGAGGTGACTCTCGACTTCGAGCACGCGGTGCATGGCGAGACCGTCGCGTTGCGCATGGCGACCCCGCAACCATGCAGTGCATGTAAGGGCACCGGCGCGAAGGCCGGCACGACGCCGCGCGTGTGTCCGACCTGTAGCGGCACCGGCGTGACGTCTCGGGGTGCAGGCGGATTTGCGTTCTCAGAGCCATGCCGCGACTGTCGCGGCCGCGGCCTGCTCGTCGATGACCCGTGCCCCGTTTGTCATGGCAGCGGCCGGGCGATGAGCGAGCACACCATGCAAGTGCGCATCCCGGCAGGCGTCAACGACGGTCAGCGAATTCGCCTGAAGGGTAAGGGTTCTCCTGGTGAGCGCGGCGGCCCAGCCGGCGACCTGATCGTGCTCGTGCACGTGCGGCCGCACGCGCTGTTCGGCCGTGCCAGCGACAACCTCACGATCACTGTGCCGGTCACGTTCCCTGAGGCCGCGCTCGGCTCGGAGATCAAAGTACCGACTCTCGACGGCCCACCGGTGACCCTGAAACTCCCGGCCGGCACGACAAACGGCCGGGTATTGCGGGTAAGGGGTAAGGGCGTCACCCGGCGCGACGGCACCAAGGGCGACCAGCTCGTCACCATCGACGTCGCCGTGCCACACAACATTTCTGGGAAAGCAAAGGAAGCGCTCGAGGCCTACCGCGAAGCAACATCCGCGGACAACCCGCGAGCGCATCTGCTGGAAGGTGAATAACTGATGCTTGAAGACATCAGCCCCGTATTCGTGATCTCGGTCGCGGCCCAACTGTCGGGCCTGCACCCTCAGACGCTGCGCGCGTACGACAAGCTCGGACTGGTCTCACCCGATCGTGCGCCAGGCCGTGGCCGGCGCTACTCCAGCCGCGACATCTCGCAGTTGCGCGAGGTGCAGCGCTTGTCGCAGGAGCACGGCGTGAACCTGGCCGGCATCAAGCGAATCCTCGAATTGGAGAACCAAGTGACTGCGCTGCAGCAGCGGCTGGGTGAATTGGCGCACGAGCTCGAACTCGTCCACTCCACCGCGGCTCGGCGAGTGGCCGAGGCGCATGCGTCACACCGCCGCGATCTCGTCCCGCTACGACAGGCGACGGTCGCCGTGGTCTGGCCGAGCCAGCCGTTCGGCGTCCGATCCGACGTGGCGCAGTTCGGGGAGTGAACGGATGGACACCTACAAGCTGACCACCAAGAGCCAAGAGGCGGTTGCCGACGCTATTCGGCGGGCCGTTGCCGAAGGCAATCCGCACGTCGAGCCGGTGCATCTGCTGCTGGCGCTGGTGGGGCAGGCCGACGGTACCGCCGCGCCACTGCTTGAAGCCGTTGGAGTGTCGCTCAGCACACTTCGCGGCGAGGCCGACCAGATCACTGCGCGATTGCCGCGCGCTACCGGATCCACGGTGGCCGCGCCGGGCATGGACCGCCCGTCGATGCAGGTCATCAGCGCAGCGGCCAAGCGTGCGAGCGACCTCGGTGACGAGTACATCTCCACCGAACATCTCCTCGTTGGCCTGGCCGACGAAGGTGGCGAAGTCGCATCGTTGTTGCGCCGGCACGGTGCAACGTCGGAGACGCTGCTCGGTGCGTTCGAATCTGTCCGCGGCCACGCGCGCGTCACCTCCCCCGACCCCGAGTCGACGTTTCAGGCACTGGAGAAGTACGGCGTCGATCTGACTGCCCGGGCACGCGGTGGCGAGCTCGACCCGATCATCGGCCGCGATACCGAGATCCGTCGGGTTGTGCAGGTGCTCGCGCGCCGCACGAAGAACAACCCGGTTCTCATCGGCGAGCCGGGCGTCGGCAAGACTGCGGTCGTCGAGGGTCTCGCTCAGCGCATCGTCGCGGGCGACGTGCCCGAATCGCTGCGTGGCAAGCGATTGATCGCGCTCGACCTCGGTGCCATGATCGCGGGCGCGAAGTACCGGGGCGAATTCGAAGAGCGGCTGAAGGCCGTGCTCAACGAGATCAAAAGCTCCGACGGGCAGGTCATCACCTTCATCGACGAGCTGCATACGGTCGTCGGCGCGGGTGCTGCTGAGGGCGCGATGGACGCCGGCAACATGCTCAAACCCATGTTGGCGCGCGGCGAGTTGCGCATGGTCGGTGCGACGACGTTGGACGAGTACCGCGAGCGCATCGAGAAGGATCCCGCTCTGGAGCGGCGCTTCCAGCCGGTGCTAGTTGGTGAGCCCAGCGTCGAAGACACCATCGGCATTCTGCGCGGATTGAAGTCGCGCTACGAGGCGCACCACAAGGTGCAGATCTCGGACGCCGCGTTGGTGGCCGCAGCAACGTTGTCTGACCGCTACATCAGCGGCCGCTTCCTGCCGGACAAGGCCATCGATCTCGTCGATGAGTCGGCGTCGCGCCTGCGCATGGAGATCGACTCGTCGCCGGTCGAGATCGACGAGCTGCGGCGCGCAGTTGACCGGATGAAGATGGAAGAGCTTGCACTGGCGCACGAAGGCGACGCCGCCAGCCGCGAACGCCTCGAGCGCCTGCGGGCCGAACTCGCCGATCGCCAAGAGCAGCTCAGTGCACTCACCGCACGATGGGACATCGAGAAGGCTGGCCTCAACCGCGTCGGCGAACTGAAGCAAAGCCTCGACGACGCGCGCGGGCAGGCCGAACGCGCGCAACGCGACGGTGACTTCGAGACGGCGTCCCGATTGATGTACGCCGACATTCCGACGCTCGAGCGATCGCTTGCCGACGCCGGTAATGCCGAAGCCCGCGGCGCGATGGTGAAGGAAGAGGTCGGCCCCGATGACATCGCGGAGGTCGTCGGCGCATGGACAGGCATTCCTGCCGGCCGTCTTCTTGAGGGCGAGACCGGCAAGCTGCTGCGGATGGAGTCCGAGCTCGGCAACCGCTTGATCGGCCAAAAGCGAGCAGTGGCAGCAGTTTCTGATGCGGTGCGTCGTGCCCGGGCTGGCATCTCCGACCCTGATCGGCCGACCGGTTCGTTCCTGTTCCTTGGTCCGACCGGGGTCGGGAAGACCGAGTTGGCGAAGGCGCTCGCCGACTTCCTCTTCGACGATGAGCGCGCAATCGTGCGTATCGACATGAGCGAGTACTCCGAGAAGCACTCGGTCGCACGGCTTGTCGGTGCGCCACCCGGATACGTCGGCTATGAAGAGGGCGGGCAGCTCACGGAGGCCGTTCGTCGGCGTCCGTACTGCGTCGTACTGCTCGACGAAGTCGAGAAGGCTCACCCTGAGGTCTTCGACGTCCTGCTGCAGGTGCTCGACGCCGGCCGGCTGACCGATGGTCAGGGTCGTACGGTCGACTTCCGCAACACCATCTTGATCCTGACCTCGAACCTTGGCTCGATGTACCTCATCGATCCGACACTCGACGACGACACGCGTCGCGACGCAGTGATGTCACTCGTGCGTGCCACGTTCAAGCCTGAGTTCCTGAACCGCCTCGATGAGGTGATCCTGTTCGACCCGCTCGGCACCGATGACCTCACCCGAATCGTGGATCTGCAGATCGGCCGCCTACAGGCGCGGTTGGCGGATCGGCGGCTCACGTTGTCGGTCACGCCAGCCGCATTGGAGTGGCTCGCGCTGACCGGCTTCGACCCGCTGTACGGCGCTCGGCCGCTGCGGCGGTTGGTGCAGACGGCGATCGGTGACCAACTCGCGCGCGGGTTGCTCTCCGGGGAGATCCACGATGGCGAAACGGTGTCGGTCGACGTTGCTGCGTCGAAGGACGGGCTCGACGTCCACGCCGCCTGACCACCGTCGCCACACCCCAACTACCGCCGTCCGCCCCATCTCCTTCATCGGTCGAGTGAAAACCTAGTTGCTGAGAGCGGGCAGGTCGGTCAGGTAAGGCGGGTCGGACCCGGCGCGCGTGCACGCAACTGCCGACACGAGGACGGCGAACCGCAGCGCCTCCTCGACCTGCTCGGCACTTAATTGCGCAAGAGCCGAAATGTTCAGCAGCCCGGCCTCTTCGAGTGCGTGGAGAAGGCCGGCTGTAAAGGTGTCGCCGGCCCCGATCGTGTCGACCACCTCGACGTCGATGCCGCCGACGCCGACCTCGAGTCCTGACGGCAGTCGCGCTAAGGCGCCGTCCGCACTCCTGGTGAACACGACCAGCGATGGGCCGCGCGTCGACCATTCGGCCAGCACGTCGGCATGGGAGCGATCCGGATACAGCCAGTTCACGTCGTCGACACTTGCTTTGACGATGTGCGCGAGACCGAGCCATCGCTCGACCGACTCTCGGTACACCCGTGGATCGGGACAGATCGTCGCGCGCACGTTCGGGTCGATCGACACCACGCGCTGCGACCGCTCACGTCCAAGCATCGCTTCGAGGACGACGCCGCCGGGCGGCATGAGCAGCGCCATCGAACCTGCGTGCAGCGCGGTCACGGACGGATCGAACGCCACAGGTAAATCGTTGGTGACCCACTGCCAGTCGGCTGTGTCGCGAAGATAGAAGCTGTAACGCGCACCGCCGTCCTCGCCGAGGTCAACGACCGCCATCGAACTCTGCTCAGCAGCCTTGACCACGTACCGAACGTCAACACCATCGCCAACGAGTCGCTCGCGCAACCGCATACCGAAGGCGTCGCCGGAGATTCGGGCGAGCATGGATGTCGACGTGCTCAGTCGGGCCAGCGCAACCGCGGTGTTGGCAGGCGATCCCCCGGGCAATGCCCGCCATATCTCGCCATCGACCTGGACGAGATCGATCAGGGTTTCCCCGCACACCAAAATCACCGACGACCTCCAGCGAGGCTAGGAAACGAGTTGGCCCAACCGAGAGATTGCTTCGATCAGCACTTCGTCGCGCTTGCAGAAAGCAAACCGCACCAGGGGACGTCCTGTCTCGATGTTGTCGTAGAACACCGAATGTGGAATTGCGACCACACCTGCGCGCTTGAGCAGGTCGCGGCAGAATGTCATACCGTCGTCGTAGCCGAGTGGCCGCACGTCGGCAGTGACGAAATACGTCCCGGCCGGCTTGAACACCGAAAACCCCACGGAAGCAAGCCCCGCACACAGCAGGTCGCGCTTACGCCGCAGGTCACTGGCCAGCGTGGCGTAGAACGAATCGTCGAGCCCTAGACCGACCGCCACCGCAGGCTGGAAGGGCGCGCCGTTGACATAAGTCAAGAACTGCTTGGTGGTGCGGACGGCGGCAACCAAGGCCCCGGGTCCCGTCACCCAGCCGACCTTCCATCCGGTCAGAGCGAACGTCTTGCCAGCTGATGAGATCGTCAACGTCCGTTCCCACATGCCTGGCAGCCTGGCAATCGGCACATGCTCACCGTCGTAGACCAAGTGCTCGTAGACCTCGTCGGTGACGACGTACAAGTCGTGTTCGATCGCCACCGAGGCGACTGCTTGCAGTTCCTCGCGGGTCAAGACGGTGCCGGTCGGATTGTGCGGCGAGTTCAGCAGAATGAGACGCGTACGGGAAGTGACCGCAGCGCGCAACCGCTCGACGTCCAGCCGGAAATCGGGTGCGTGCAACGTGACCGGCACCCGCACGCCGCCGGCCATGACAATCGAAGCGACGTAAGAGTCGTAGTACGGCTCCAATGCGATGACTTCGTCGCCCGCGTCGACCATGGCAAGCATGGCCGCAGCGACCGCCTCGGTCGCGCCGGCCGTCACGAGCACTTCGGAATCGGGGTCGAGTTCGAGGTTGTAGAACCGCCGCTGATGTTCGGCGATGGCAAGACGCAATTCCGGGACGCCGATCCCGGGCGGATATTGATTGCGCCCGGCCCAGATCGCATCGACCGCGGCCTGCTTGATGACATCCGGGCCGTCGACATCAGGGAAGCCCTGCCCGAGGTTGATGGAGCCAGTCTCCAGCGCGAGCGCCGACATCTCGGCAAAGATCGTGGTCCCGAGCCCTTGAAGGCGCGGAACTAACGGGTTGCCCGGCACGCCGGTCAGCCTAGTGCTGGCAAGCTGGCGGCTATGCCGATTGCACTAATTACCGGATCGACGTCAGGGATCGGCGCCGGATTCGCCGAGACCTACGCCAAGCTCGACCACAATCTGGTGCTGGTGGCCCGCGACCGCGCCCGCCTCGAGGCCCAAGCCGCGACGCTTCACGAGCAGTGGCAAGTCGACGTCGAGGTGCTGGTCGCCGACCTCGGCACCGATGCGGGGTGTGCAGCTGTGGAGGCCCGCGTTGCTAACGAAGACCAGCCCATCGACGTCCTGGTCAACAATGCAGGCTTCGGGATGGGCCGCGACTTCCTGCACTCGGCTCTGGCCGACGAAGAACAACTGCTGCGGGTGATGGTCCGCGCACCGATGCGCATCACCAAAGCGGCGCTGCCCGGCATGCAGACGCGCGACAGCGGCACCATCATCACGGTCGCGAGCGTCGCGGGATTCCTCAACCACAGCACGTACGGCGCGGCAAAGGCATGGGCGGTGCGCTTCAGCGAAAGCCTTTCGCTGCTACTCGCCGGCAGCGGTGTACGCGCCATCGCGTTGTGCCCGGGCCTCGTCCACACCGAGTTCCACGAGCGGGGCGACGTCGACGTCTCGAACGCGCCGAAGTGGATGTGGCTGGACGTCGACCAAGTCGTCGACGCGTGCCTCGACGACCTGCGCCGCGGCAAGGCGGTCAGCATTCCGAGCCTTCGCTACAAGGTGATGGTCGGGGCCGGCCGGCTGGCCCCGGCAGCACTCGTCGCACGGGCCCGCAACCTCCGTCGCACGAAGTCGAAGCGTTAGGCTCCTGCGCCATGAGCGACCGCGACGCACTGCTGCACGAAATCACCTCCAAGGCTGTGGTGCACGGAAAGGTGACGCTGAGCTCCGGCCGCGAGGCCGACTACTACGTCGACCTGCGACGCATCACACTCGACGCCGCGGCCGCGCCACTTGTCGGCTCGGTGATGCTCGACCTCACCGACGACCTCGACTTCGACGCGGTCGGCGGCTTGACCCTCGGCGCCGATCCGGTCGCGACTGCGATGTTGCACACTGCCGCCAGCCGCGGACGCAAGCTCGACGCATTCGTCGTCCGCAAAGAAGGCAAGGCGCACGGCCTGCAGCGCCGCATCGAAGGACCAGACGTAGCGGGACGGCGAGTGCTTGCGGTCGAGGACACCTCGACGACGGGTGGGTCGGTACTGACTGCAGTGGAGGCACTGCGCGAAGCAGGGGCCGAGGTTGTTGGCGTGGCGGTGATCGTTGAACGCGGTGCAGCGGATGCGGTTGCCGACGCGGGGCTGCCGTACCGAGCCGCGTACTCACTCGCCGATCTCGGCCTTACCTAGGTTTCGTGGCGAGCATGGCGCGCTCGAGCTAACTCAGCCTCCTGCTGAGTGATAGTGACGCAGGCTGTATCCCCACAGTCTGCGAGCGAGGAAGAACAGCACGAAGCCCACGACCGGCGACCAGTGCGCAAGCACCGATGTCGCGCCGTGCTTTGGTGCGATGCCGAGGATGACCTCGACCGGGAAGTAGGCGACGAACGCGAGTGGCAGGACGAAGGTGAAGAGTCCCTGAACCGTCCTTGGCAAAATCGACAGTGGGTAGTTGCCGAACGTCGACATCAACTCATCAACCCATGACCCAAGAACCCGCGATCCCGGTGAACGCAGCAGCAGACATGACAGAGTCAACTGCACCGCAGCCTCGACGAGCATGCCGGCGACAACCGCCACGAGCACGTAGAGACCGAGCAGGACGGTCCAGTGCACGTGGATGAGCGCGAGCGCGACGCCGAGCGTCGAGAAACCGACGAGCAGATCGCCAATGGCGTTCACACTGAACTGGCTGAGTAGCAGCTGCATGAAGACAGGTAGCGGTCGCAAGAAGTAGCCGTCCATCCGACCCTCGTCGACGAGCAGCGGTATCCACGCGAAGTTGTAGAAGAACAGCACGTAGAGCCCGTGGGCGACCAGCCGCATACCGACGATCAGCAAGACGCCGTCACTCGGAAAGCCGCCGAGGCCACCCTTGAACCTGGTGAGCAAGACGCTGACGAACATCAGCGTCGACGTCTGCCAGAGGATGCCGAACATGATCGAGGCGACGAAGTTTCCGCGGTACTCCAGCTGCGCGCGGAAGTTCAGCGCACTCACCTTGTAGACAACCCGCAGCGTGTGTCGCGCGCGTTTCGCCCGCAGCTGCACGGCCGATTCGGTAACTGCAGTCATGCCGTCAGCCGCCCTGCACCATGACTCGCCGGCCGGCGCGGCTCCATAGCCATCTCGAGAGGACAGCAAGTGCGATGACCCATATTGCCTGTAGCGCAAGCTCACGACCGGCATGACTCATCGGAGTGCGACCAACGTAGAGCGAGAGCGGCACATTGATGCCGAAGCTAAACGGCAACCAAGTAGCGAACGTCAGCAGCAAGGCCGGCATCAATGGCAGCGGCACGAACACGCCCGACAACAGGTCCTGAATGAAGTAATACATGCGCACGATCGCGCTGTTGCTGACGAGCCAGAACATCGCGATGTCGACCAGCTGACCGAGGTAGTACAGCACCATCTGCCCGAGCAACAGGCTCGCTGCGAACACTGCTGCTCCGCTCGCGCCCCGCGGCGGCGCGATGATGTGAGCACGCAGCAAGACGATGTATCCGATCAGTGCCCAGAAGGCGCCGTAGATCATGTCGCCGGATTGCCGCCACATGTAGAACCTCGACGGCGAGATCGGCCGCAAGAACCAATACACGACAGTGCCTTCGCGGACCGCGACGCTTAGACTGTCGCGCACGTTGAACGTGCGCGAGTTCCATCGAATGCGGGCGATCAGCAGTGCCATCAGCGAATACGTCAGCGTCTGGCGCAGCGTCAGCCCCGCTGCCACTTTCGTGTGGCTGAACACCGCAGTCCACAGCCGGTCGTAGAGATAGAGCTGTACGGCGAGCGTGACGGGAGCCACCACAAGCCGCACTCGATATGCGCGTTCATTCAGTAAGCCGATCCGAAGGATGCGCCATGAACGATGTGGGTGTGGAGTGTGCGTGACGGGGGTGCTGACCGGAACAGCCGTCACGCCGGACGTCGATCAGTGGATGTCTCGACGGCCCGCTGATCGCCGTCCCGTTCATCGCCGTCCTGCTCGTCGAGAGTGGAGAGATAGACGTCGCGCATCACGTCTTCGAGGTTTGTTTCGACGACGCCGATGTTCACGACCGGAAAGCGTGAGATCAGGGCGCGCACGACGTCCTCGGGAGTGCTCGAACCGATCGGTGCGAGAACGGCCTGTATGCCGTCGTGGCTGACCACTTTGGTACCGGGCACCTCGAGTGCACCCACGGGCTCGGAGAATGTGACGTTCACGATCGGCTTGCCGCCGTGTGCACCCTTGAGTTCATCGAGAGTGCCGTCGAACATCAGCCGTCCGTGGTTGATGAGCAAGACTCGCTCACATAGGCGCGCCACCTCGGTCATGTCGTGCGTCGTCAGCACGATCGTGCGGCCGCGCTCTTCCACCTGCGATCGCAAGAACTGCCGCGTCTGCTCCTTCACCACGACGTCCATGCCGATCGTCGGCTCATCGAGGAACACGATCGACGGGTCGTGCAACATGGCACCGGCAATCTCGCAACGCACCCGCTGGCCGAGGGACAAGTGCCTGACCGGCGTGTCCCAGAATTCCGAGAGCTCGAGGATCGCGTCGAAGTCCGCAAGTTGACGGTCGTAGACGGCCTGCGGCACGTCGAAGATGTCGCGCAGGATTGCGAACGACTGCTTGACCGGCAGATCCCACCACAACTGGGTCTTCTGACCGAACACGGCGCCGATGTTGCGAGCATTCGCGATCCGGTCCCGATGCGGAACCCGCCCGTCGACAAAGACCTCGCCCGCTGAGGGGGTGAGAACTCCCGTCAGCATCTTGATGGACGTCGATTTGCCGGCGCCGTTCGGACCGAGCAGGGCGACCAGCTCGCCCTTCTCGACAGTCATCGTCAGATCGTCGACGACGGTGCGGCGGTCGTGGAGGGGATCGATCAGCGAGCGAAACCCGGCGAATCGGCCCTCGTGCCGGCGGGCAATGGTGAACGTCTTCGTCAGACCACGCGTCACGATCGCTAGGTCGGCGTCACTCACCCGTGGTTGCCTCCGGATCCGCTACAAGGTCTGCGAGCCCGGCGCTACACGAGGCCCTAAACCGCCTGCCGCCGCTTGTTCCGGCGCAACTCAACCAGCATCGACAGGACCGACACAATAACGACAAAACCGACGACCGGCAGCGCGTATTTTTCAATGTGCAGTTTGAGACCGGCGTAATAACCCGCCAGCACGATCGCCAACGGCCAGGCAACACCGCCGACGACGTTCCACAGCGTGAACCGCTTCACCGACATCTCGAACATGCCCGCTGCCGGGTTGATAAATGCGCGCAGGACCGGGATAAAACGGCACAAGAGGACGACCCGACCCTCACCGAACCGTTCGAACAATGGCTCGATCCGCCTAAGAGAATGCTCAAAACTCGACCCGGGCTTCGCCAACGCCACACTGCGGCGGCCGATCGTGAAGCCAACCTGGCCGCCGGCGATCGCGGCAATCGGGCAGCCCACGAGGAGCGCAACTAGCGGCAAATGACGTGAATCGGAGAGCGGAAGCGCCGCAAACGCGCCGGCGAGCGCCAACAGCGTGTCCCCGGGCAGAAAGAAGCCGATCAGCAGGCCCGTCTCGACGAACAGAATGACGAAGATCCCGGCCAGCCCGAAAGTCTTGATTACCGAGTTCGCGTCGAGAATGTTGACCGACGCCTGAACGCTGGCGCTCGTCGCGTGGGCTGCGGCGCCCGAGTGCGCCAGGCTGGCGAGCCGAGCCAGGTGATCGATCATGGCCCGAGGCTATCCAACCAACCTGGCTGCTTCCTGAACGCCAACCGCCCCCCACCGTCGGTTGATCACGTAAGGGGGGTGTGGGTGCCCCTCAATAGGTGGGCGCACCTGTTGAAGTGATGGTTCGCCTAGCGCGATGCACTGCTCGAGCGCCCGCAGACCTGAGCGCCACCCAATTGGCTGGATGCGGGATACTTGCCGCCCAAGCCCGCCACTGCCTCCGGAGTATCCAGATGCCGATCGCCAGCCCCGAGGTCTATGCCGACATGATCGATCGGGCGAAGGCGGGCAAGTACGCCTACCCAGCGATCAACGTGACGTCGTCATCGTCGATCAACGCGGCGATCCAGGGGTTCGCGGACGCCGAGAGCGACGGGATCATCCAGTTCTCGTGGGGCGGGGCGGAGTTCGCGGCCGGCCAGCGGGTCAAGGACATGGTCGTCGGCGCAGTCGCGCTGGCTGAGTTCGCCCACGTCGTAGCTGCGAAGTACCCGGTGAACATCGCGCTGCACACCGACCACTGCCCGCCGAACAAGCTAGACGGCTACATGCGCCCGCTCATCGAGATCTCGAAGGAGCGGGTGGCCCGCGGCCTCGACCCGCTATTCGGCTCGCACATGTGGGACGGCTCGGCGGTGACGCTTGAGGAGAACCTCGCGATCGCCAAGGAGCTGCTGGCCGGCTGCGCCCAGGCGAAGATCATCATGGAGCTCGAGATCGGCGTTGTCGGCGGCGAGGAAGACGGCGTCTCGCACGAAATCAACGACAAGCTCTACACGACTCCAGAAGACGCACTCCGGACCGCCGAAGTTCTGGGACTAGGCGAGAACGGTCGCTACTTGCTTGCCGCGACGTTCGGCAATGTGCACGGCGTCTACAAGCCGGGCGGGGTCAAGCTCCGGCCCATCGTTTTGAAGGAGATTCAGGACGAGGTTGGCGCCAAGTACGGCCGGACGGAACCGTTCGACCTGGTGTTTCACGGCGGCTCTGGGTCGTTGCTGGAGGAGATCCGCGAGACCTTGGACTACGGCGTCGTGAAGATGAACGTCGACACAGACACGCAGTACGCCTACACGCGGCCGGTCGTCGAGCACATGTTCAAGAACTACGACGGAGTGCTGAAGATCGACGGGGAAGTCGGTAACAAGAAGGCCTACGACCCGCGCGCGTGGTCAAAACTCGCCGAGAACGGCATGGCCGCCCGCGTCGTCGAGGCCTGCACCGACCTCCGCTCAACCGGCACCAAAGCCTGACCCGCCCGGCCCTCGGCGATCGCGATCGCGCCGGTTGATCACGTAAGGGGGCGGGGGGTCCCCTCAACATGTGAGCGCACCTGTTGAAGTGACGGTTCGCCTTGCGCGACGAACCCAACTCTGCCCACTGCCGCGGCAGGCCCGTCACCGCCGGGACGTCGGTCGGTCCCGGTCTGTGGACAATGACTACGGAGTTGCTGGGCCAACCGCCACCATGTGACCCATGCCTTTGGCCCCGCGCCTTGCCCGCAGTGCGGCGACCCAGCACGGGCTCTTCACCGCGTCCCAGGCCCTAGACGCCGGATACAACGAGCGCGAGATCAAGGTCCTGACGCGCGCCAGGGAGTGGACGCGACTTCGGCGAGGCATCTACATGGAATCACATCTCATCCCCGACGACGACGTGGCGCAACACGTCATCGCCGCCCGAGCCGCCTTGTTGCGCGTCAAAGATGGAGCGTTCGTCAGCCATCTCACGGCAGCGGCCGTCGAGGGACTCGACACCCTCAACCCTGATTTCACGATTGTGCACCTCACCCGAGTCGGCCTCGCGTCATCACGGACCGAAGCGGGTGTTCACCACCATGTAGCCCGCGTTCCGCCTGGGCGCGTCATCACCATCGACGGGATCCGTGCCACCGATGCGGCCTGGACTGTCATTGATACTGCCCGCGAGTCGACCTTCGATCAGGGAGTGGTGCTTGCCGAGTCCGCCCTCTGGCACGAGCGTGCGACATCGGAGTCATTGCGTTCGGTGTTGCTGACCTGCGCGGATTGGCCCGGCGCGCGAAACGCCGGGCGGGTAGTTGCGTTCGCGTCGAGTCGGTCCGAGTCGCCCGGAGAGTCGCTCGCGCGCATCGCCTTCGAGCGCCTTGGGCTGCCGCAACCACGCCAGCAAGTCGACGTTCGCGACGGGTTTGGCCTCATCGGGCGGGTCGATTTTCTGTGGGATCAGTACCGGACCATCGGGGAATTCGATGGTCGGCTCAAATACGACAGCGAACGACGGGAAACCCTCTACGACGAGAAGCGGCGCGAAGACAGGCTCCGTGAAGCCGGGTTCGAGGTCGTGCGTTTCGGGTGGGCCGACGTGCAGGGTGAAGCAAGAGCGATCGGACGTCGAGTGCCTGCGGCCTTCGCACGCGCCGCGCGTAGGGCCGCGATCGGTGCGTAAATGATCCAGCTCGGACCGAGGGCAGCCCTGCCGCAGTAAGCAGGGCAGGATGGTCGGCATGACCAACCTCCTCGGCGAGCCACCAGCCACGCTTCTTCCCGACGATCCTGAAGCCCGCGCCGAACTCCAGGCCGGCCTCGACCCCACGGTCGTCGCCGCCGCGCACCCGAGTTACGCCACCGCATGGGCCGAGCTGGCAGATCGGGCACTAGCTGCTGGCGAGCCTGTGGCCGCGTACGCCTACGCCCGCACCGGCTATCACCGCTCCCTTGACCAGTTGCGTCGCGCTGGCTGGAAGGGTCACGGTTCGGTGCCATGGGAGCACGAGCCGAACCAGGGATTTCTCCGCAGCCTGAACGCGCTTGGTCTAGCGGCGGCAGCTATCGGTGAGGACGACGAGGCTGTGCGCTGTGCGGACTTCCTCCGCGATTCGAGCCCCTCGGCCGTAGCTGCGCTGGCCGACTGACAAGGTCGACGCTCGCCGTTGACGTCCCGCTGGTGCAACCACACCGTCACCCCTCGCCGTCCCGCCCGGTTCGATAGCGCTCTCACACAAGGTGAACCGTCACTCCCATAGGTGCGCCCACCTGTTGAGGAACCCTCAGACCCCCTTACGTGATCAACCGGCGTTCGAGGCTCCGGGGCGGCGGCCGGGCGGCCGGGCGGCGGGCGGGCGGGCGGGCGGAATTCTCG
>Ga0208357_1001636_pt1 | contig 16112 bp, 16 predicted proteins | sample NGESurdeep092012_6_FD_184487 | JGI IMG/M metagenome (GOLD analysis project Ga0208357, IMG submission 184487) | Arctic peat soil microbial communities from Barrow, Alaska - NGEE Surface sample F52-2 deep-092012 (SPAdes) | ecosystem: Environmental > Terrestrial > Soil > Wetlands > Peat ... | reverse complement strand
CGGGGGAGCCCGATGCCGCGCGCGATATCTGCACGCACTACAGCTGGTGACGCTGTTGGACCCGAGGGCGAAACACCATCGAGCACACGCGGCTCGATGGGCGCCGGAGAAGGCGGCAGCGAATCCGTCGGACGTGAGACCGGCAACACAGTTGCGCCGATTGTCGGGTGTCTAGGAGGTACTCCTACCGCGGCTTTCTCGGACGTGATTCGCCCAGACAAGTAGCGCGAGACCGATCACGATAGCGACCACGCCGAGCGCCGTGTACTGCCCGTGTCCACTCATCATCGAGCCGTGCACCGCCCCGGTTCCCTGTGCCACCCACACCGCCCCGACAAGGCACAGAACGAGTCCGACAATTCCTCGAGACCACATGATGAACTCCGATCAGGGCAGGCGCGAGTCCGTTGTAGAGGGATACGAACCTCGAAGGCCACGGATCAGTCAGCGATCGCCAGAGTGCCTTCCACGGCAGTTAGAGCGTGTCTCCGCCGCCAGAGGATCGGCCGGCAACTGAGCCCCAGAGTGACTCCGCGCGGTGCTCAAAGTCGGCGATGTCGGGCCCACCCAAGCCGATCGGAAAGTGACAAGCGACCTGGTGGCCCTTGGAGACCTCACGAAGCTGCGGTACCTCGACCGCGCACTGTTCCACCGCGAGCGGGCATCGCGTATGGAAGCGACAACCAGACGGTGGATCGATGGGCGCCGGCGGTTCACCACTTAGTCGGACGTGGCTTTGCCCTGCTGGGCTCGCTCCCGGGATCGACCACAGCAACGCCGCGGTGTAGGGGTGGCGTGGCTCCACGAATATTTCGTCCGCCGCACTGATCTCACAGATCGTGCCGAGGTACATCACAGCGACGCGGTCGCTTAGGTGCTTCACGACCGAGAGGTCATGGGCGATGAAGAGATACGACAGGTTCAACTCTGACTTCAGCGATTCGAACAGGTTCAAGATCTGCGCCTGGATCGACACGTCGAGCGAGGACACCGCCTCGTCGCAGACGAGCAGTTCGGGTGAGAGCGCGAGCGCTCGAGCGATCGCAACTCGCTGACACTGTCCGCCGGAGAGGTCGCGAGGACGTCTCGAGCCGTAGAGCTGGGGGTCGAGGCCGACGAGCTCTAAGAGCTCGGACACCCGCTCGCGCCGGTCCGAGGCCGACCCTGGATCGAACACAGTGAGCGGCTCCTCGACGAGCCGCTCGACTCGCCACTTCGGGTCGAGGGACGAGAAGGGATCCTGCGCCACCATCTGGATGTGCCTGCGGGCCTGTCGCAACTGCTCGCCGTGTAGTGGGACGAGGTCCTGGCCGCGGAAGACGACCTCACCTTCTTTTGGCTTCGGGTATTGCAGAACCGCCCGTGCCATCGTCGACTTGCCACAGCCCGTCTCGCCGACGACGCCCAGTGTCTCGTTCTTCCCGATGTCGAACGACACGTTCGAAACTGCCTGGACTACGCCGCCCTTCACGCCGCCGTGCCCGCGCACGACGTACTCATGTGTGAGATTCCTCACCTCCAAGAGCGGTTCGCGTTCTGGTGCAAGGTCTTTTTGAACGAGGTCAGCGGACACTGCCCGCTCCTTCCCTGCGAGGTTCCTCACCGAGTGGATACCAGCATGACCAGCGGTGCTGCGCGTCACCGGCGAGAACCGGCGCCTCGGACCTGCATCGGTCCTGGACAAAAATACAGCGAGGGTTAAAGGAACAGCCCGCGGGGAGCGCGATCGGGTCAGGAGGACGACCACTCAACGCGGGCAATGGGAGATGACTCGGCGCATCGAGTCGCGGGATGGCTTCCAAGAGCGCCTGGGTGTAGGGCATCCGGGCATGATCGAGGAGCTCCCTCGTCGAACCCTGCTCGACGATCCTGCCCGCGTACATCACCGCGATCTCGTCGGTGTAGTCGGCCGCGAGCCCGATGTCGTGGCTGATGAAGATCAACCCCATTTGAAACTCGCTCTGCAGATCCATCAACAAGTCCATGACCTGTGCCTGGGTCGTTACGTCCAAGGCAGTTGTCGGCTCATCGGCGATCAACAACTGCGGATGACATGCGATCGCGATCGCGATCATCACCCGCTGCCGCATGCCTCCCGAGAGCTGATGGGGATATTCGTAGAAGCGCTGCTTCGGAGAGGGCATTCGCACCTTCGAGAGCAGATCGATTGCGACGTCGCGTGCCTCTTTCTTCCCGAGCCCCCGGTGGCTGCGAAGCGACTCGGTGATCTGCAGCCCGATTCGCAGCGTCGGATTGAGCGAACGCATCGGGTCTTGGAACACGAGTGAGATTGCCGTCCCGCGGTACTGCCGCCACTGGTGCTCGGTGAGCCCGACGAGCTCGTTGTCACCGAGGCGAACCGAGCCGCTCAGTCGCGACTTGATCGGCGGCAACAGGCCCATGATCGCCCGTGCGGTGACGGACTTACCCGAGCCGGACTCGCCGACGATGCCGAGCGTGCGTCCTTTTCGAAGCTCGAAGCTGACCCCGTCAACCGCGCGCAGCTCTCCACCGCGGACCTGGAAGGTCACGTGAAGATCATCGACCGTCAGCAGCTCTGCTCCGGTCGCTACTCCTGTGCCGTTCGTCGGCGCGTTAGTCAAGCCGGTCGTTTGCGTCCGTATCATTTCCCGCCTTTAGCGAGCATCGAGACGCGCACGCAGCGCGTCGCCAAGAAGGTTGAGGGACGTCACCGTTATGAAGAGGAAGCAACTCGGCGCGAGCGCGATCCACGGCGCCAGCGAGAGGTACTGCTGGCCGGTGGCGATCAGGCTGCCCCAGCTCGGCTGCGGAGGCCGCACGCCCGCACCGAGGTAGTCGAGCGTCGCTTCGACGACGATCGCGATCGCGATCGTGAGCAGTCCGAAGGTCATCAGATTCGGCAGCACGTTCGGTAAGACGTGGTGCGTGATGATCTTTCGGCCACGCTGTCCGATCAGCTTTGCCCCGGCAATGAACCCCTGCTCGCCCAGTCGCAAGGTGGCGGCCCTGGCGAGCCTGGCGTACGCGGGAACCGTGAAGAAGCCGATCGCAAAGATGACGTCGCGCTCGTTTGGACCAAGGTAGGACGCGACCGCCAACGCGAGGACCAAGGCAGGGAAGGCAAGGAACATGTCGAGGAATCGCATGATCAGCGAGTCCGTTGTGCCGCCGCGGTAACCGGCCAACATGCCAAGCGGCGTACCCGCTATCAGCCCGAGCGCGACAGCACCGAGCCCTACCTCGATCGACACTCTCCCGCCGTACAAGCAGCGCGAGAGGATGTCGTTTCCGAGATCGTCGGTACCGAGAATATGGCCGGGAGTAAACGGTGCCAAAAGAGCTTGGTTTTCGAGCCCACCGTTCGGGTTCGGGATCGGAAAGATGAACGGACCGATAAAGCAGGCCGCGACCATCAGTCCGAGGATTATCGCAGGGATCCAGATCGCCCACGAGATATGCCGCGCGCGACGGTACGGCGCAGTACCGACGAGCGGCGGCTCGAGGAGGTCGACGTCAGTGAGCAGGGCGGCCATAGTGAACCCTCGGATCGAGTAGCGCGTAAAGGACGTCGGTCAACAAGTTCACGAGTACGACGGCAGCCGCCAGCAGCAACACGATCCCTTGGACGCTGTTCGCGTCCCTGGAGTTGATCGAGAGCACCAACAACTGCCCCATCCCCGGCAAGGAGAAGACACTCTCAACGATCACCGTGCCGCCAAGCAGCGTGCCGAAGTTTACGCCGACCACGGTGATGAGGCCGAAGAGCGAGTTGCGAAGGACATGCCGGGTCAATATCACGGCCTTGCTGATCCCCTTCGACCGGGCGACAGTGACGTAGTCCTCCGTAGCGATCTGCTCGGCCATGTCCGCGCGCAGCAGCCGGGTATACGTCGCGAAAAGAACGCCACTGATCGTGAGCGCCGGCAAGAACATCGTTTTCAGGTTCGGGCCCAACCCGGAGGAAAGCGGAGTGAAACCTGTCGCAGGAAAGATTTTGAACTTCACTGCTAGAAGAAGGATAAATACAATTCCGAGAATAAGTGTCGGGATTGATAGGGCCGCCATCGCCACGACCGCGGAGAGCCGGTCGACTATCCCGCCGGGCCTACCCGCTGCCAGAACCGCTATCGGGATCGCCGTGACGAGCGCAAAAATAATTCCGAGCACGAGCAGCTCGACAGTGACGGGCGCGCGCTGCGTGAGTTCAGTGAGCACGCTCTGTTGCGTAATCAAGGAGTTGCCGAGGTGTCCCTGGAGGACGTGCCCAAGCCACGTGAAGTAGCGCTCAACCAATGGCTGGTTGAGGCCCAGCTGCTTCTCCAACGCCGCCTGGGACTGAGCCGTAGCCTGCTGTCCCAAGATTGCCAGGGCCGCGTTTCCAGGCAGCACGTTCAAGATCATGAACGTGATCAGCGTGACGCCGCCGAGCACCGGAATCGACTGCAGCAATCGCTTTCCAACGACACGACCAAGCATTACCGCTCAGTATCTCCTGCTCACTTGTTACTCCCGACCGGTGGCACGTGCGACAACACCTTCAGGAGCTGCCGTTTTGGTAACGGCAAGCTCCTGAAGGAAACGGCTACTTATGACAACCAGACTCCCGAAAGGTAGATCTCGCCACCTTCGAAGCTGAATCCGTGGGTGCTCTTGGTGTTGTAGATGCCGAATGGCGTCGCGTTGAGCGGCACGTATGCGGCATCTGAGACCACTGCCGTTGTGATAGCGCGCTTCATGAGCGTCGCTTGCAGGTTGAACCTCTGGGTCTCGAGCGCCTGCTTGACCGTCGATGTCACGGTGGGGTCACAGAAACCTGGAGAGAACAGCACCGGGCAGACGAGCGAAGTCGCCAACGTGAGTGGCGTGTCTTGCTGCGCGGGATAGCCGGCGACAACTCCCTGGAAGTTTCCAGATTCAAGTAGCTGCAATGCGCCTGCCAACGTCAACGGGTCAATGGTGGCATTGATGCCTGCAAGAGCCCACTGCTTGGCGAGCGCTTCAGCAGTGGCAATGCCGAACGGAGTATTGCCCAAGGTGAGCTGTGTGAAGGAGATGCCACCTGGGATCTCAGCGACGAGCTTCTTCGCTTTGGCCAGGTTGTAGTTGTGATAGCCGGGCAGGGTGCTGCCTGGGTAGGCAATCTGGTCGGGGCCAGTGAGTGTCTCGCTCGCTGGACCGTATCCCTCGTAAAGCGACCTGTTCAGCGCGGGAGCGTTCGTCGCGTACTGCAGCGCCTCTCTTGCAAGGATGTTGTTGAACGGTGGCTTCTGGAAGTCCATGTACTCGAAGTTGGCACTGAGGTGCTCGAGGTTCCGCACGAGTGCGTGGTCCTTGGAGGCTTCCTTGATCGTCGGCGGGTCATTTCCGAGGCTCAAGATCTGCGCCCCACCGCTTTGAAGCGCAGCAAGCCCAGCAGTTCCTGCGGCCTCACTCGTGATCACGATCGTGTTGACGTGCGTGGCCCTTGTGTCCCAATATCCCGGCCAACGCGCAAGTGTGATGGTCGAGTTGACCACGTTGCTGACCATCTTGTATGGACCAGCTCCGACCGGGTTTTGGCCGTAGCCCGAGCCCTGGCTGGCTAGTGCAGCCGGGGAAACAATGAACGATGCCCCGGAAGTGGCCAACGTCGCGAGCAGGACTCCGTCAGCCGAGCTGAATGTGATGTCGACTTCCAAGGCACTCGGTGTCGTGATCGACGTGATGTTCTTCAGTGCGGTGTAACAGAAGCAGCCGCTCCCGGGCATGCTGTCTCGTTTGAGGTTCGCCGCGACGGCTGCGGCATTGAACGCCGTCCCGTCTTGGAACGTGACACCAGGTCGAAGCTTCAAGGCGGCATTGAGCCCGCCGTTTCTGATCGTGAGACTCTTTGCGAGGTCCGGTAGGAATGTGTTGTGCGGGCCTACGTTGAAGAGGTTTCCATAGAGCAGCGACATGATCGGCTGCGAGGGACCTTGCTCAGCTGCTGACGCGGGATCGAGTGTCGGCCACTCAAGCCCTTCACCGAGATACGTCAAGGTACCGCCATTCGTAACCTTGGCCGCTGGACTTGTTGCATTGGCAGGCACGGCATTTAACACGACCGTAAGCAGTGCGATCGCGGGAAAGACAGCGAATGCCGCCAAAACGCCGTGTTTCCGCGGCCGGTGTGAGGAAATCGTCGTGACAGCACGATTGGATCGAAACATCATTGCCCCCTAGCGCGCGCGGCCAGCCCCCCGACCGCGATGCCTGGTCAGAGTAACATCGCCTGAGGTAGCTGCCAAGTCCCCCAGCGATATTTCGACAGAACCGCAAGCTGGCGTGCTCGCGACGAGCGATCGGGTGATCCCAAACTCGAGCACGCATCCGTCGGCGCGCGCGTGGTTACGAGTCGGCGCCAGCGGGAACGTTGAACTCCTCCAAGCTGGCGAATCGACCTGGCCGAGCGCCCAGATGTCCCCCTTGATTGCGGCTGCACTGTCACCACCTCGTCGATGGAGGCGGCGTGGGAGCTGGGCGGTCATGTGACCGGCGTCGTTCGAAGTTCCGCGACCTCACCTGCATCGAGAGTAGCCAGACGTGCCCCGCTCGTTTTGGGCTCAAGGTTTTAGTGGGTCGCGCTGCGGACCAGATCTCGAATCCTTGGCGGGCCGCCTCGTTCCTGTTCACACACCGGACCGCTAAAAAACCAACACCGCCGTCAGGCCCAAGTGTTGGGGCCGAACGGCGGTGTGGCAACGTCGATCCGCTCACCGGTCGATACGGATCGTTTTGATCCGTTACAACACCTGGTGAACGAGTGGCGCGGTCAGCTAGCCAAAGAGGATCTTGGTCGCGTGCTCGGCGCCCGCGCCGAGTGCTGCGAGCTTTGCCCAGTTGATCTCGGGCCCTCCTACCCGGGTGGAAAGGCCACAGTCAGTCCCTGCGATGACGTTCTCACGACCGACGATGTTCGCATAGCGAACGATCCTGTCCGACACCGCGACTGGGTGCTCGATGATATCGGTCGCGTGCCCGACGACGCCTGGCATGAGGATCTTGCCGTCGGGAAGCGGAAACTCCTCGAAGACGCGCCACTCGTGCTCGTGCTGGGGATTCGCGGCCTCGATCGAGTAGCACTCCGCCTTCACCTTGTATACGAGATCGATGAAGTCTCGAAGTGGCAGGTCGTCGGCGTGCGGGCCGTGCTGGCTTCCCCAACAGATGTGGAACCTGACCATCTCCTCTGGGATGTCCCGCAGGGCGTGGTTGATCGCGTCGACACGCAGCTCCGCGTACTTGTGATATTCCGCGACCGACCAGTCGGGGAACATCTGCCATCCGTCGGGCAGGTCCGGGTCGTCGACCTGGAGGATCACCCCAGCATCGGTGATCTGCTTGAACTCCTCGTGCAGCACGTCGGCTACCGCGAAAAGAAATGCTTCGTCGTTCGGGTAGAACTCGTTCCAGAGCCAGTGCTCCATGCTGCCTGGCGCGACGCCAGGCAAGAAAGGCTCAACGCCTAGACCCTCACAGGCCGCCTTCACGTCGGCTATGTCGCGTTGCACCTGGGCGGTGCCGGTGTAGGTCACTGGAGCCACGACGAAGTACGGGTTCTCTGCGTTCGTGGCGGCGGTCACGTTGGACCCGCTGGCTCCACGACCGGTCTCGTAGAACTTCGGGAAGTTCCGGCGGTCGCGCCCGTTCACTGGTTCGCGCTTTGGGGGTTCGCCTGGCCAGGGATGTTGTTCGACGCCGTCCATTCGGCCGCGGATGTAGGCAAGGAAGCCCCCGACCTTCGAAATCTCGCCGTCGTTTACAACATCCATGCCACAGTCGACCTGCAACTGGACGACCTCTTTGACGGCCGCGGGGAGCGCTGCTTCGAACTCGGCCTCAGTTCCAGGGAGACCAGTAAAGAGCTTTTGGAGAGCCTCTGAGCGTGGCAACACGCCGGCGTGTGACGCGAGAATTCGATCGGTACTTCGTTTCATCAGGACTCCTTGATCTGTCTAGAACGCGAGCGATTACTTCGGGTGACGCGACGTACCTACCGCGGCGACCGACAGATAGCGGTCTAAGGCGATCGGCTGAGCCAACAATTTCATTCGTAGCAACTTTGGGCCAATCGCTTACGAACTCGTCCAGACAAAGGTCGGGACATGAGGTCGCGAAGCAGTTCACAAGGTACCGCCGCCCGAGCAGTTCGTTGCGATTCCGTCACAATTGGAACGGTACGCGCAGGTTCAACCGTGGGTCGCCGTGACGGTAGGAGAAGACCTCGGCGCTAGTGGCCAGCGCGACTAAGCAGCGAAAGAGGCACCTGCGCCGCCGTTGTCGAAGTGGCTCATCTAGCGGCTGACATCCAGGTCCGAACGAGCTCAGCCAGGTTGGGGTGCTTGCAAGGGGCCCACCTCGTGAACGACCGAGTCGTCGGTGAGGATCTCCTTGGTTGGATTGTCAACGTGGACGTAGCGCTCCCCACGGCTCCACGACGCCGCGGCTGCGACGAGGCAGGCCGCGATGGCGAAGTCAAATGCGGTCTTTAGGCCTTGTCGGAACGGCACCGAGATGAGGTGTGGGAAGAATGATCGCCCCTCGATCAGTGCCGCGCGTCCTGGTGGGAGGTGTGCGAGGACCGACGCGCCCAAGAGATGAGCCATCGGGTTGTAGCCGAGGAAGGCAGCGAACAGGATGGAGATCGGTGGGAGATGGGCGACCTTGGTCGCCTCGTCCACTGGGACACCTTGCTGGACGAGCCCGTGAAACATCGTCGTCGGTAGCACCGAGGAGAGGCCGACGATCATCAAGGAGAAGAAGATCCCGATCGAGAGCACTTGAGCGGAGTTCTGGAAGGTCGTCATCATTCCCGAGCCCGCTCCGCGGTCGCCGATAGGCAGGCTGTTCATCACCGCAGCGCGATTTGGTGACATGAACAGTCCGCTACTTAGTCCCATCAACAACAGCAGCAGGGCGAACTCCGGGTAGGCGAAGTCCACCGCCAAGAGCTCGAGCAGGACGAAGGCCGCGGCGGTGAGGAGCATTCCGCTCGTCGCGAACGCGCGCGCCCCATGGCGGTCCGAGAGCACGCCCGAGATCGGTCCGGCGATCAAGAAGCCTGCGGTGAGCGGAAGCATGTAGATGCCCGCCCATAGCGGTGTGCGGGAGAAGTCGTAGCCGTGCTCGGGCAGCCAGATCCCCTGCAGCCAGATGATCAGCATGAACATCAGCCCACCCCGTCCGATCGCGGAGAGGAAGCTAGCGATCGTTCCGGCGATGAAGGCCCGGATTCGAAACAGTGGTAGCCGGAACATCGGCTCTTCGGCGCGAGCTTCGATCAAGGTGAAGAGCAGCAGCACCGCCACGCCACCACCGAGCTCAGCGACTACCGCCGGGCTCGTCCAACCCATCGTGTGCCCGCCATGCGGCTCGATGCCGTAGGTGATCCCAACCATCACCAAGATGAGCCCTATGGCGAATGCAAGGTTGCCGGCCCAGTCGATCTTGGCGCGGCGCGCTGGCACCAGGTCGTACAGCATCTTGTAGGCCCAGATCGTGCAGAACAGGCCGACCGGCACCGAGACGATAAAGACCAGCCGCCAGTTGATCGGAGCGAGCAGGCCACCGAGCACGAGGCCGATGAACGTACCGCTCGTCGCTGCCACGCCATTGACGCCGAGCGCCATGCCGCGCTGATTGGCGGGAAAGGCGTCGGTGAGGATCGCCGCCGAGTTTGCAAAGAGCATCGCCCCGCCGATGCCCTGGAAGATCCGCACGATGATCAGCCACAGTGCGCCGTCTGTCCCGGTCATCCACGTCACCGAGAGCAGCAACGAGAAAAACGTAAACAGCGCGAAGCCAAGGTTGTAGACCTTCACGCGGCCATACATGTCGCCGAGCCGGCCGAGGCTTACGACGAGGGTGCTGGTCACAACGAGGAAGCCGAGAATCATCCAAAGCAGGTAGAAGCTGTTGCTCGGCTGGAGTGGATCGAGCCCGATACCGCGAAAAATGTCGGGCATAGCGATGAGCACGATGGTGCCGTCGATCGTGACCATCAACGAGCCGAGGGTGGTATTGATGAGCACGGACCATTTGTAGCGGTCGGTCCGGTCGGCCCCGCCTGGCGAAGCGGACCCGGGGGCACCATTCGCCCGACCGTTCAACGACGAGTTCGGTCGACTCGACGCCGAGCGTAGCAATGCCATTTAGAGAATTTTAGGTCAACGCCATGCGGGGCACGACTTCAATCGGCGACTAGATCTCTTCTTGCTGAAGAAGATCTCGCCTATGAGCGCAGCCATGGCGCCGACACCAACCATTGCCGCACCCGATGCCCTATTCGGACTCACAGCTGGAGCTGGCGCAGTCTGATGAAACACCGACGTATCGAGCACCCAATGATTGAGATTGACCGCGCCACCGATGGGCGAAGGTCCAATAGCCCAGAGCCGCGTTCTCCTGGAGGTCGAGGATGCCGTCGCGAGTGGACCTTTGGCCCTACCGGCTGGCACGTGATTCCCGCATGCTGAGAGGGGAGGTAGAACACCATGGCTAATAAGCGAATCGAAGCGGCTCGAGTTCAGACGACCTTGCTGTCAACAGCACCGGCGTCGCTGGAATCACTCAGCTCGCCCGATATGTCCGAGCTCCTTCGAAATCATCAATTCGGGCGCTTCGTATTTGCCTACGACGGTTGGCCGGTTGTAACGCCGGTCAATTACGTCTTCGAGGATCCGACAATCGTGATCCGGACCGACTTGGGGGCGAAGCTGAGCGCGGCGCCGTTCCAGGCCGTCGCATTCGAGATTGACGACGCTGACCCGTCTGGGCACTGGGGGTGGAGTGTGCTCGCGCAGGGTCCAGCGTTCGATATCACTTCTGCTTTCGACGACCGCAGCCAACGATTGCGGGAGCTGTCCGTAAAGCCCTGGGCGCCCGGAGTTCACGATCATTGGCTCACGCTGACAGCAGTGCGGTTGTCCGGACGGCGGTTCGGGAATGTTCCCGGACTCGAGCACCGCTTTGCACCGATGTCGCGTCTAGGCGAGATCAGGGTCTGAGATGACCGAAAGCTGGCTCGAGGAGCTATCGCGACAGGAGTGTCTCGACTTCTTGGCAGAGAATGCAGTCGGCCGAATTGGGATCGTGCACGACGGGCGTCCGTCGGTGTTCCCGATTAACTATCGGCTCGTCGAGTTCGAAGATCGTCCGTGCCTCGTGATGCGTACTCGACCGGGCAACGTCATTGACAACGCAGATACCGACGTCGCCTTCGAGATCGACGGGATCGACCTATACCACCAGCGGGGATGGTCGGTGCTCGTGCACGGCGTCCTTCGCCAGGTCGAGGCTGATCGGGAATTACTGGCCGTGCACTTCGATTCGGACACGTGGATTGCCGAGGGCCGTACGACCTGGCTGATCCTCGAACCCGAAGTCATCACCGGTCGGCGGCTCGTGCAGCCAGCGCTGCAATGGGCGTTTCGCCAGAGCGGATACCTGTGAGCTGAACGGCTCGGGCAGCAGTTGAGCCACCGGTTGGCGCCTACGAGATCTGTGGAGAGCGCGACGTCCAATGCTCGAATCATCTTCCACTCTTCGCGGCACTGTCTGCCGCCCATGGCAGCGCGCTTGCATCGTGACAAGTCGGCGCTAGCTGATACCCGCGCGCGAAACAACCCCCTGGTCTCGCGAGACAGCGGGTCGCTCACCGGGGGTGCCATTTGTCGGCAATTAGGTGCTACCCCGGATTGCGAGGGATTAAACACGGTACCTCGTCTGTCGTTGGTGCGTGCTCGGGCGTCAGCCCCTGGGTTGGCTCCGATGTGCTCGGGCGCGGTTCATGTGGAGTGGTTGCCTGCCAGAGCTCCCGCACGACAACCTGCAACGCGCCAGCGATAGGGATGGCGACGACCGCGAATACGAAGGCGCCAAAGGAGCTCCCGATCCAGCTCCCGATCGATGCTCCGATGAGGATGGACAGGAGAACGAGGAGGGGATTGACCCGCACCGTCTTGCTCATGACCACTGGATTGAGCACATGATTCTCGAAGAGGGTGTAGACGAGGAACACGACAGCGGTGGTGATGCCGGCGGACAACGAGTGGCCTGCCGCGAAAAGTACGGTCGGAATCCCCGCCAAGGCCCCGCCGACGACGGGAATGAAGTCGACGAGCGTGACCCAAAGTGCCCACAGAAGTGGAAATGGAACGCCGAGCAGCACGAGGGTGACGAATACGACGACGCCCGCGACGAGCGACGTCAGCAGATCTCCGAGCACGTACCCGATCACCGAACGGTTCACCTCGCCAGCGATCTTCTTGTAGCGAATCGCGCGCTCGGGCGATATGAGGCCGAGCAGTCCCTCTCGCAGCTTGGAGCCCTCGAGGAGCAACAGCACTACCAGCGCGAAGATCGTGAATAGGGTGACCAACAGCGTGAGAGCGCCCTTGCCAGGCTCTTCGCGAAAGCGGTGAGCTTTGGCGCGTTCTTGTTTACGCACGTCTCGACGTGATAGCGACGAGCGAGACGACCGATCCAACCCGTGCCGTGCTCGGCCTGGCGAATATAGGTAGGTAGCCGATCGGCGAGATGGGTTAGGCCGTTTACCAACGGGTAGCCGAAGGCCGCCGCGAGCGCGATGAAGGCAACTACCGCGAGCAGCGTCACCACGGCTACTGCTTGACCGCGTCGTTTGAGCCCAAAGTGCTGGAGCGCTACAACGAGTGGGTTCAACACGAGGGCGACGAACCCGGCGACGAGGAGGATGAGGATGATGTCCCGGATCCGGTAGATCAGCTGTCCGCCGAGGTAAGCGACTCCCACGATCGCGACGCTGACGAGGATCGTGCGCAGCGGGATGCCTCGGGCTTCGACGGCGGTCCAAAAGGCTATTCAGCCTGCTGTCCGGCGGGATCGGTGCGCTGACATCGGGCAAGCATCGCGCGGGGCGCGTTCCACGTGCGGCATCGAAGCCGGCGAAGCGACGAATGCTCCGACCGGCGGCCTCACCGCTCGTGCAGATCACGAGGAGATCGTTCTGGCGAAAGGGAATCGGCGCTTACGCCAGATCAACGTTGGCCGCCGGTGTCCATGGCTACGTGACGTAACGGATGGCTCGGCAGGGTGATCGGAACGGCGGAGATTGTGACATCGATGGCAGTAGGCGACGGGCGCTTTCGCCCTTAGAAGAGGAGCTGACGACGAAACAGCCGTCGTTTGAAGCGGTACTAGAAAAGACCCAATCGAAGTTGAGGCAACTCGACAACGCTTGGACGACATCAGTTCTCCAAGCTGAGGGTCCGGCGCGGTTACGCCGATTAGAGGGAGAGCTACATGGGCACGATCACCACTTCGGACGGCACGGAGATCTTCTACAAGGACTGGGGAAACCGTCAGCCATCGTGTTCAGCCGCGGGTGGCCGTTGTCGTCTGATGATTGGGACGCTCAGATGCTGTTCTTCCTCCAGCAGGGCTATCGCGTCGATCGCGCATGACCGTCGGGGCCATGGGCGATCGACGCATACGGCCGGCGGCCATGACATGGACCACTATGCCGACGACCTCGCTGCCGTGACAGCACATCTCGATCTTCACGACGCAGTCCATGTCGGTCATTCGACCGGCGGTGGCGAGGTTGTGCACTACATCGCGCGGCACGGCGAAAGCCGAGTGGCGAAGGCAGTTCTGATCAGCTCGGTGCCGCCGCTCATGCTCAAGACCGAAGCCAATCCAGGTGGCCTTCCCAAGGAGGTGTTCGACGGGCTTCAGGTACAGGTCGCGACGAATCGCGCGCAGTTCTATCGTGACCTTCCGGAGGGTCCGTTTTATGGTTTCAACCGCCCCGGCGTGAAGGCATCCGAAGGGGTGATTCAAAACTGGTGGCGGCAGGGCATGATGGGCGGTGCGAATGAGCACTACGACGGCATCGTCGCGTTCTCACAGACCGACTTCACCGAGGATCTGAAGAAAATCACCGTACCGGCGCTCGTGATGCACGGCGATGACGATCAGATCGTTCCCTACGCCGACTCGGGACCGTTGTCAGCAGCGCTTCTCCAGAACGGAACGTTGATCACCTACAGCGGGTTCCCACACGGCATGCCCACAACGCAAGCAGAGACCATAAACGCGGATCTCTTAGCCTTCGTGAAAGAGGTGTAAGCGGGGTATGAAGCGAGCTGCCGCCCTCGAATGTGGCGGTCGTCACCTTGGGCGAGCTCATCGGGCACGATGTTCCCCATGACGCCCAGCGAGAGCTCGACAGACTCGACCGGGACGAGTCGACTCGAGGCCTTCAGCGACTCGGTGATGGCAGTAATCATTACGATCATGGCCTTTGAGCTGCGGGCACCTGTTGGGAGCAGCTTCTCGAGCCTCGCTCATCGTCTGCCTGCACTGCTCGTTTACGTGCTGAGCTTCACCTTCGTTGGCATCTATTGGAACAACCACCACCACCTGCTGCGGGCAGCGACGAGAATCAGTGGGGGCGTCATGTGGGCGAATCTGCTGCTGCTTTTTTGCCTCTCGCTTATCCCGGTGGCAACCGAATGGGTCGCGAGCGAGTACGGGCATGAGTGGCCAGCCGCGACGTATGGACTCGTCGCACTTGCAGCGGCGCTCAGTTTCACCCTGCTCGTCCGCATGATCATCCGAGCTGACCGCGACAACTCTGTTGTTGCGGCGGCGCTCGGATCGGACGTCAAGGGACTCTCATCCCTAGTCCTTTACGCCGGCGGGATCGGTCTCGCGTTTGTCGACTGGGCCTTTGCGTATGCGATGTACGCGATCGTCTCAGCCATCTGGTTCATCCCAGACCGGCGGTTTTCGAGACGAGCGGGCCACTGATCTCGGCATCTTCGTGCTCGCACGAGCATGCAACTGCTGAATCCGGGACCGTCGATTGCGTCGTGTCACTCCTGCGCGTCGTTGCAACCTGTGAAGAGAAACGGCGTGGAGTTACCCCCAGTTGCTGACGTGTAAATCGGTCGGTAACGGGGTCGGTTCGCTGCCTTCAAGACCAGCTTTCAAGCCAAGGAGGAAGTAACCTCACTTGGTCGAACATTGGGACATGAACTCGCTCGCTTCGCGCCAACCGGCGTGGCTGAACAAGATCACCATCTCCTCGGCAGTGGAGGAGAGGTCGAAATTCAACTCCGTGTCGACCCACTCCTCGGGACCCTCGACGCATCGGCAGGCGACGCGGTCGATCGTGACATCGATCACCTCCATCGCCGCGCTCGTGTTGGGCTGACCAAAGAAGAGCGAGAGCCTGCCGCCCTTTGTCGGGTCCCCCTCGGCGTCACGTGTCCAGCAACTTGCCAAGCCTTGGATCGTCGTCAACGCCTCGCGCGCCGCCTCCGGGAGGTCGCGATACCTACGCGATGGTGGATTGCGGCCACGGCCGGCTCCTCTAGAGGTTCATCATCGGTTGTCGCTTCGGCCGAGACTCAACTCGGCTGCTTCTAAATGAAGGCCTGCCATAGATCGTATTTCTGAGCTTTCGGACTTGACGGTAACGCATCAGTAAGCTAATACTTACCGTAAGCTATGACGAACATACGCGCACTCGATGCACTGGGAGACCCGACGAGGCGCGCGATCTTTGAACTTCTCGCCGAGCGACCGTCCGCGGTTGGCGAACTCGCGGAGCAGCTTCCTGTAAGCCGACCAGCGGTCTCGCAACACCTGAAGGTGCTGAAAGAAGCGGGTCTTGTCGTCGATGTGCGCGACGGAACCCGGCGTATCTACGAGCTCGACCCGCGAGGGATCGACGAGCTGCGGGCGTATCTCGACCGATTCTGGGGAACTGCTCTCAGCCGGCTGAAGGCCAAGACCGAACAGAAAACCGAAGAGAAAGAGGTGCCTCGATGAAGGAGTTACAGAGTTCACCAGTTCGATCGTCGATCGTGGTCGAGGCTTCGAAGGAGCGAACGTTCTCGGTCTTCACCGAGGACATCGCCTCGTGGTGGCCTCCCGATCACCACCTGCTCGAGGGTCCGCTAGCAGAGATGGTCTTCGAGCCGCGCGTCGGTGGTCACGTCTATGACCGCGGGGTCGACGGCAGCGAATGTCGGTGGGCGCGCGTGCTCGCGTACGAACCGCCGGACCGGGTTATCTTCTCGTGGAGCATCGATCTGCACTGGCAGCTCGAGACCGATCCGAAT
>Ga0208357_1001635_pt1 | contig 16117 bp, 13 predicted proteins | sample NGESurdeep092012_6_FD_184487 | JGI IMG/M metagenome (GOLD analysis project Ga0208357, IMG submission 184487) | Arctic peat soil microbial communities from Barrow, Alaska - NGEE Surface sample F52-2 deep-092012 (SPAdes) | ecosystem: Environmental > Terrestrial > Soil > Wetlands > Peat ... | reverse complement strand
ACGCATCGGCTCGATCAGCGGCATCGTCAACGGCACGTGCAACGCGATTCTTTCGGCGATCGAAGGCGGGCAATCGTACATCGCAGCCTTGGCCGAAGCCCAGCGCTTGGGATACGCCGAAGCCGATCCCTCCAGCGACGTGCGCGGCACCGACGCCGCGCACAAACTCGCGATCTTGGTGCAACTGGCCTTTGGCATCGCGGTGATCTCGCCGCGGATTCGCCGCACCGGCATCGAAAGCGTGAGCGCGCAGGACGTCGCGACCGCCGGGCGCTTGGGCTATAAGGTTAAACTGATTGCGGCCGCGTCGCGCACGGCCGACGGCTGCCGCGCCGAGGTCGCCCCCGTTTGGGTGCACGGGGATCACCCGTTCGCGCGCATTTCGGGCGCGACCAACGCCGTACGCGTGGACGCCGACGACGCGGGCGAACTGTTCTTCTCGGGCCAAGGCGCCGGCCGCGACCCCAGCGCGTCGGCGGTCTTGGGCGACGTCGTTGCGACCCTGCGCATGGTTGGCGAGCGTCACGACGTTCGCGCCCGCGCGCGTAGCGTAGCGGCGCTGGAACCCGCCATCGACGTCGCCCCCGTCTACGATAACTTCGAACGCGTCGCTCGCTTCGACAATCTCTTCGACGCCATCGCCGCCGAGCGCGCGCTGCGCCGGCTGGGCGTCGTGGGGCACGGCGCGACGCTCGCTGGAACGCCGGTGGTTCGCTATCGTCCCGACGCCCGCTACACCGAGCGCGATTTACTCGACACGCTTACCCAGGCGGGCTTGGTGCCCGCATCGGTCTATCCGATTTGGAACGACCGCTCACTCGCAGCTCCGGCAACACCAGCTTCCCTGGTGCTCGCATTGCCGGGATAGGAGTTCCCATGTCCGCTACCCTCGCGGCGCCCCAAGCGCCGCATTTCGATACCATCGCCGTTCACGGCGGCCATTCCGGCGATCCGGCGACCAAGTCGCGCGCCGTGCCGATCTACCAGACAACGTCGTTTCTGTTCGACAATGCGGATCACGCATCGCGGTTGTTCGCGCTCGAAGAGTTTGGCAACATCTACACGCGCATCAACAATCCGACCACCGACGTGCTCGAACAGCGCGTCGCCGCACTCGAAGGCGGCGTCGCAGCGTTGGCCGTGGCCAGCGGGCAAGCCGCGTCGGTCTACTCGCTGCTCAACGTCGCCAAAGCCGGCGATCACATCGTCTCGTCGTCATCGCTGTACGGCGGGACGTACAACGCGTTCGCGCATACGCTGCCGCGCTTCGGCATCGAGGTCAGTCTGGTCGACATCAACGATCTCGACGCGGTGCGCGCCGCGATCAAGCCGAACACCAAGGCCATCTTCGCCGAATCGATCGGCAACCCCAAGATCGACGTGCTCGACATCGAAGCCGTCGCCAACCTCGCGCACGAGAACGGCCTGCCGCTCATCGTCGACAACACGTTAGCCACGCCCTACCTGCTCAACCCGATCGCGCACGGTGCCGACGTCGTCGTTCACTCGGCGACCAAGTTCATCGGCGGCCACGGCACGGCCATCGGCGGCGTGATCGTCGACGGCGGCACGTTCGATTGGGGCAACAATCCGCGCTTCCCGGACTTCGTCAATCCGGATCCGTCGTATCACGGCCTGCAATACGCGCCGGTCTTCGGCAACCTGGCCTACATACTCAAGGCGCGCGTGCAGCTGCTCCGCGACGTCGGCGCGGCGCTCTCGCCGTTTAATGCCTGGCTGCTAATCTTGGGCTTGGAGACGCTAGGCATTCGCGTCGAACGTCACGTGCAGAACGCACAAGTCGTTGCGGAGTTCCTGGACGCCCATCCCAAGGTCGCGTCGGTCGCCTATGCCGGATTGCCTAACCACTGGGCGTACGAGCGCGCGAAGAAATATCTGCCCAAAGGTGCGGGATCCATCCTGACGTTTCAACTCAAAGACGCGAGCACGGCCGATGCGAAGGCGTTCATCGATCGCCTCAAGCTGTTCTCGCTGCTGGCCAACGTCGGCGACGCCAAGTCGCTGGTCATTCATCCGGCCTCGACGACGCATCAACAGCTGTCCGCCGCGGAGCGTTTGGGGAGCGGCGTCGACGACGCCACGATTCGCCTGTCGGTCGGGATCGAGGATAAGCGCGACATTATTGCCGATCTCGAACAAGCGCTCGGGTAATCTTGATCGAGCCTCGCGAACTCACCGTCGAGATCGGCGCGCTGGACCTCGACTGCGGAGCGACCCTCCCCGCGGTCGAGCAGCGCGTCGCGATCTACGGCGAGCCAAAACCCGACGGTTCCAACGTCGCGCTGGTTCCACACGCGCTCACCGGTTCGTCGCGCATCGGCGAGTGGTGGCCCAGCATGCTGGCCGACGGTGCACCGTTGGATGTTGTGCGCTGGTGCGTGGTCGGCGTCAACGCGCTCGGTAGCTGTTACGGCTCCACGGGGCCGACGACCAACGATCCCCGCGGCCGGCCGTGGGGTTCGTGCTTTCCAACGGTCAGCGTGCGCGATGTCGTGCGCGCGCAGGCTCGAGCGCTCGACGCGCTGGGCATCGGCTCGATCGCGCTGACGATCGGCGCGTCGCTGGGTGGGATGCAGGCCCTGCAGTGGGCCCTGGATTATCCCGGTCGCGTCGCTCGCGCCGTCGTAATCGGCGCGCACGATCATCAAAGTGCGATGGGCATCGCGCTCAACAGCCTGCAGCGCGACGCGATCGCGCTCGATCCCGCGCGCGGTGTGCGCCTCGCGCGCAAGATCGCGATGCTCTCGTACAAGAGCGACGACCTGTTCAAAGAACGTCACGATCGCAAGCCGGATCGTCGCGGCAAACCGCACTTCGACGTCGAGGGTTATCTCGAACATCAAGCCGATCTCTTCGAAACGCGCATGGACCCGTGGGCCTACGTCGCGTTAACCAAGACGATGGATTCCCAAGACGTGCGCGAGCACCCATCTCGCGATACGCGCCCGCATCTGCGCTTCATCGGCATCTCTAGCGATTGGCTCTTCCGCCCCCAAGAAATCCGCGCCGCCGTCGCGCGCCTCCAAGGCCGCGGCTTCACCGCCGACTACCGCGAACTCCACTCCAATCACGGCCACGACGCGTTCCTGGCTCAACCGCAAGCGCTAGCCGAGCTGCTTTCGGAATAGGAACGCCCAGGCCGGTGCGCTAAGGGCTTGGCATGCGTTTCCCTAGATACTTGTGTTGCGTCTTGGTTGCTCTCGCCGTTCTCCCACTCGCCTGCGCCGCGCAGAACCAACAAGCGGGCGCCCCCTATGATGCCAGCATCGAGGCGACGTTCCTCCAACAATGTAACGACGCCAATAAGGTGCCCGATCAGCGCGCGCTGCAAGTATCGGTGTGCAAGTGTGCTCTCCTCGGCGTCGAGAAGGCCTACACGCAACAAGAGTTCGTTTTGATCGACGCCGCGTTGGCGAATGGCACGGCTCCTCCGAGGGGCATGCTTACGATCATGAACGCTTGCGTCGACCAAGTACTCGGTCACAGGAAGACCTAGGCTTTACCTGCATTGGGAGCCGTATTGATGCCGAAACGAATTTCTGGGAAACGCCCTCTTAGCAGATGCTACGTATGTGCTCTCTTGTGCTGTGTATTTTGTGCTGGACCGAGCACCGTTAACGCAGCGGCGAGGGGTTGTACGGAAGCGGAGGCTGCGACGTTTGTGCATTTTGCTCCCACGCCGAAAGGTTGGAAGGTCGATGAATGCGCGATAGATGGCAATTACGCCCTCGTAGGTTTTTACAACGCGAATAGCGGCGTGACTGGGCTCTTCCGAAAAATACGGCCGCGAATATGGCGACGAATGAGCATGGGAGGGGGACAAATCACACCGACTAACCTCCTAACGCTCGTTCCGAATATGAAGCCGGCCGCTGCGCAGAACCTTTATGACGTCGCCGCTAGACAAGCAAACAGCCACTGATCGAGTGAAGGCGGCGACGTTTGCGTGCGTGTCCGAGGCGCAACGCCATCTCTGGGGTGATACCACTGCAGTCTCAATAAAATCCCAAGACGTTAGCGCTTCCGTCGATACTGCCAAGGAGGCCGTCAAGCGCCTCGCTATTGGGGCATTCGAACTCGATGTAGAAGGCGTATTCGAACGGGCGGGCTCGCAGCGGACGGGCGAGTAACGATCGCATGTTGAGGCCACGTTCGGCTAACGCGCCGAGCGCGTCGTGTAGACTGCCGGGGCGATGGGCGAGCTGGAAGGCGACGCAAGCGCGCGTGGGCGGGCGCCGAGGCTTGCCGTCGCGTGCGACGACGAAAAAGCGCGTGACGTTTTCGGGGTCGTCGTGGATGTTGCGGGCGAGGATCTCGCCGCCGTAGAGCTGCGCGGCCAGCGTCGAGCCGATCGCGGCGACCGACTTGTCGCCTGCGTCCATCATTCTGCGGACGGCGGCGGCGGTATCGTTGACGGGCTCGACCGCTGCTCCGGGGAGCGTTGAGAGAAAGATCCGGCATTGTTCTAGAGCGACGGGGTGCGAGCGGACTGTTCTCACGGCATCGAGCGTCGCGCCGGGAATGCCGATGAGCTGCTGGGCGATCGCGTGTACGGCTTCGTCGATGATGCGAACGTGCGGGTGGGCGGCGAGCAGGTCGTAGGTGCGCGCGATGGGGCCATGAATCGCATTTTCGCAGGGGATGACCCCGGTCGCTACTTCTGTACGGTCGACGGCCGCGACGAGTTCTTCGAAGGTTGGATAGCCGGTGCACGTGACATCGCCGAGCAACGCGCGCGCGGCTTCCTCGCTGAAGGCGCCGGATTCGCCTTGGAAGCCAACGGTTTCGAGGCTGGTGGTGGGGGCGGTGGCTCGACTCCGCGCCTTTGGCGCTACGCTCGCCATGACACTATCGAATGCGCCTGCTTCTTCCACAACACTGCGGGATGCGTCCGCTTTCGCCGTGACGCTGTCGAGCTTGTCGGCCCTGTCTTGCAACGTCCTTGATAGCGCTCGGGCTTCGCGGGATAGGTTGGTGTGATTGAGTTCGAAGATTTCTTGCCAGAGTTTTCGGTCGCTGGCGCCGATGCGGCGGAGTTCGCGGGCGACGGGGCCGCTGAAGTGTTCGCGAGCTTCGGGCGGGAGGCTGAGGAGCTGTTCGACGAACGCGAAGGCGAGCAGCTGCGGGAGGTGCGACGTCAGGGCGACGGTGCGATCGTGGAGCGCGGCATCGATCGCGAACGGGCGCGCGCCGAGCATCGTGACGAATGCGCGAAAGCGCTCGTCGAGAGCGGCGTCGCCGGTCGGAACGTAGGCCCACGGCCGCTCTACGAACAGCTCCGCTCGCGCGGCGCCCGGACCGCTTTGTTCGCGGCCGGCCATCGGATGCGACGCGACGAAGTTCTTCACCCCAGCGGCGGCTTGCGCGACGGGAACTTTGACCGAAGCGACGTCAAAGACCAAATTCGCTGCCGTTGCACCGAGCGTTTCCAACTCGGCGATCGTTGCTTGCGGGGGCGTGGCGAGCGCGATGACGTTCGCGCGGGCGAGGACATCCTGTCGCGATGCGATTTCGTCGATTGCGCCGCAGGACAGAGCTTGCGCGCTCGCGTTCCCATCGGCATCGTAACCCAGGACGTGCCAACCGTTTTCTCGGGCGCGCAGGCCGATCGAGGCGCCGATCAGGCCGGTGCCTAGGATGCCCAGCACGGAAGCGGTCACGTCGGTTGGGTCCGCGCCAAGTCCGGCCGCAGGACCGCGGCGCCGTCAAGGTAGACGTGTTCGATTTCGCCTTGCGTGCGCGTCGTGTTGACGTGCAAGAGGACGCGGATGCATTTGGACAGCGAGCCGGGCACCGCGATTTCGGTGAAGTGCAGCATCGGAACTTGAACCCAGCCCATCTCGCGTGCGCCCAGCGCCGGAAACGCGGCGCGTAAATCCGGCGTCAGGCTAAACAAGACGGACGCGATATCGGTCGTCTCGACGGCATTGACCGCGATGATCTCGCTCAACAATCGTTTGGTCGCCTCGACGATCGCGCCCTTGTCGTCTGACTCGACCGAAATCGCCCCGCGAATACCGCGCACGCACATCATCGCCGCGCCTGCCCGGCAAGTTGGCCCAGCGTGTCGAAAAACTCGGGATACGAGACCGACGCGCACTCCGCGTCGGCAACGATCGTCTCGCCGGTGGCGACCAGCCCCGCGACCGCACCGGCCATCGCAATGCGATGATCGTCCTGCGGCTGCACCTTCGCGCCGTGCAGTGCTTGCGGCCCCTCGATGGCAAAGCCGTCGTCGAACGTTTCAATCGTCGCGCCCATCGCGCGTAGGAAGCGTGCGACGGCTTCGATCCGATCGCTCTCCTTCACCCGCAGTTCGGATGCACCGCGAACGACGGTGCGCCCCGTCGCCTGGGTCGCGACCACCGCGAGCAGCGGCAACTCGTCGATCAGGTCCGGCACGTCGGCGGCCGTCAGCTCGATCGCGTGCAGCGGTGCGTACTCGACCGTGATGTCGGCAACCGGTTCGCCCTCGCGCGCCAGCGGCAACACCGAAATCTTTGCGCCCATGCGCGTCAGCGCGCGCACGAAGCCCAAGCGGGTCGGGTTGACGCCGACATCGCGTAAACGCAGCAACGCGCCGGGAACGACCGAGCCCGCGGCGATCCAGAAGGCTGCCGAGGACGCATCGCCGGGAACGCGCACGAACGCGCCGCGCAACCGTTGCCCGCCCTCGACCACGATCTCGCCGTCGCGACTCTCCAAGCGCGCGCCGAACATCGGCAGCATGCGCTCGGTGTGATCGCGCGAGTCGAGCATGCCGGTCAAGCGCGTCGTGCCGCGCGCGCGCAGCGCCGCCAGCAATAATGCCGATTTTACCTGTGCGCTGGGAAGTTTGAGTTCGCAGTTGGCACCCGCCAGCGGCGTGCCTTCTACTTCTAACGGTGCGCGGTCGCCTAGGGCGAGATGCACGCGTGCGCCTAGCTCGGCCAGCGGCCCGGAGACCCGGCGCATCGGGCGTTTGCTCAACGACGCATCGCCGGTCAGCCGCACGCGCGTGCGTCCGCCGGCCAGTGCGCCCATCAACAAGCGCATCGTCGTGCCGGAGTTGCCGCAATCGACATCGGCGCCGCGCGCGTCGAGCGCGTCGGGCCCGCGCCCCATCACGATCGCCGACTCGTCGTTGCGCGAAATCGCTACGCCAAGGGTTCCCAACGCGCGAATCGTGGAGGCGACGTCCTCGCCGCGCGGCAATCCCGCGATGCGGGTCCATCCGTGCGCCAGGCTGCCGAAGATCAGCGCGCGGTGCGCGATGGACTTGTCACCCGGCACGCGCAGCTCGCCGCGCAGCGGCGCGCCGCCGCTCAACGCGACGTTCACACTTCCACCGATGCGTACGAGGCCATCGGCACCTTTGCCAGATCGTCGACGATCTGTGCGAAATCGCCGAACGTCAGGGCCTGCTCTTTGTCGCTCTTAGCTTCGGGCGGATTGGGATGCACTTCGATCAGCAGCCCGTCGGCGCCGACGGCCTTGGCCGCCATGCACAGCGGCGAGATCCAGCGGCGCACGCCGACCGCGTGACTGGGATCGACCAGGATCGGCAGATGAGTGCGCTCGCGCAGAACCGGAATCGCGGAAAGGTCCAGCGTATTGCGCGTCGCCTGCTCGAACGTGCGAATGCCGCGCTCGCAGAGCGCGACGTGCGGATTGCCCTCGGAAAGAATGTATTCTGCGGCCGAGAGCACTTCTTCGATCGTTGCCGAGAAACCGCGCTTGAGCAAGACCGGATGGCCGCTGCGGCCGACGGCTTTGAGCAGATCGAAGTTTTGCATGTTGCGCGCGCCGATCTGCAGCATGTCGACTTGGGCCGCCATGCGCTCGACTTGATCGATCGTCATCACTTCACTGATCGTGGGCAATCCGGTCGCTCGGCCGGCTTCTGCCAGCAGCGCGACGCCTTCCCATCCCAGACCTTGGAACGCATACGGGCTGGTGCGCGGCTTGAACGCACCGCCGCGCAGCATCACGGCGCCCGCAGCCTTCACGGCTTGCGCGGTCGCCATCACCTGTTCGCGCGATTCCACCGAACACGGCCCGCCGATGATCGTGAAGTCGCCCCCGCCGATGCGCACGCCCCCGACTTGCACGACGGTGCCGTGCGGTTTGGATTCGCGGTCGACGCGCGGGAAGGCCGCCGCCGGCTTAGGCGATTTGGCCGCCGTGCTTCCCAAACCGTGCGACGAGTTGGAGAGATGCGCGCGCGAGGTCACCAGCGGCGGACGCGTGGTCGCGGTTGCATCGTCGGATCCGGCTTCGAGCGGTTCGCCTTGGTGCGCGTCGTAGCTGCCCAGAACGGTGAGCGTCTGCGCTTCGCGGCGAATGCCCTCAAGTGCCTCGGCCACGCGTTCGTCGGCCGCGTCGCCATCGAGGTCGACGTAGAACACGTGATCGCTCGCGTGTCCCAGACGCGGCTTGGATTCCAGCTTGCTCAAGTTGACCTTGGCCGCATCCAAGTGCGCCAGCGCGCGCGCCAGTTTGCCCGGCGCATCGGCTAGGGTGAAGATCAGCGAGGTCTTGCGGTGCGCCGAGGTTTTGAGATCGTTGAGCGCGCCCGGTGCTGCGATCCGCGGCCGCAAGATCAAGAAGCGCGAGAACGTGCGCGGATCGTCGGCGCAATCGCGCGCCAACTCGACCAGATCGTACAGCGCCGCAGCCGAAGCCGGCGCCAGCGCGGCAATCGAGGGGTTGCCGCCGCGCGAAACCTCGCGCGCCGCCACGCCGGTATCTTCGCAGGGAATCGCGCGCGCTTGCGTCAGCGAGGACAAGAAACGCCCGCACTCCGCGATCACCAGCGGGTGTGCGAGCACTTCCCGAACGTCCGAGAGGCTGGCGCCGCGAACGCCCAGCAGATGGTGATCGGTCCGCATCAGCGCTTCGCCGATCGGCATGGCATCGTATTCGGCCAGCAGGTCGTAAGTTTCGCGAACGGTTCCAACGATAGCGTTTTCGATCGGCAGGACGCCGGCGTCGGCGCGCAGGCCGGCCAGCGAGGTCGCCACCTCGCGATACGACGGCACGCCGACGGTGCGAACGTCCATACCGCGTGCGGCAAACCACGCCTCCAGTACCAGCTGCGAGTACGCTCCGTCGACTCCCTGATAGACTGCCGTGATGTGGCTGCTCATGATCCCCTCAAAAAAAACAAGCCCCCGCCGGATCGGCGAGGGCTTGCGACTGCTGGTTCTACTTCCCTACGAAGCGCGCAACAACCTCAGACCGACCCGACCGGGCAGCTCCAAAAATAGTACGCAAAATACGAGGAACGAACAAGTGACATTGGAGCGATATAACCATGGGGCCCGCCCAAAAGTCAACCCCTGGCGCGCTCAGGCGCTTCGGCGACGATCCTCCAACCGCCGGCCCGTGGCAAACCTGTCGCGACGATCGAGGGCCGGCATCCAAGCGAAGTTCGGGGCCCCGCCCGGCCAGAACCGCCGACGCGTGCGAGAGCGCCTCTCGCCGTCGCGTCGCTCTTGCGTCTGCTGATCGCCACCCGCGCTCGTCATCATGTCCATCAATTACCCGAAAACTGACCGCGGTTAACGCTATTGTTCGTAGACCCAGCGCATGACCGCACCGGCGACGACCCCTTGCTCCAACGCATGCAGCATTTCGTACACCCGATCTGCCGAGCGCTCGTCGGACAAGCGCAGCGGTTTGCGCAGCAAGACCTCGCCGCGGTCCGCCGTCGCGGCGACGCGGTGGGCCGTCGCGCCGATCCATGCCGCGCCATCGGCCAGCGCGTCGCGTACGGCGTGCGCGCCGCGATACGCCCGTTGCGTGCTGCCGTCGGGCAGAACCACGCGGTCTGCGGTCTGCTCCAGCGGCAAGAAGGCCGGGTGCACGTTGATCGCATGATGGAAGTGCGAGAGGAAGGCATCGTCGAGCAGGTGCATCCAGCCTAACAGCAAGAGCAAGTCGGGCGCGTCGACGGCGGTCTCCGCACGCAGTCGCGCGTCGTAAGCCGAGCGCTTTTCCTGCGTCTTGTCCCAAGCGATCACGTGTGCGGGCACCGCTGCGGCCCGCGCCCGTTCGAGCGCGTAGGCCTGGGGCGAATCGCAAACCAGTCCGACGACATCGAGCGGCAGACGCCCGTCGCGCGAGCGCTCCAAGACGGATTGAAAGTTCGACCCGTTCCCCGACGCCATCACCACCGCGCGATAGCGCTGAGAGCTCAGCGACCGTTTCGCAATCGATTCGACCACGTACGCGCCGGCGTGCGCGGCATAGTACTCGACAAGCTTCTGGGTTCCCACGGCGGGAATCAGCGCGCGCGCGTACCCACAGCGCCGCAGGCGCGCGAGGGCAGCGATCAAGATTTGCGTGCCAATGCCCAAGTTGCGAAACGTCTGACTCACTCCGAACGGGCCAAAGATCCCCACGTCCGCCCGAGCGCCCATTCCACGCAGCCATGAAAACCGCAGCCCCTTGGGATCGTAGGTGGCAAAGCCGGCGATCGCGTCGCCCTTGCGCACGACCACGCTGCGGCCCACGAATGCTTCGGTACTCCACGTCCCACCGAACTCATCGTCGAGCCACGCGAGCAGGTGACCGTCGTCGCCATCGCTGTCGCCGTGCGTGAAGCCGGCGGCTTCGATGTCGCGCAACGCTCGTGCCAGCGATGCTTCGCCGAAGCGCTCGTCGCGCAGGTCGACGAGCAGGTTGTGCATCATGTCAAGATCGCGACGGGTGTACGACGGCTTGCGGCTCGTCGCCGCCGCGCGCTTCCACCCAACCGACGATCGAGGCGCCGCGCACGGCCGCAGCGGCTTTCGCGGCGTCGGCCAGCGGCACGATCAACGTAAAGCCCACGCCCATATTGAACGTCCGAAACCGTTCGTGCTCGGTCAGCGCGCCGCGCCGCACGAGTTCGCTCATGAGCGGTGGCGTTTTCCAGCGCGCCTGCTCGAAGACCGCCTTGACGCCCGCCGGCAGCGTGCGTGGAACGTTTTCAAGCAGACCTCCCCCCGTAATGTGCGCCATCGACTTCACGACCGCGACGGTCTGGATCGCGCGCACGTCGTCGTAGTACGACCGATGCTCGGCCAGCAGCGCGTCGGCGAACGTTCCCTCTCCAAACGACGCCATCAACTCATCGTTCGGAATCAGCGCGCGCGCGAGCGAGTAGCCGTTGGTATGCAATCCCGCCGACGGCAAGCCGACGATTGCGTCGCCGGGCACGATCGATTGCGGGTTGGGGATCGCGTCGCGGTCCACCACCCCGACGATCGTTCCGGCCAAATCGAAATCGCCAGGTGCGTAGAGGCCGGGCATCTCGGCGGTTTCGCCGCCAAGCAACGCGCAGCGGTGCGATCGGCACGCGCGCGCGCAGCCCGCAACGACCGCGGCGGCAACCTCGGGCTGCAACTTGCCGGTCGCAAAGTAATCCAGGAAGAAAAGCGGCGTCGCATTGACGACCAAGATATCGTTCACGCAATGATTGACCAGATCGCGCCCAACGCCGTCGTAGCGCTCGAGCCGTGCGGCGAGGAGGATCTTGGTCCCCACGCCATCGGTCGAGGCGACCAACGCCTGGTTGCGGCCTTCGGGCATCTTGAAGAGGCCGCCGAAACCGCCGATCCCCTCGAGTTGATCGGGATGGCGCCAGGCGCCCAAGAGCTCTCGGTAACGCTCGACGGCCACATTCCCGGCAGAGATGTCGACACCGGCGCGCGCGTAGGCGTCGTTCATCGGCCAACGGTCGCAGGGCCGGGCCGGGCATCCGGCAGAACAATGCGCCAGCGGGGAGTCATTATGACCCTCCTGTTCACCCACGCGAAAGGTTATCATGCAAGTCCGTATCGCTCACGATGCGCCGGCCGGGGCGCGCACCGGTGCTCTCGTCGTGCCCGTCTTCACCGATGGCGCGCTGGACGCCGCGACGATCGCCGTCGATACCCTGTTGAACGGCGCGATCGCCGACGTACTGCGATCGGGTGAAATCAAGGGCAAGCTCGCCGAGAGCGCCCTGCTGCACGCCAAAGACCAGCCCTTCTCGCGCGTTCTCATCGTCGGGCTGGGCGAGCGAGAAAAGTTCGAGCCGTTCGTGCTCGCGCGCTATGCCGGAACGGCCGTTCGCTTTCTGGGGCGCAAGAACGTCACCGAGATCGCGTTGACGTTGCCGCCGCAAGCCAGGGGCAACGAGGCGAAGTGCGCGGCGTTTGCTGCCGAAGGCGCGATCTCGGGAACCTTTCAGACCACCGCCTACCAATCCAAGCCCGAGAAGAACATCGCCGTCGAGAGCCTCACGATTCTCGACGACGGTCTGGATGCCGCTGCGGTCGAAGCGGGCGTCGCGCGCGGAACGGTGTTAGGCGATGCGGTGAACCTCGCGCGCCGCATGGCTCTCACCCCGGCCAACGACATGACGCCGACGCACATGGCCGACGAAGCCACCAAGATTGCCAAGGAATGCGGCTTGTCGATCGACGTCCTGGACGAAGACGCCGCGCGCAAACACGGCATGGGCTCCTATCTCTCGGTCGCCGCGGGAAGCGCGCAACCGCCCAAGTTCATCGTGTTGACCTACAAGGGCGATCCGAGCAGCAAAGAACTCCTCGCGCTGGTTGGCAAAGGCATCACGTTCGACACCGGGGGCATCTCGCTCAAGCCGCCCGATCGTATGGAAGAGATGAAATACGACATGTCGGGCGGCGCCGGCACGATCGCCGCGATGTACGCGATCGGCAAGCTCAAACCGAAAATCAACGTGGTCGGGATCGTTCCGGCGACCGAAAACATGCCGGGTGGAAAGGCGACCAAGCCCGGCGATATCGTGCGCGCGATGAACGGTACGACCATCGAGGTGATCAACACCGATGCCGAGGGACGCCTGATTCTCGCCGATGGGCTGTGCTACGCCAACAAGCTGGGCGCGACCAAGATCGTCGACAGCGCGACGCTGACCGGCGCGGTCGTCATCGCTTTGGGCCACGCGGCCGGCGCGGCGTTAAGCAACGACGACGCATTCGTCGACGCCTTCCTGAAGGTCGCCAACGCCACGGGCGAACGCTACTGGCGGCTGCCCATCTACGACGACTACACCACGCAGATGAAGAGCGACATCGCCGATCTCAAGAACACCGGTGGACGCCCCGCCGGAACGTGTGCCGCCGCCGCATTCTTGCAAACGTTCGTCGGTACGACGCCCTGGATCCACCTCGACGTTGCGGGCACCGCCTATCTGGACAGCGAGTCGGCATGGCAAGCCAAAGGTCCCACCGGGACGCCGGTGCGCGCGTATCTCGCGCTCGTCGAAGCGCTGGCCAAGTAGCGCTAGGAAACCAAAGAGGACCCTGACGCGAGCGCCAGGGTCCTCTTCGTTGGGTACTCCCAAGGGTCGAGCGGTCAGGTGTTCTTACGAACGTCTTGTTTCCCGGCGTCGATTTCAGCCGCGAGACGATGGTTGGCTTCGCTGATAACGGAGGAGACTTTGTCCTTCGTCGTCATCGTATCGCCACTAACGTCCCGACGCGTTGCTTCGGCATCGGCCGCGGACCGGTGAAGTGTCTCGTTCACCTTGTCGCGCACGTTATCGGCGGTATCCTTGATCGCTTTTCCTATGTCGCTCATGGCCGCTCCTTACCCCAGAATGTCCGCAGGGACACTCGGCAACGGCTCGGTTGGTTCTGCCAACGAAACTCCGGGGTGGGCGGGGCGGTCCTGTGGAACATGAGGCAGCCGTGTTAAAGTCATCGCCACCCTCCGCCGCGCCGGTCGAGCGCCCCTACGAGCCCAACGTCCTGCCCGCCAGCGTGCGGCGCATCACCGCCGCCGCCATCAAGCGCCGCAAGGGCAAGGTCATCTTCCCGGTCATCACCGCCTACGACGTCCCGTTCGCCCGCTTCGCCGAGCAGGCCGGCATCGACGTGATCTTGGTTGGCGACAGCCTGGGCAACGTGGTGCTCGGCTACGACGAAACCACGCCGGTCACCATGGAAGAGATGATCCACCACGCCCGCGCGGTGACTCGCGCGACCCAGCGCGCGCACGTGATCGTCGACATGCCGTTCGGCTCGTATCACGTCAGCAACGAAGAAGCACTGCGCAACGCGATCCGCCTGGTCAAAGAGGCCGGCGCGTGCTCGGTGAAACTCGAGGGCGGCGCGCACGAGGCCGCCGCGATTCGCGCGATCACGTCGTGCGGCATTCCGGTCGTGGGTCACATCGGCGTCACGCCGCAGACGGCGAGCTTAGGGCCCGGCTACAAACCGCGCACGCATCGCGATCGGCTGATGAACGACGCCAAGGCCGTCGAGGAGGCCGGCGCCTACGCGATCGTGCTCGAGGTCGTCGACCACGCGCTCGCCGGCGAGATCTCGCGCGAGCTGAAGATTCCGACGATCGGCATCGGCGCCGGCCCGCAGTGCGACTCGCAGGTGCTGGTCATGCACGACCTGCTGGGCATGTATCCCAACTCGCCGTCGTTTGCCGCGCGCTATGCCGAACTGGGGACGCTCGCAACCCACGCCCTGCGCACCTACGCCGAAGACGTCCGCGAAAATAAATTCCCCGCCGGCTAAGCGAGAACGCGCGGGATGTGGGCTTTGGGAACGTTCGGATACTCGCCGGTTAAACAGCCAAGACACATCTCGTCGCGCGGACGCCCGCTAGCGGCGACCAAACCGTCCAGGCTGAGATAACCCAACGAATCGGCGCCGGTCTTCTCGCGAATTTGATCGACGGTGTAGTTGGCGGCGATCAGTTCGTCGTAGGTCGCCATGTCGACGCCTAGGTAGCAAGGATGAGCGATGGGGGGCGACGTGATGCGCAGGTGGACCTCGGTGGCTCCGGCCTCGCGCACCAACTGCACGATGCGCGGCGTCGTCGTGCCGCGCACGATCGAATCGTCAACAACCACGACGCGCTGTCCGCGCAGGTTCTCGACCAGCGGATTAAACTTCAAGCGGACGCCTTGACTGCGCAAGCCTTGATCGGGGCTGATGAACGTCCGTCCGATGTAGCGATTCTTGATGAGCCCTTCGATATACGGCAGGCCGCTCTCGTCCGCATAGCCGATGCCGCCCGGCACGGCCGAGTCGGGCACGGCCATCACCACGTCGGCTTCGACGGGATGTTCTTTGGCCAGCCGGCGTCCCATTTCATAGCGCGCGACGTAGATCGAACGCCCGGCCATCACCGAATCCGGACGCGCGAAATAGATGTATTCGAACATGCACGTCGCCGGATGCGCCGACGGTGCGATCACCTGCGTCGACTCGATACCGGCGGCGGTGATGCGCAGGATCTCGCCCGGCGCAACTTCTCGCAGAAAGCGCGCTCCAACGGTGGGCAGAGCGCACGATTCCGACGCGACCGCAAAGCCGCCGTCGTCTAACGCCCCGATGCACAGCGGCCGCACGCCCCACGGATCGCGAAACGCGAAGAGTTCGTCCTTGGTGCAGAGCGCGATCGAATATGCTCCGCGCGCGGTCGCAACGACGGTAGCGATGCGGTCGACCAGCGTTCCCTTGGCTTCTACGATCGCCTTGGCCATCACTTCGGAATCCGACGACGCCAGCAACACCGTCTCCGGTGACAGACCCGCGCGCAAATCGTCGGTGTTGGTGAGATTGCCGTTGTGCGCGAAGGCAAACTCCCCGAGCTCGCTGTCTTCGAGCAGCGGCTGCGCGTTGACGACGGCCGACGAGCCGGTCGTCGAATACCGCGTATGCCCGACCGCGATGTGCCCGCTCAGTCCGGCCAGAATCTCTTCGTCGAAAATCGCGCCCAGTAGACCCATCGCTTTGTGCGAGCGGATCGTTCCGCCGTCGCCGGCCGCGATGCCCGCCGATTCCTGGCCGCGGTGCTGCAGCGCGTAGAGTCCGAAGTAGGCCAAACGCGCGGCATCGCGGCCGGGCGAGAAGATCCCAATTACACCGCACATGAGGGCGCTTAGTCCCGCCGGCGCCCGCCGAAGATTGATAGCAGCAGCAAGAAGATGTTGATCGCGTCCAGGTAGATCTGCACGGACATCTGCACCGGATTGAGCCCATCGCCGCCGGCGCGGATGCGCGCGAAGTCCACCAGCACGAGCCCGGCAAAGATCACCAGCACGATCCACGAATACGTGACCGGCTGGATGAAGTGCACG
>Ga0208357_1001634_pt1 | contig 16118 bp, 14 predicted proteins | sample NGESurdeep092012_6_FD_184487 | JGI IMG/M metagenome (GOLD analysis project Ga0208357, IMG submission 184487) | Arctic peat soil microbial communities from Barrow, Alaska - NGEE Surface sample F52-2 deep-092012 (SPAdes) | ecosystem: Environmental > Terrestrial > Soil > Wetlands > Peat ... | reverse complement strand
CCGCTGTCTGACCGCCGGGAGCACCGACGGTTTAGCCTTTCGGGGATCGCCGACGATCATCTCTCCGCGCCCCGCGACGACCCCGTTGTTCTCGACGCGGCCCGGGCCGGCGACCGTGGGGCGCTCGAGATCCTTCTCATCGGGCACTACGACCGGGTGCACGCCCTCTGCCGCCGGATGCTCGGGAACGAAGCCGACGCCGTCGACGCGGCCCAGGACGCCCTGCTCTCGGCGGTCCGGGCGATCACCCGCTTCGACGGCCGCAGCTCTTTCGGGACATGGCTCTACCGGATCGCCACCAATGCCTGTCTCGACGAGCTGCGCCGGCGCCGGCGCCGGCCGATGGTCGGCCTACCCGGTGAAGCCGACGACAACTGGAACGGCGCGGAAGGGAGCTACCAGCCCGCCTTCGGCCCTTCGGGGAGGGATCCGGCCGACGAGGCCATCGCCCACGTCGATGTGGATGCGGCCTTGCGCACCCTGGCCGTCGAGCACCGGGTGGCCCTGGTCCTGCGGGATCTGTGCGATCTGACCTACGACGAGATCGCCCTCATCCTCGATGTCCCGATCGGGACGGTCCGGTCCCGTATCGCCCGTGGTCGGGCCGCCCTGGCCGATCTGATGACCGGCGGTCCCGGATCAGGTGGCTGGGAAAGCGGTGAAGCGGGGAACGCATCGGGCCTCTCGGACGTCGAACCAAAGAAGAGGACGGAAGACCGAACACCATGACCCACGAACATCTGAGCGACGAGCAGCTCTCGGCTCACCTTGACGGCGAGATGGGTGACGGAGCCCCGGCGGCCGTCCCCGGCCAGGCGGCCACCCAGGCGGCCGTCCACGACGCGGCCGTTTCTGATTCGGAGGTGGGGGACGAGATCGCCGGTTGCCCGACGTGCCGGGAACGGCTTGTCGCTCTTTCCCGGGCCCAAGCTCTGGTCCGGCTACCGGTCGACCCGGTCCTGCCCTCGATCAGGGCGGCGGCGGTGGCCTCGGCCCTGGCCGAGGCATCGGAGTCCGAGAGCGTCTCCGTCTCACCACCCACCGACCTGTCGTACCGGGCGATAGGGGAGCGGAGGTCCCCACACATCTGGACCGGCGCGGCCGCGGCTGCCGCCATCCTCCTCGTCGTGGTGGGTGTCTCTCTCGGTCTGTCGCACAGCCGCAGCGCACCATCGGCCTCGTCGGCGTCCGCCCCTGCGACCACATCGCCCTCGGCGTCCTCGACGCACTCGGCCCCCCTGCGGGCACCGACGCCCTTCGGCGTGGCCAAGAAAGGGGGCGTTACCGACCTCGGGTCGCTCCCCTCGGTCACCGCGCTCAAGGCCGGCGTGGCCCGGGCCCTCGGCTCAGAGAAGTCCGCCGATCAGTCGGTCTCCGGGAGCGGCGCTAAGGTCACCGGAAAGCCCAGTAACTCCGCCACCGCTGCACCAAGCTCGTCTGCCCTCACCACGGTGCCGTCGATGTTCTCCTCGTGCGTGATGGCGGCGCAGAGCGACGCCGGGGGTACGGGCCTTCTCGAACTGGTGGCCACGGCCACCTACGCACGGACGCCTGCTCTGGTGGTCGTGGTCGACGTCACCCAATCGTCGTCGACGGCCCCGGGACCGGTGGCCGTCGTGGTGGCCCGATCCGGTTGCCGCGTCCTGGCCCGCACCACGTTCTGATCGCTCAACTCTTCGATGGCCGTCAGGCCGGCGTGACAACGTTCCGGCGACGCCGGAGCACCCTGAGGACGATCATCCCGACCAGCGCCAGCAGGACGAGGACGGGAAGGGCCCAACCTCCCGCTACGGCCAGGCCGTCGAGGACGGCCAACGAATTGTGACGGAGGTAGCGCCACGCCGTGACAGCGGCATCAGCGCCGGGCCCGGGCTTGGTGGCCACGATGATCGGCGCTCCCGGTGCGCTCAGGTCGACAGTCACGGTGGCCAGCGCCGCTGAGTTCTGCAGAACGGCCTGCGACGCCTGCAATTGTTGGAGCTGTCGTTCGACCGGGAACAGCTGGCCCTGGATCGTCAGAAAGCTGCCGAGATCGCTTGCTTGGCCGAGCTTCTTCTGCAGCAGGGTGACCTCGTCCTGGAGAACGAATATCGACGCCGCGTTCTGGTTCACCTGGATGGTGACGTCCTTGCCCGTGATCGTCTGGTCTTCGACGGTGCCCAGATGGGCCACGTCGGCGATGGCGCTGGCGAAATCGGAGTCAAGAACACGGAACACGATGGTGCCGGCCACCGGAGAGCGTCGTGCCGTCCCCCCTGATACCGACGAACTGTCGACGTATCCGCCGCCGGCCTCGGCCAGCGCCGTCATGGTGCGCAGAACCGAGTCCAGTTTTCCTTTGCCCACGCGCATGTCGACCGAGGCGGTGTGCACCACCTGGGGCGTAACGGCGAAGGTGGGTACGTCGGCCACGTTCGAATTAGCGCCCTTGGTCTGGCCCGCGGTAGCGGTTGAGCGGGGGGACGCGGCTTCGGGCTTCCCGATGCCGCCCATGGTCTTCACCGCACCGGAGGGGCTGTGGACGGGGGCTGGGGTCGTCGTTGGTGCCGCCGCCGTGGCCGATCCCGCGGCCGGAACGGAACCGGCGGATACCACAGAGCTGCCGCCCAGAAGGTGGTGACCTCCGGCGACGGCCCCGACCAGGACGGCGGCCACGGCCAAAGTGCCGATGATTTTGGAACGGTTTCCGTGCATGGACGGCCTCCCAGGGTCTTCGCCAGGTGCGCGGCATGGGTATGCCGGCACATGACTTGGACGTCGGGAAGGCGGCCGGAGTTCCGTGGCACACCGCCCGGGCGGGGACCGCCATGCCGCTCCCGCCCCCGAAGAGACGGTGGGAGTGGGTGTCAGACCCCGGAGCGGTCCCGTCCCGGAGCCACCGGAACGGCGGGCCAGTGGTCGAAACTGCCGGTCCGGATGCCCCCGTCTCCGGGTCCACCGGTCGATCCCGGGGAATCCGACGGCCGCCCGAGGAGGGCCCGCCTGATCTGGACGACACCCCCGAGGACGGCGGAAGCGAGGAGCAGTCGGGTGATCAGACGCATGAACCGTCGCACAGATGTTCCTCCACTGGCCGGGTCGCTCCCGGGCCCGGTCGACGCCAGGCCCCAAGCGCCCGATCCCGGGTCGCTCGACCACGAGAGTAGCAATGGGACAACTTTCGCCACTCTCCGGGTCTTCCGGGGGTCGGACCTCACATGCCCTTGACCCCAGGGCCATTGTTTGCCACGACCGCCGGATCATGTGCGTGCACGTATTCGTCACCGACCTGCTTCTTACCTGACGGCGAGCGCCACATCGCGCTCGCCGACACGCCCCCTGAGCCGAAAGGCCAGGGGTTTCTTCTTGGGCCCACTCGGTTCGAGGCGGTCCCGGTGGAGGCGGCGGCACGGTGCGATGCATGACGGAATGATGCAGGTTGCGGGACACGGCGAAGAGACGACGAAGAGCGAGGACGATGGCTATGAACGACAAAGTGGAAAAGACAGAAGGAGCCTCGCCGGGGACTATGTCCTCTCCACCCACTGCCACAACGACCTGGGTCTGGCCACGGCCAACACCCTGGCCGGCGTCCAGGCCGGTGCCCGACAGGTCGAGGTCTGCGTGAACGGCCTGGGCGAGCGCGCCGGGAACGCGGCACTGGAAGAGGTGGTCATGGCCATCCGGATCCGGCCCGACCAGTTCCCCTCGGTGGCCACCACGGTCCACACCGAAGAACTGGCCCGCGCCTCGCGCCTGGTGGCCCGCCTCACCGGTTATCCCGTCCAGTACAACAAGGCCATCGTCGGACGCAACGCCTTCGCTCACGAGTCGGGCATCCATCAGCACGGGGTGCTGGCCGACCGGTCAACCTACGAGATCATCGAGGCGGCGTCGCTGGGCCAGGTCGGTCGACAGATCGTCCTCGGAAAGCACTCAGGGCGTCCCGCCTTCGCCGACACGCTCGAGAAGATGGGTATCCACGTACAGGGCGACGGGCTGAATCAGGCCTTCGCCCGGTTCAAGGAATTTGCCGACCGCAAGGTCGAGATCACCGAAGCCGATCTCGAAGCCATCGTGGCTGAGGAGTTGGGTCACGATTTCCTGGAAGGCTTCCAGCTCGAAAGCCTGGGGGTGGCGGGGGGAACGGTCGGCATGCCCCGGGCCCATGTGGTGGTCAGTCGGGCCGGTGACAAGAAAGAGGCGTCGTCAGAGGGCAACGGCATGATCGACGCCGCCTGCCAAGCCATCCGTATGGCCACCGAGGTCGAGTCACGCTTGATCGGATTCAACGTGTCCTCGGTGACGGGGAGCATCGATGCGCTCGGAGATGTGGTCGTGCAGCTCGAGTCCGATGGGCTGAAAGTGTTCGGTCGTGGTGTTTCCACCGACGTGGTGGAGGTCTCCGCCCGGGCCTACCTGGCGGCGGTCAACCGGCTGGTTCGTATTCGCGCCCGCAACGACGAGCGCCAGATCGAGATCGGCCCGTAGCCCGAACAAAGCACCGGGTCGGCGTCGCTCAGGGTCGCCGTACTCCCGGTGCCGCTTCGGCCACCGGGTGATGGCCGAGAGGGGCGCTCTCGGGAAAGCGGACGGCGACCCCGTCGCGACCGCCCTTCTTCACCTGGTACAGGCTGAAGTCGGCGTCGTCGAGCATGTGCTCGACGGTGGGCTCAGCCCGGTCCAATCCGCTCACCCCGATGCTCAAGGTGACAGGGACTTCGAGCCCGGCGGCCGCCTCGAGACGGATTCGCTCAGCCAGCGCCGTGGCCGCCACCGCTTCGGTGTCGGGCATGAGCACCGCGAACTCGTCGCCTCCCAGACGACCGACCAGATCGAAGCTCCGGGACTGGGTCCGCAACGAAGTGCCGATGGCGGCCAGGACATGGTCACCGACGAGGTGTCCATAGGTGTCGTTGACCGCCTTGAAGGAGTCCACGTCGATCATCATGAGGCTCAACGGATTCCCGTTCCGCATGGAGCGGGAGATCTCCTGCTCGAACCGTTCGTGAAAGACACGGTGGACGGCGCACCCGGTCAATCCGTCGGTCATAGCCAGTTCAGCGATCTTCTCCACCAAAAGCTGCTCATTGCGTTCGCGGTTGACGCGGTTCACCGAGGCGGCCACCGAAAGAATCAGGGAGCCGGCCAGGACGGCGAACAGCACGAGTGCGGCTTCGCCAGAGATGGTGGGATTCGAATCGGTGAACCAGACCAGCGCGGCCGACGCCAGAGTGGCCAGCCCGCAGGCACCGGCGATCGTGGGAGGGAAAGCCAGCGCGGCGAAAGCGGCGGGCAGGAAGAGAAGGAGAATGATGGGGCTGTTGAGCCCACCGTCGAGACTGGCCACCAGTCCCACGGCGAAGGCGGCCAATATGTTCCAGAAGGCGGAGAACTGGGCCCGACGGTGCCAGGAGGCGAGGCGCGGGGCCAGCAGGAGGTTGGTGGCACCACAGCCGAACCAGGCCACGGCAATGATCCACAAGAGGGTGCGGTGCGGCCGCAGGGGAGTCAGGCCCAGGTAGACCAGGACGAAGACGGTTTCGCCCAGGAAGATGCCGAAGCCGATCCGCATGTGCCGAAGCCAGAAATCCCTCTGGATGTCGGTGTTCGGGCCACCGGCGAGTCCTTCCTCCTGAGTGGGGTTGGCCCGCGACATGGGCTATCAGTCGGCATTTTCTCCGGTGGACCGTAGAGACCGAAGAATCTATTTTTCGACAACTCTGACCGGGCCCCGTCCCCCGACTCAGACGACAGCCGGTCTCGTCGGCTCGACCTCCGATGTGCAGACAGAACAGCGGCGGGCGGTGGCCGGGATCTCACTCAGGCACTGGGGGCAGTCCCTCGTACCGGGCTTGACCTCCGGGCCCGCCCGCCCCCGGGCCATCAGGGCGTTCACGGGCCTGACGACCACGAAGAAGACGGCCGACGCTACGAGTAGGAACGACACCAGGGAATTGAGAAACAGCCCGTAGGAGAAATGGCATGCCGGCTGAGATCCATGTCGTCCACCACCAATGTCCCCCCGGGTCAAAGCGCAGCGATGGTCCCATCCAGTCCGACCGTATTTCCGCCCGGCGCATCAGCGAAGATGAGATCGAATGTCCCGAGGGTCGGCAGAAGAGAAGCGCCGTCTCCCAGCTCGAAGCGAACGTAGGGCGGCCAGTCCGCCTGACGCGTCTGCGCTTGAAGGGCCTGGTCGACGTCGATGGTGATGAGCTCGATATCGACGCGTTGGCCGAGCCCGTGGACCAGCCAGGCCAGGCCCGAACCTGCTCCCGTGCCGAGCTCCAGGATTCTGCCGTGGGCGGGAACGGCGGCGGCCAGGCACGACAGAAGCGCACCTACATCCGGTTCACTGGACAAGCTGAATCCAGCGACGACGGCCCTGTGTCCGGCCCCGACCACGATGGCCGGGAAAGCCACGTCGTCGATCACGACGGACCTGTCAACCGGCGGTGGGGAGCCAGGAAGCGCGGTGTGACTCGTAACGGGCGATGGAGTCGACATGGCGAAGGGTGAGACCGATGTCGTCCCACCCGTTCAACAGACGGTCCCGGGTGAATTCATCGAGAGGGAAGGTGCCCGTCAACCCGGCTGCCGGGGCTTCTATCGTCCCTCGGGCCACGTCAACAGTGAGCTCCAGCGAGGGATCGCCGAGAACGGCGTCGAGAAGGGCACGGCCGAAGGCGTCTTCCACCTGCGCCGGAAGGAGGCCCTGCTTGGTGCAGTTGTTGCGGAAGATGTCACCGAATCGAGGCGAGATCACCACTTCGAAACCGAAATCCATGAGCGCCCAGACGGCGTGCTCGCGCGAGGAGCCCGTCCCGAAGTTCGGTCCCGCCACCAGAATGCTGGCCCCGGCGAACTCCGGCTGGTTGAGAATGAAGTCGCGGTCATCACGCCATTCGGAGAACAGTCCGGCACCGAATCCCGTCCGTTCCACTCGCTTGAGCCAATCGGACGGAATGATCTGGTCGGTATCCACATCGCTGCGATCGAGAGGTACGGCCCGACCCGTCACCATCTGCAACGGCTTCATGACAGATCCTCCGGGGTGGCGAAGTGGCCGGCGACAGCGGTGGCGGCGGCCACGGCCGGTGAGACCAGGTGTGTGCGACCGCCCCGGCCCTGACGGCCCTCGAAGTTCCGGTTGGACGTCGACGCGCACCGTTCACCAACGTCCAACTTGTCCGGGTTCATAGCCAGGCACATCGAGCAACCCGGTTCCCGCCAGTCGAAGCCGGCCGACTGAAATACCTTGTCCAAGCCCTCGGCTTCGGCCTGCTTCTTCACGCGGTGCGATCCGGGAACGACCAGGGCCCGCATTCCCGATCGCACCTGCCGGCCCTGCAGGACGCCGGCGGCGGCCCGGAGATCCTCGATCCGCCCGTTGGTGCAGGAGCCGATGAAGACGGTGTCCACGGCGATGTCGCGCAACGGGGTACCGGCCTGCAGGCCCATGTACTGAAGGGCTCGGACGGCGGCCTCCCGAGCTCCCTCGTCGGCGAAGCTGTCCGGGTCGGGGACGATCCCGTCGATGGCGGCCACCTGTCCCGGGTTCGTCCCCCAGGTGACGTGGGGACGCAAAGTCGAGGCATCCAAGGTCACCGTCTTGGCGAAGACGGCGCCCTCGTCTGTTCCGAGTGTCCGCCAGTCATCGAGAGCCTGTTCCCAGAGCGCTCCCTGGGGCGCATGGCGCCGGCCCTCGACGTAGGCGAAGGTGGTGTCATCGGGTGCCACCATCCCGGCGCGGGCTCCCGCCTCGATCGACATATTGCAGACCGTCATCCGGCCTTCCATGCTGAGCGCCCGAATGGCCGGTCCCCGGTACTCGATCACATGGCCCGATCCGCCAGCGGTCCCGATGGCACCTATGACGGCCAGCACGATGTCCTTGGCTGTCACCCCAGCCGGGAGATCGCCGTCGATTTCGACCGCCATGGTGGCCGGCCGGTTCTGCGGAAGCGTTTGGGTGGCCAGGACATGTTCGACTTCTGATGTCCCGATACCGAAGGCCAGGGCGCCGAAGGCGCCATGCGTCGAGGTATGACTGTCGCCACAGACGACGGTCATACCCGGCAGGGTCAACCCGAGCTCAGGGCCGATGATGTGCACGATCCCCTGGTTGGCGTTCCCCATGGGATAGCAGGTGATCCCGAACTCGGCGCAGTTGGCCGTGAGCACTTCGAGTTGTCTGGCCGAGATGGGGTCGGCCACGGGCTTGTCGATGTCAGTGGTGGGGACATTGTGATCGGCCGTGGCCACGGTGAGCTCGGGGTGTCGCACCGAACGTCCGGCCAGACGGAGCCCGTCGAAGGCCTGGGGTGACGTGACCTCGTGGATCAGGTGCAGGTCGATGAAAAGGATGTCGGGTTCGCCGACGGCGGAGTGCACCAGATGGCGATCCCAGACCTTCTCGCTCAGCGTGCGCGGTTGTTTCAGATCTCCGGACACCTCAGGACCCGATCCTCACGATCTCGACCCGGAGGGTGCCGCCGGGTGCCTCGTATTCGACAACGTCACCGGGAGACTTCCCGAGCAGGGCCTGCCCGAGCGGGGAACCGGGGGAGACGACGCTCATCTCGTCGTTGCGTTCCTCGATCGAACCGACCAGGAAACGTTCGATGTCCTCGTCACCCTCATAGCGGATGGCCACGATCGATCCGGTGGCCACCGTGGTATCGGGCAGGGCGGCACCGTCCACGATCTCGGCGTCTTTCAGGGTGGCCGTCAGCTGGCGGATCCGCGCCTCCATCTTTCCCTGCGAGTCCTTGGCCGCGTGGTAGTCCCCGTTCTCGGACAGGTCTCCGAGGGCTCGGGCCGCCTCGATGGCTCGCGCGATCTCGACCCGGCCCCGGGTGGTGAGATCCTCAAGCTCGGCATTTAGCCGCTCGTAGGTGGCGAGCGTCAGTTGGGTGGGCTCGTCGGTCACAGCTATGAGGCTACTGGGTTGCCCAGGGGGCTCCGCCAGGCGTTTCTGGACCCCGGGGAGGTTGACGTCCTGGTCAGCGTGCGGGAGACTGATAGGACGATGTCCATGCCTGCCGCCACCGCCGTCATCATTATTGAATAGGCGTACACCTGCCGGTGTGCGCCTGACCGACCGTCCACATGGTGGGCGGTTTTTCATTTTCTGGCTCGGTCGGAGTGGAGGGGGCAGCGCCGGTCTGAGGCAGGGGGCGGGGACTCCGGAGGCCCGGAAGCGGCCGGAGCAGAGGCAAGGTGGAATTCACGATGAAGAAGAGCATCCGACAGAGCGGACCGAGGACCCGGTGAGCGCGCCTGCCGCCAGTCGCGTGGCCGTCATCGGTGGGGACGGCATCGGCCCCGAGGTGCTGGTCGAGGCGCTCAAGGTGGTGAAAGCGGCCGGCGTCCAGCTCGAGACCACCGATTACGAGCTCGGAGCGGCCCACTACCTGCGCACCGGGGACGTCCTGCCCGATGCCACCCTGGACGAGCTCCGGGGTTTCGATGCCATCCTTCTCGGGGCCGTCGGCCCCCCGGTCGGCTCCGCCGACGTCCCCAACGGCCTCCTCGAGCGAGGTCTGCTCCTGCGACTGCGCTTCGAACTCGACCTCTACGTCAATCTCCGTCCTTTCACCGGCACCCCGGGTGCGCCGTCGCCCGACTGCGACTTCATCGTCATCCGGGAGAACACCGAAGGGGCCTACGCCGGCGAGGGTGGATTCCTGCGCAAAGGGACGCCCCACGAGGTGGCCACCCAGGGATCGGTGAACACCCGGATGGGAGTGGAGCGCTGCGTCCGGTTCGCCTTCGAGCTGGCCTCCAGCCGGCCGCGCCAGCACCTCACCCTGGTCCACAAGACCAACGTCCTGACCTTTGCCGGCGATCTCTGGCAGCGCGCCACCAAAGATGTGGCCACCGAATTCCCGGGGGTGAGCCACGACTACAACCACGTGGACGCCGCCTGCATCTATCTCGTCGAACAGCCGGCCCGCTACGACGTGATCGTCACCGACAACCTCTTCGGCGACATCCTGACCGATCTGGCCGGAGCCATCGCCGGTGGTATCGGTTTTGCGGCGTCGGCCAACCTGAACCCAGCCCGCACCGGGCCCTCGCTGTTCGAGCCCGTCCACGGTGCCGCCCACGACATTGCCGGAACCGGCGTGGCCAACCCCCTGGCCGCCATCCGTTCGGCGGCGTTGATGCTCGAACATCTCGGCCACCACTCGGCCGCCGACCGGATCACCAAGTCGATCACGAACTACATCGCCGAGCACCCGGCCGGTGCCCCCTTCCCCTCCACCGTCGCCGTGGGCGACGCCATCGCAGAAAGGCTCTAGGCCCGTGCCCTTCACCGCATCGGAAAAGATCTGGATGGACGGCGAGTTCGTCGACTGGGAAAAGGCTCAAATCCACGTCCTCACCCATTCCCTCCACTACGGCTCCGGCGTCTTCGAAGGCATCCGCGCCTACCCGACCTCGACCGGAGTGGCTGTCTTCCGCCTCACCGAACACATCCAACGCTTGTTCACCTCGGCCAAGGTGCTGATGATCGATATCCCCTTCACTGTCGACCAACTGGTGGATGTGACCAAGGAACTGGTGCGGGTGAACGGACTGAACGACGGCTGCTACATCAGGCCCATCGCCTACCTCGGTTACGGCGAGATGGGTCTGAACCCGCTGCCCTGTCCCGTGAACGTCTCCATTGCCGCCTGGCCCTGGGGCACCTATCTGGGCGACGAGGGGGTAGCCAACGGCATCCGGTTGAAGGTTTCGTCGTGGCAACGCCACGACCCCAACGCCGTCCCGACGGCGGCCAAAGCCACCGGGATGTACATCAACTCGTCGCTGGCCAAGGTCGAAGCTCTGAAGGCGGGATACGACGAAGCTGTCCTCCTGGCCCCGGACGGGCGGGTGTCCGAATGCACCGGTGAGAACCTCTTCATCGTCAAGGGTGATCGCATCTTCACGCCGCCGACGTCGGAATCGGGGGCCCTGGCCGGAATCACCCAGGCGTCGGTCACCACCATCGCCCGGGACCTCGGCTACGAGGTCGTCCACGAGGCCCTGATCCGGACTGACCTCTACACAGCCGACGAGGCTTTCCTTTCGGGCACGGCCGCCGAGGTGGTCCCGATTCGGGAAGTCGACGACCGCACGGTGGGCACCGGACGACCCGGACCCATCACCAAGCAGATCCAGCAGACCTACTTCTCCGCCGTCCGCGGCGAGGTGGACCGGTACAAGGACTGGCTCGAACATGTCGGCTAAAGGATCGACCGAAGGGTCAGGTCACGCTCGGCCCGCCGCCGGCGGTCAAGCTCACGACCATCACGCAGCCAGCCACGCCTTCGACCTCCCGGTTCTTCCCGAGGCCGTCGACATCTTCGACACGACACTGCGTGACGGATCCCAGCAAGAGGGACTGTCGCTGACGGTGGACGACAAGCTACGGGTGGCCGAGCAACTCGATCATCTGGGCGTGACCTTCATCGAAGGCGGCTGGCCGGGCGCCAACCCCAAGGACGAGGAGTTCTTCGCCCGGGCTCCGGCCGAACTGCGACTGTCGACCGCCACCCTGGTGGCCTTCGGCTCCACCAGGAGAGCCGGCGTCCGACCCGAGGACGACGAGGTTTTGCGACACCTGGTGAAGGCCAACACCGAAGCCGTCTGCATCGTGGCCAAGGCATCCGAAATGCATGTCGTGGAAGCCCTGCGCACCACGCTCGACGAAGCCGTATTGATGGCGTCGGAATCGGTGGGCTTCCTCCGAGAAAACGGACTGAGGGTGTTTTTCGACGCCGAGCATTTCTTTGACGGCTACCGGGACAATCCCGAATTCAGTCTCCGGGTCCTGCGAGCGGCGGAAGAGGCCGGCGTGGAGGCGCTGGTCCTCTGCGACACGAACGGGGGAGCCATGCCGCATGACGTGGAGCGGATCGTGGCCGGCATCGTCTCTGATTTCGAGTGCCAAGTGGGGGTCCACTTCCACAATGACTCAGGGTGTGCCGTGGCCAACTCGATCGCCGCCGTCCGGGCCGGGGCCACCCATGTCCAGGGTTGCATTAACGGTTACGGCGAGCGCACGGGCAATGCCGATCTTTCTGCCGCCATCCCCAACCTGTCGCTCAAGCTCAACATCCGAACCATTCCCTCCGACCGGCTCGAGCGGCTCACCCCGGTCTCCCACCACATCGCCGAATTGGTCAATATTGCCCCCAACCCCCAACAGCCCTATGTGGGTGCTGCCGCCTTTGCCCACAAGGCTGGTCTCCACACGAGCGCCATCGCCCGTCGTCGAGATGCCTATGAGCACGTCCCGCCGGACACGGTGGGCAACGGCACCCGATTCGTCGTCTCGGAGATGGCCGGCCGGTCCACCCTGGCCTTCAAGGCGGAAGAGCTCGGAATCGAACTCGACTCCGACGCGCTCGGCGGGGTTCTCGAGACCCTGAAGACGCTCGAGCACCGGGGATACCACTTCGAGGTGGCCGACGGGTCTCTCGAGCTGTTGCTCCGGCGGGCCACGGGATGGGAGCCCGACTTCTTCGACCTCGAGTCGTTCCGGGTCATTGCCGATCACACCGACGCCTCGGCCCACAACGGCAAGCTCCTGACCGAGGCGACGGTCAAGGTCCGCGTGCATGACGCCCGGGTGGTGGCCACGGCCGAGGGGAACGGACCGGTCAACGCTCTCGACTCGGCCCTCCGCCAAGCCATCGGCTCGGCTTTTCCGGCTCTGGCCGGTATCCATCTCGTCGACTACCGGGTCCGCGTCCTCGACACGGGCCGCGGCACCGGTGCGGTCACGCGGGTCCTCATCGACACCACCGACGGCGAAGTCGTCTGGACGACCATCGGCGTTTCGGAGAACATCATCGAGGCCTCCTGGCAGGCTCTCTTCGACTCGATCGTCTACGGTCTGGTCCACGCCGACAGCGCGGACGTCGCCACGGAGGAAAGATGACCCAGCCCAGCTACGTGCCCATCGGCGAGGCGGACCAGGTCCGCCCGGCCTACCGGTTACGGACACCGGCCGACTGGCGCCAAGACCGGGTGGCCGAGCTTCTGGCGCCGGTCCACCCCCGGGGGCGCGACCTGGGTGTTCCCGGGCCGGACCAGGGCTATGCCCTGTTGGTGGCGCACAAGCTGTTTGCCGACCGACTGGAGCTGACCCCGGGCATCACCGTCGAGGATGCCCTGGTCGGTGGCGCCGCGGTGGCCAGTTCCCGCTCGGCTCTCTTTGGACGGGCACCGGTGGGCAAGGACGTCGAACTGGCGCTCGTGGTGTTCGGATTCCTGGGCCACGCTCCTTCTGATCTGGTCACCTGGCGGGCTCCTCTGTTCCAGGCCGCCGCCCACCACTACCGGCAGCAACGCCGGATCGTCGAGGCCGTACCGGAATCGACGCTGCGGCTCACCCCCGACCAGGTGCGGGCTCAGCTGACGGACTGGCGTACTCTCGTCATCACCGGCTGAGATCCACGACTTCGTCGATGGCCGGCTTCGACGTCGCCGCCAACGGCTTCACCTTCTCGGCTTCGGTCGAGGGGCCGGATGACGGTCGTCCCGTCGTCTTTCTCCACGGCTTCCCGCAGACGTCGTGGTCATGGCATCACCAGCTCGAAGCACTGGGTGCGGCGGGGTACCGCGCCTTCGCCTTCGACCAGCGCGGTTACAGCCCCGGGGCCCGTCCCCCGGACGTCCAGGACTACCGGATCGATGCTCTCGTGGCCGATGTTCTGGCCGTGGCCGGCACCCAGGGTATGGAACGTTTCGATCTGGTCGGCCACGACTGGGGCGCCATGGTGGCGTGGATAGTGGCCGCCCGTCACCCCGAGCGGATCCGGACATTGTCGGCCGTCTCGGTTCCCCATCCCCGCGCCTTCGCCGCCGCCCTCGGGGGAGGAGACTCAGACCAGGCGCAGCGCTCCTCCTACATCGAGGTCTTTCGCCAGGAAGGTGTGGCCGAGCTGGCCCTCCTGGGTGAGGACGGTTCGGGGGACGGGTTGCGGGTCATGTTCGAGGCATCAGGGCTGGCCTCCGACGCCGAAGAGATCGATGTCTTTGTAGCCGCCATGCGGGAGCCCGGTGCTCTCACCGCCGCCCTCAACTGGTACCGGGCCATGTCGGCCGAGGCCATTGGCGATGTCGGCCAAATCACGGTGCCCACTCTGTACGTCTGGTCCACCGAGGACATCGCCCTCGGTCGCCAGGCGGCCGAGTCCACCGCCCAGTGGGTGTCTGGACCGTACCGCTTCGAGGTGCTGACCGGCGTGAGCCACTGGATTCCTGAGGCGGCACCGGACCACCTGACCCGGCTTCTCCTCGAGCACCTCAGCGCCGAGAATTAGGCCCCTCGTCGACGCCCCCGTGGGGACAGGCCACGCCCACCAGCAGGACCTCTCGTCCGTCGACAGTCTGGGGAGATGGAAAACTGGTGGCTATGGAACCACTGTCATTCGCTCTCACCGACACCCACAGGGACTTCCGGAGTGCCGTCCGCCAATTGTGCGAGGCCCGCATCGCTCCCCATGCCGCCGCCGTCGACCAGGACGCCTCATACCCCTGGGACAGCTTCAAGGCCTGCGTCGAGATGGAACTTCCGTCCCTCGGCATCCCCACCGAATACGGCGGCGCGGGAGCCGACCATGTCACCCAGGCCATCATGGTCGAAGAGTTGGCCCGCGCCTGTGCGTCGACCAGTGTGACCCTGCTGATCTCCAAGCTCAGCATGATCCCCATCATGAACTGGGGATCCCACGAGCTCAAAGCGAAGTACCTGCCGCGGGTGGCTTCAGGCCAAGCGCAGGGGAGCTACTGCCTGTCCGAAGCCGACGCCGGAAGCGATGTCGCCGCCATGCGCTGCCGGGCCATCAGAGACGGAGACGACTACATCCTTTCGGGAACCAAGTACTGGATAACCAACGCCGGGGTCTCCGACATCTACACCGTCTTCGCCAAGACTGATCCTGACGCAGGGCATCGGGGCATCAGCTGCTTCGTGGTCGAGGCTGACTGGGGTGTCAAGGTGGCCAAACTCGAACACAAGATGGGATTGCGGGGGAGCCCGACGGGCGAAGTCGTCTTCGATGACGTCCGGGTACCGGCGGCCAACCTGGTCGGCCAGGAGGGCCAAGGTTTCACCATTGCCATGCACACGCTCGATCGCAGCCGACCGACCATCGGAGCCCAGGCCGTCGGTATTGCCCAAAGCGCCATCGACCACGCCTCCACGTACATGAAGCAACGTCACGCCTTCGGCCAAGCCATCGCCGACTTCCAGGGACTCCGTTTCATGTTGGCCGACATGGCCATGCGCACGGAGGCGGCCCGCACTCTCGTCTACCGTGCCTGTTCGGTGGTCGACGCCGGGGACCCCGACGGTGAACTCTCGATGATCGGCGCCATGGCCAAATGCTTCGCTTCCGACACGGCCATGTCGGTGGCCACCGATGCCGTCCAACTGCTCGGTGGCTATGGCTACACCAAAGATTTTCCCGTCGAACGCCTCATGCGCGATGCCAAGATCACCCAGATTTACGAAGGCACCAACCAGATTCAGCGGGTCGTGATGGCAAAGAAGCTGCTTGGGTAGAAAAGTCTCAGTGGAATTGAGGGTTGCCGGTGTCCACGGTTCGACGGATCATCCCTACTCCATCCCTATCCGGGACCTGTATGAGCCACGATCGATCGGTGAGCGGTATCGCTGATGTCGAGGTCAGGGTTTGAAGCGGCCCGGGCGCCTGGGACGCTGGAAGCAGCGATCTTGCAAGGCTGACCCCTCAGGGCACCCACCCTGCAACGACCTCGCCGCGCGATTGCGAATGGTCGGCCCGGTCGGGGTCATTTCGAAGCCCTCCCGATATCCGGCAATCCTGCGCACCCTCTTCCGGGGGAGGTTCAGTACAAGACCAGGTGATACCGCCTGGGCGGAAGCCCTCGCAAGGCGCTTTGGCAAGTCACGAACACTGACCGGTACCGTTTCCACAATGACCACGCATTCCATCCGCAAGGCGCTGCCCGAGGATGTCGACCAGCTCGCCAACACCCTGACGCACGCCTTCGACGACGACCCGCTCACGATGTGGCTCTTCCCCCACGATGAGGCCCGGCGCCGGAAGCTTCCCCCCTTCTTCCGTTCGTTGTTGCGAGCGTCGCTCCCC
>Ga0208357_1001632_pt1 | contig 16126 bp, 15 predicted proteins | sample NGESurdeep092012_6_FD_184487 | JGI IMG/M metagenome (GOLD analysis project Ga0208357, IMG submission 184487) | Arctic peat soil microbial communities from Barrow, Alaska - NGEE Surface sample F52-2 deep-092012 (SPAdes) | ecosystem: Environmental > Terrestrial > Soil > Wetlands > Peat ... | reverse complement strand
GGTGGCGCACGTCCACCTGCCGTTCTCGGGGGCGCGCGGTGCGGATGCGGGCCCGGGTGAGGCCGACGACGGTTCGGGCGTGTTGCTCAGCCAGGATGTGGCGCATGTCTCCTGAGCAGGCTGCCCTCGACGTGCGCGGGGTCAGCGTCCGTTTCGGCGGTGTGACCGCGCTGTCCGGGGTCTCGTTGTCGGCGCAGCCCGGAGCGGTGACCGGACTGATCGGCCCCAACGGAGCGGGCAAGACCACGCTTTTCAACGTGATCAGCGGGCTGCAGCGCCCCGACCACGGCTCCATTCACCTGGGCGACCGTGACATCACCCGACGAGGGCCGCACCGCCGGGCCCGCATGGGGCTGGCCCGGACCTTTCAGCGCCTCGAGCTCTTCGGCACCCTGAGCGCCACCGACAATGTGCGGGTGGCCCTCGAGTCATTCGGCGGTTCCACCCGATCCGACGCCACGGCCCTACTCGAGCGGGTCGGCGTGGGGGCCCACGCCGGCGCCGCGGTGTCGTCACTCTCCACCGGCTCGGCGCGACTGGTTGAGCTGGCCCGCGCCCTTTCCATCGATCCCAGTGTCCTCCTGCTCGATGAGCCCTGTTCGGGCCTCGACGAACGTGAAACCGAAGTGCTCGGAGATCTGCTCGAGTCGGTCGCGGCCGAAGGCCGGGCCGTGGTCCTGGTCGAGCACGATACGGACTTGGTGCTGCGCGTCTCCTCGATGGTGTACGTCCTCGACTTCGGCGAGGTCATCGCCTCGGGGTCGGCCGAGCACATTCGCCAGGACCCGTTGGTGCAGCAGGCCTATCTCGGTCAGGTGCAGACGTACGGCGAGCCCGGGCCGTGAACGCGGCCCCCCGCGTGGCGATCTGCGGCGTGCACGCCGCCTATGGCCGCATCGAGGTGCTGCACGGGGTCGACCTGGAGATTCCCGGTGGCGGTATCTTCGCCCTGCTCGGTCCCAACGGAGGCGGCAAGAGCACCCTGCTCAAGGTGTTGAACGGCCGCCTCCCGGCCACCTGCGGCTCGGTCAGCATCGAGGGCGTGACGCCGGGCCACTGGACCCCCGAGGCGCTGGCTCGCGAAGGCGTGGTGGCGCTCCCCGAAGGCCGGGGTGTCTTTCCCAACCTGACCGTGCGGGACAACTTGCGCATGTGGACGTATCGGGGCGACGTCGACCAGGCCGCCGTCGAAGAGCGGACGTACGACCAATTCCCCCTGCTGAAGGAGCGCCGCAAGCAACTGGCCGGAACGCTCTCGGGCGGCGAACAGCAGATGCTGGCCATCTCGCGCGCCCTGGCCGGCCAGACCAAGGTGCTGCTCCTCGACGAGATGTCGATGGGGTTGGCCCCGATCATCGTGGGTGAGCTCTACGAGCTGGTGGTACAGATTGCCGCCGGGGGCGTCACGGTGGTGCTGGTGGAGCAGTTCGTCAGCACCGCCCTGGGCGTCGCCGACGGGGCGGCCATCATGCTCCACGGTCGGATCGCCCATCGGGGCACCCCGGCCGAGATGGCCGAGGCCGCCCTGGCCGCCTACCTCTGAGCGGCCGACCCGGCCACGGCCGAAACCTGCGCGGGGTTCACGTCTCCTCGGCCAGGCGCGTGGCCACGGAGAACTCGTCGGCGGCGACCAGCTGGAGCGCCTCGACCCCGCCGGCATCGACGATGTCCCGCCGGGCCGCGTCGACGGCGTCCAGGGTGGCGGCCGGGCCCGAGACGGTGAGCTCGGCCACTCCGGACCGCATGGACCGCTTCTCGGTGGTCTTGGCCCGCCGCACCGCCGCCAGCACGTCGGCGGCCACCTGGAGCACCGAAGGATCCCCGGTCCGGTGCTCGCCGAACTCGGCCCCGGTGGGCCAGGGGGCACGGTGGATGGAGCCCACTTGCCACCAGCGCCACACCTCTTCGGTGACGAAGGGCAGGAAGGGCGCCAGCAGCCGTAGCTGGACGGAGAGGGCCAGCGCCAGCGTGGCCCGGGCGGAGTCGGCCGGCGTGGTGTCCTCCTCCCCGCCGTAGGCGCGGGTCTTGACCAGCTCCACATAGTCATCACAGAACGACCAGAAGAAGGTCTCGGTCCCTTCCAGCGCCCGGGCGTAGTCGAACTCCTCGAAGGCACCCGTCGCCGCCGTCACCGCGGCGGCCAGCTTGGCCAGCAGGGCCCGGTCGATGGGCTCGGACACCAGGCTGACGCCCGGCGCCGGACCGTCGCCGAGCCGACCCAGGGCGAACTTGGAGGCGTTGAGGATCTTGATGGCCAGCCGGCGGCCGATCTTCATGATCCCGGTGTCCAGCGCGGTGTCCGTGCCCGGCCGGCCGTTGCACGCCCAGTAGCGCACGGCATCGGAGCCGAATTCCTCCACCAGCGGCATCGGGGTGATCACGTTGCCCTTGGACTTGGACATCTTCTTGCGGTCCGGGTCGAGGATCCAGCCGTTGATGGAGGTGTCGCGCCACGGGAGTGTGTGGTGTTCGAAGTGCGAGCGCAACACGGTCGAGAAGAGCCAGGTGCGGATGATCTCGGGCCCCTGGGGCCGGAGGTCCATCGGGAAGGTGGCGGCGAAGAGGGCCGGGTCGTCCTCCCAGCCGCAGGCGATCTGCGGCGTCAACGAGGAGGTGGCCCAGGTGTCCATGACGTCGGGGTCACCGGTGAAGCCACCGGGCTCGCCGCGCTGGGCCGCCTCGTAGCCGTCCGGCACGTCGGTGGTCGGATCGATTGGGAGTCGGGACTCCTCGGGCACGATGGGGGCGGCGTGGTCCGCCTCACCGTCGCGGCCGACCGGGTACCAGACCGGCACGGGCACGCCGAAGTACCGCTGGCGGCTGACCAGCCAGTCGCCGTTGAGCCCGTTGACCCAGTTGTCGAACCGGACGTGCATGTACGGGGGGTGCCAGCGCACCTCCCGGCCTCGCTGCAGCAGTTCCCGGCGCAACGCTTCGTCCCGCCCGCCGTTGCGGATGAACCACTGGCGGCTGGTGACGATCTCGAGCGGGCGGTCACCGCGCTCGTAGAACTTGACCGGATGGGTGATGGGCCGGGGCTCGCCGATCAGGTCGCCCGAGGCGGTCAGGAGCTCGACCATCGTCCGTTGGGCCGCCTTGACGGTGGTGCCGGCGATGGCCTGCCAGGCCGGACCGTCGGGCACGTCGGGTGGGGGAGTCTCGGCGATGCGCCCCGACCGGGTCACGATGGAACGGGTCGGTAGCGCCAGCTCGCGCCACCAGATCACGTCGGTGACGTCGCCGAAGGTGCAGATCATGGCGATGCCGGTGCCCTTCTCGGGATCGGCCAGCTGATGGGCCACGATCGGGACCTCCACCCCGAAGAGCGGGGTGCGGACGGTGTCCCCGAAGCGGGGGGAGAAGCGCTCGTCGTCGGGATGGGCCACCAGCGCCACGCAGGCGGCCACCAGTTCGGGTCGGGTGGTCTCGATCTCGATGTCATCGAAGCGCAGGCGGTGGTAGGCACCGGGCCGCTCCCGGTCCTCCATCTCGGCCTGGGCCACCGCCGTCTGGTAGTCCACGTCCCACAGGGTGGGGGCTTCCGAAGAGTAGGCCTCGTGGCGCGAGAGATTGCGCAGGAACATGCGCTGGCTGGCCCGCCGGCTGCGATCGTCAATGGTGGCGTAGCCCCTGGTCCAGTCGACCGACAGACCAAGCCGGCGCCACAGCGCCTCGAAGGTCAGCTCGTCCTCGGCCGTCAGCTGATGGCACAGGGCGATGAAATTGGGCCGGCTGATCGGGATGTCATCTTTCCCCGGCTCGTCCGGCGGGTGGAAGTCCGGGTCGTAGGGCAGCGAGGGGTCGCAGCGCACCCCGAAGTAGGTCTGCACCCGGCGCTCGGTGGGCAAGCCGTTGTCATCCCAGCCCATCGGATAAAAGAGCTCCCACCCGGTCATCCGCCGGTAGCGGGCCAGCGCGTCCGTCTGCACGTACCCGAAGACCGAGCCCATGTGCAGCGAGCCCGAGACGGTCGGCGGCGGGGTATCGATGGAGAAGACCCGTTCCCGGGGCACCGAATCGTCGAAACGATAGGTCCGCTCGTCCTCCCAGGCGTCCACCCACGTGGCTTCGACTCCATCGATGGTGGGTTTGGCGGGAATGCGGGGCGCGCTGGTCGCGCCGGTCGCGTCGGTCGGCATGATCGGGTTACCGTACCCGGATGCTGCACCTCCACGACACCGCCACCGGCACCGTTCGCCCCTTCGAGCCGCGCACGCCGGGAGAAGTGTCGATGTATGTGTGCGGTCCCACGGTGGACAACCTCCCCCATATCGGCCACGGACGGTTCAACCTCACCTACGACGTGCTCCGGCGCTACCTGCTCTTCAACGGGCTCGACGTCCACTACGTCTCCAACGTCACCGATATAGAGGACAAGATCATCCGGCGGGCCAACGAGGAGGGGCGGAGCACCCAGAGCGTGGTCGACCAGTACGAGGCGGCCTGGTTCGACGCCATGGACGGGCTGGGCGTCCTGCGGCCCACCGACATCCCGCACGCCACCGCCTACGTCGAGGACATGGTCCGCCTGGTGAACGATCTCGTCGAGCGGGGCACGGCCTACGAGACGTCCGATGGCGTCTACCTGAGCGTGGAAAAGGTGGAGGGCTACGGGTTGCTGGCCCGGCAGAGCCTGGACTCACTCCGGTCTGGCGCCCGGGTGGAGAGCACCGAGGAGAAGCACTCCCCTCTGGACTTCGCGCTCTGGAAGAAGGCCAAGCCGGGCGAGCCCACCTGGGATTCCCCGTGGGGCCCGGGGCGTCCCGGATGGCACACCGAGTGCGTCGTCATGTCCCTGGACCTGCTGGGCGAGGGATTCGACCTCCACGGCGGCGGGATCGACCTGATCTTCCCGCATCATGAGAACGAGCGGGCCCAGGCGGTTGCCGAGGGCCGCCAATTCTCCCGCTACTGGGTGCACAACGGCTGGGTGACCGTCGACGGCACCAAGATGTCGAAGTCCCTGGGCAACTTCACCACGCTCACGGAGTTCCTGGAGCAGCACGATGCCCGGGCCTATCGACTCCTCGTCCTCCGGGCCCGTTACCGCTCACCGTTCGAGGTGACCCCCGAGACCGTGGTCGACGCCGAGAAGGCGCTCGAGCGGCTCGACACGGTGGCCCGGCGCTTTTCCGTGGGCGAGATGCTCGAGCAGACCGCGTCCGGCTACGTCGTCGAAGGCACCGCGCCGGCCACGGCGATCGATGCCGACGCGTTGGCCGCCTTCCGCACCCGCATGGACGACGACCTCGATACGCCCGGTGCGCTGGCCGACATCTTCGACCTCGTCAGTGCGGCGCACACGAGCGCCGACGCGGGGGACGACGCTCGAGCCCACGAGCTCGCCCGGACGGCAGCGGTGTTGGCCGCCGCTCTGGGGCTGTCTTTGAAGGGCGAGGCATCGGCGCTCGACCCCGATACCGCCCGTTTGGTGGCCGAGCGCGACGCGGCCCGGGGAGCGAGGGAGTTCGCGCGCGCCGACGCGTTGCGGGACGAATTGGTCGCCCTGGGCTGGACGGTCGAGGACACTCCGGCCGGCACCGCCGTGCGGCGCTGAACCGACGTCACCGCATGGCGCGGAGCGGACCTCACCCGCCGATTCTTCAGTTAAACCTCCTGGTCAAAGTGCCATAGGCGCATGACTAGACCCCGGGCCGCTTCTTAGTTACCATATAGTAACTACGGAAGTCCCGAGATTCGCTGCTGGCCGGGCTCCGGCCCAAGGAGGGCGCAAAATGTCCGATTTCTCCCTCGAGCTGAACGAGGATCAACTTCAGATCCAGAAGTGGGTCCATGAATTCGCCGAGACGGTGGCCCGCCCGGCCGGGGCCGAATGGGACGAGCGCGAAGAGACGCCGTGGCCGATCATCCAAGAGGCGGCCCGCAACGGGCTGTACTCGTTCGACTTCATCGCCCAGTGTTTCGCCGATCCCACCGGCCAGTTGATGTGCCTGGTCAACGAGGAGTTGAGTTGGGGGGATGCCGGCATCAGCCTGTCCATCTTCGGCTCCACCCTGGCCGTGGCCGGCATCTACGCCAACGGGACGCCGGAGCAGTTGGCCGAATGGATCCCCCAGTGTTACGGCACGGCCGATGACGTGAAGCTCGCCGCCTTCGGCGTGTCCGAGGCCGACGCCGGATCTGACGTGTCCTCGCTGAAGTCACGCGCCGTGTACGACGAGGCCAAGGACGAGTGGGTGCTGAACGGCACCAAGACCTGGATCACCAACGGGGGCATCGCCAACACCCACGTGCTCGTCCTCTCGGTCGACCCCACGCTCGGGAGCCGGGGCCAGGCCAGCTTCGTCGTCCCGGAAGGGACGCCGGGTATCTCCCAGGGCCAGAAGTTCAAGAAGATGGGCATCCGGGCCTCGCACACCGCCGAGGTCGTCCTCGAGGACTGCCGGGTGCCGGGCCGCTGCCTGCTGGGCGGCAAGGAGAAGCTCGACGAGCGCCTGGCCCGGGCCAAGGAGGGCAAGAGGACCTCCACCCAGGCCGCCATGGCCACCTTCGAGGCCTCCCGTCCCATCGTCGGCGCCCAAGCCGTAGGCATCGCTCGTGCCGCCTACGAGTACTCCCTCGACTACGCCAAGGAGCGCAAGCAGTTCGGCCGCGCCATCATCGAGAATCAGTCCATCGCCTTCAAGTTGGCCGACATGAAGATGCGCACAGATGCCGCCCGCCTTCTGGTGCAGCGGGCGGCGTGGATGGCCAGCACCGGTAAGAAGTTCGAGAATGGCGAAGGCTCCATGTCCAAGGTCTTTGCCGGCGAGACCGCGGTGTGGGTCACCGAGCAAGCCATTCAGATTCTCGGTGGCTACGGCTACGTCCGCGACTACCCGGTCGAGCGCTGGCACCGTGACTCGAAGATCTACACCATTTTCGAAGGGACATCGGAGATCCAGCGGTTGGTGATCTCGCGGGCCATCAGCGGGATCCACATCAACTGATCACCAGGCGAAATAGGGTCCCGACGAGCGGCGCGACCTGATTGTGCTTGGCACGCTAATTATTCCGAGGACCGTCGTCACGAGCCGCGATCATGGCCCAGCTGGTCGTGAAAGAAGGCGTCCGGCGCCTTTCACGGCTCGCGTATCACGACGTTTCCCGGAAGTCGTCGGGCTCGAGCGCGGCGGCGAATAGATAGGAAGTGGCGAGGCTGCGGAATGGGCGCCACTTCTCGGCGATCTCGAGGACCTCCTCTTGACTTGGCAAATGATCCAGGTGATAGGCACTCCTCACCGCCTTGCGCAAAGCGAGATCGCCGGGCAGGACGACGTCCTCCCGTCGTAGGGCGACGAGCAGCGCGCCCTGCGCGGTCCACGGCCCGATCCCCGGAGCGGCCGTCAGCTCGGTGATGAAATCGTCGTCTGGCAGTTTTCTGAGCCGTTGCATGTCCAGTCGACCATCCGAGAGACGTCCGGCGAGATCTCGCAGCGTGTTGACCTTGCGCCACGAAAGGCCCGCAGCTCGCAGGTCACCCGGTTCCGCCTCCAATAGCTCCTCGGGAGAGGGGCAGGTGTCCGCCAAAGAGCGACGTGACCCGCTCAAGGGTCCGTCTGGTCGCGGCTACGGACAGTTGTTGGCCGGTGACCTGAAAGAGAAGAGACCCAAACAGGTCCATCGGCGGAAGCTCGTCGAGCCACGAATGAGGATCGAAGCCCGGCCGTCGCTCAATGAGCTGTCCGATCACAGGATCCACTTTGCGGAGGTGGTTCCGGGGGCGCCGAAGCCGCGCAGGTCGCCCTTGGCATCCGATCGAATGGCCTTACCGATTGGCACCTTCGAACACTATCTTCGAGGTGACATCGGAGATCCAGCGGTTGCTGCTCTCGAGGGCCATCTCCGGGGTGGACATTGACTAACGTTGGCCCAGGAGCGGGGGGACGTGTGTGCCGCGTCAGAGCACGGCGGTGAACCGGTTCTGACCGACGAACGGCAGGGAGTAGGGCATGAAGGGTTACAAATTGACGGTCGAACGATTGATCCGTGCCTCGCCTGAGGTGATCTTCGATGTCCTGGCCGACCCATCGAAGCACTCGCTCATCGACGGTTCGGGCATGCTCCAAGGAGCGAATGATGCAGGCGCCACGCGACTTGCACTCGGAGTGACCTTTGGCATGGGCATGAAGATGGGAGTTCGCTACTCGACGGTCAACACAGTGGTCGAGTTCGAGGAGAACCGTCTCATCGCCTGGCAGACAGGACCCAAAGGGAAGCTGGAGCCCTACGTGGCGGGACGGATCTGGCGTTACGAGCTCGAACCCCAGGGCGACCGCACGCTGGTGCGGGAGAGCTGGGACATCACCGGCGATCACCAGAGGGCCCTGTTGCGCCTTGGAGACATCTATTCGAGGAAGACCCGTCGGGACATGGAACTGACCCTGGCCCGCCTCGATGCGTTGGTGACCGCGCCTTAATTCAAATTCAAGACCGCGCCGTAATTCAAGAGAGTCCCCCCTTCGATGGGCCACTCAGCCCTCATGCCTCGTTGTTCCCGGCTAGGCCTCGTCTTTGGTCCCCGGGCCGCCGACCTCGGCGCGCCTTCCCCGAGCCATCCCGACGACCCCAGCCACGAAGCTGGTGTCGCGCGCCCCCACCAGGTCCCACGCTCGGGCGATGGCGATGATGAAGAAGACAATCAGAATGTCCGCCTGGGTCGTGACGTAGCTCGCGTGGTGAGGTGAACGCCACAACTCCGCTCCGTTGATCAGCTGGAACGTGTAGAGCACGAGCGAGCCGGCGATGAGGAGAATCTGACCGGCCCGGATGGGTTCGTCACGGCGGCGATTCCGCAGGAAGAAGATGATGAGTCCAGCGGTCGACGCCAGGCCCACGACGGCCAGAATAAACGTCGCCTCGCCGAAGCCATGGCCGGGAATGAGCGCGAACAGAGAAACAATCAGCGTAGTGATGAGCGCTGAAAAGGCCGCCGCCGCCTTGATCTGGTGTTCGACGTTCTCGCCCTGGCTCGACAACTTTTCCGGAGACACGGAGATGGCAACGAAGAGCAGACCGATGAGTGCCCCGGAGACGGCGGCAGAGGCGGCGAAGAATTCGTTGAAATTCTCGGGGACCACAGCCCGAAACTACTCGGGAGTGGGCGGCACCGATCGAGCATGGCCACTCCGGGAAGGCACGACAACCCTCGGCTCGGGGCCTCCACGAAGCGCTCGGCTGGCGAGGCACCGGGCGTAAGCGAGGCATGGGGGCGTAGGCCAGGCCCGATCCTCAATCGCCATACGTGGGAGTCGCCTTCAACCCCCGGCTGGCGGCTCACATCGGACGGCAGAGTGGTCCCCACAGAGTTGCCCGTAGAGTCACCGGTGCCATGGGTCGTCAAGACATCGTTCGTTCGGCCGCCGACGTCACCCCGGAATGGATCACCGCGGTACTGACTGGTGCCGGCGCATTGGCCGATGGTCGAGTCGTTGGGGTGACGGCGTCGCCCGTCGGCACCGGCCAGATGGCCGATACGGCTCGTTTGTCGCTGACCTATGACCGAGCCGACGCGGGACCACCGAGCGTGGTGGGCAAGTTCGCGTCGTCCGACGAACAGAGCCGAGCCACCGGCTTGGCCCTGCGGGCCTACGAGATCGAGGTCCGCTTCTACCAAGAAGTGGCGAACCGGGTGGCGGCGCGGGTGCCTGCGCTCTACGCCGCCGAGGTGGAGCCGGACACGGGATGGTTCACTCTCATTCTGGAGGACATCGTCGGCGCCCGGCAGGGCGACCAGATCGAAGCGTGCAGCCCCGAGGTGGCGGCCGCCGCGCTGGAGGAAATGGCTGGTCTCCATGCACCATGTTGGGAAGCAGCGGATCTGGCGGGACTCGATTGGCTGAACCGGAATTCGGTTGAGTCCGATGGGTTTCTGGCCATGCTGGTGTCCTCACTCTGGCCGGGATTCCTGGAGCGCTACGCCGACCAATTGGCGCCCGAGCACGTCACAGTCTGCCAGTTCTTCGTCGATCACCTGCCCGCGTACCTTCAGGGCCGGACGGGACCGCGCACGGCCAGCCATGGTGACTTTCGGTTGGACAACCTTCTCTTCCAGCCCGGCCAGCGGCGCCCCGTGGTGGTCGATTGGCAGACCTTGGCCTGGGGAGGTGCATCGCTCGATGTCGCGTACTTCATCGGCGGGTGCCTCAGCGCCGAGGACCGGCGGTCCCACGAGGACGACCTGCTCACCCATTACCACGACGCCCTGCGCGCCGGCGGCGTCACGGACTATTCGCTCGACCAACTTCGTCGCGACACACGCCGCGACGCGTTCGGGGGGATCCTCATGGCCATTGTGGCTTCCATGGTGGTCCAGCGCACCGACCGGGGGGACCTGATGTTCCTCACCAGCACGACCAGGCATGCCCAACACGTCATCGACGCGGGAGCGACGGCGGCATTGGAGGTTGCCGGTGACTGAGCTCCTGGTGTTGTGCACCGGCAACGCCGCCCGCTCGGTCATGGCCGGGTTCATGCTCGAATATCTCAACGAGCACACGGAGGACAAGGTGCACAGGGAGGACACCAAGATCAATCCCCGCATGGACCTGCACATCGTCACTGCCGGCACCCACACCATCGATGGCCAGCCCATGGGCATGCGCACCCGCAACGCTCTTTCGACCTTGCCCGAGATGGCCCACGCCACGTTCACCGGCCACCGCAGCCGCCAGGTGTACGAGGCCGACCTGAGCCGGGCCGATCTGGTCGTGGTGATGGAGGCCGACCATGTGCGCTATGTGCGCCGGGTGTTTCCCTTGGTCGCTCACCGCACGGCGACCATCCGCCGTCTGTGTGCGGACCTACGGCCCGCGCCACCGGCCCTCGGCGAGCGGCTGGCCGCCCTCAACCTGGCCGAGGCGACGCTGTCCGATGACGACGATGTCATCGACCCGGCCGGGCACGATGCCCAGGTTTACGAAGCCTGCGTGGCCGAGCTCTGGGGGCTGTGCCAGCAACTCGTCACGCTCCTGTAGGGCGCGGGCAGACGAGGACCAGCTCGTCGTCCTCCTCACCGGGGACCGTGACCGGGCCGACAGCAAGGAACCCGGCCTTCTCGAAGGCGCGGTGGGAGCGGAAGTTGTGCACGCTCGGGCCCGCCATGGCGTTGGTCACTTCGGGGTAGTGCGTCCACGCCAGAGCGAGCGCCTGCCCGATGAGGCGGGGCCCCATCCCCTGTCCCAACCGGGCCGCATCGGCCACGAAGAGGTCGACCCCGGCCGCGTTGTCCACGCCCACGGCGAGTTCGTACGCCGCGTTGTCGGCCAGGCGGTAGATCTGGATCAGCCCGATGGGCATCGGGCCCTCCGAACAGATGAAGACCTCGGTCGGATCGGTGCCGTCGACGCAGGGTCCGTACTCCTGCTCCACGCCGGCCAGGTTGAGGGGCGCTCCCCACCAGGCCGACACGTGGGGCCGGGCCAGCCAGTCCACGACCATGGCGAAATCAGCGCGGGACAGCGGGCGCAGGATCAGACCGGCCTCCACCATGGCGCGACCTGTCCAGTCCCCGTCAGTCCCGGTCAGTCCGGATGGACCGACCGCAGGCCGGCCCAGGCGAGATCGGCCATGCGCTGGGCCAACCGTTGTGCTTCTTCTTCCACCGCGGCCTCGCCCGGCGGCCGCTGCGCCATGAAGCGACGGCTGGCCCCTTCGGCCATGCCGACCACGGCGTAGGCCAGGAGCCGGCGATGGTCGGCATCGAGGCCGGCGTCGATCAGGGGATCGATGGCCTCGGCGATGGCGTCCTCCACCATCCGCAGGGCCCGGCCCAGCTCCTGGTCGTCGGCATGGTCCCGCCCGTAGAGCAGGCGGAACTCAGCCTCCCGATTGATGACCAGGAGGAAGTACGCGGCGAAACCCATCTCCACCTGTTGGCGCGGCCCTCTGGCCTGGTCGACCCCGCTGCGCACGGCCACCAGGAGGTCCTGGGCGATGGAGTCGACCAACTCCAGGTAGAGCGCCCGCTTGCTCGAGAAGTGCTGGTACACCAGTGGTTTGGTGACGCCGGCCGCCTCGGCGATGTCGTCCATGGTGGTGGACCGGTAGCCCCGCCGGGCGAAGAGCTCGAGGGCGACCGAAAGGAGCTGCTGGCGTCGTCGCTCGGCGGTCAGCCGCCGTGTCGGTGCCTCGATGGCCGCGTGCATGGCCCGCGATGTTACCGGCCGGTCATGAGACGACCGAGAAGGCCGTCGAGGCGCTCCGGGAGATCGGCCAGGTTGAAGTGCCGGGCCGCGATCCGGTGGTTGTGCGCCACCAGGTCGGCGTCGGGGTCATCGAGCCAGGCCGAGAGGGGGGCGGCCACCGCGCTGTCGAACCAGCGAAAGCCGAAGGCGGCCAACTCGGAGGCCACCGGGTACCGCCCGATGGCGAGGGGCCGGCGGTGGGTGGCCGACTCGAGCGCCGGGTTCCCGAAGCCTTCCCAGGTCGACGGCAACAGGACGACATCGCAGGCCGCGTAGGCATCGTCGATCGACCACGCCACCCCGTCCGCTCCGTCCGCTCCGTCCGCTCCGAGCAGCACCGGGCAGGCGGCGCCATCCACCAGCCGGTCCAGCTCGGGTCCGTACCCGTCTTCGGCCGGGCCGAGCAGCCAGTAGGTCCCCCCGACGGCGGCGGCCAACTCCAGCCCTGCCGCCACGTTCTTCCGGGCCAGCGCCCGGGTGGGCTGGAGCAGGAGGCGGGTCCCGGGGGCCACGCCCATGGCCCGGCGGACCCCCTCCCGATCGCCGGCCGGGGGGTCGGGGTCGAACCGGTTGTAGATGGTGGTGGCCGCCATCCCGCGTGCGGCCAGCTGACGCCGGCTCAGGTCGTTGATAGTGACGTGGGCCCAGGCCGGGTCGTCGGGCGGCGGGGGGAGGTGGGCCAGCTGTGGGCGCTGCCACGCCAGGTCGTGGTGGTGCAGGACGGCCGGTCGGCCGGCGCACACGGCCGCCACCACCGCCGCCGCGGCGGGGTTGAGCGGGAGCGAGCACAGGTTCTCGACGATCACCAGGTCGAAGGGGGCCAGGGCCTCGTCCACTTCACTGCGGCTCGGCGCTACCGGCGCATCGATGGCCAGGCCCTCGAGCTTGGTGTCGACCGGACCGGCGCCGGCCACCGTCCGGACCTGCCATCCGAGGAGGCCCAGCGCGGCAGCCCACTTCGCTGACTCGATCGAGACGCCGTCTCGCCCACCCAGGCGAAAGGACACCAGCGCGGCGTTGGGCACGCGCCGCACGCTAGGCCGTCGGCCCGAGGCGGACCCCTGGGCACGGTCGAGTATCGTGGCCCCCCGATGGCCAAGCGAGCACTCATCACCGGAGTCACCGGACAAGACGGCTCCTATCTGGCGGAATTCCTGCTCGAGCAGGGCTACGACGTCATCGGCATGGTGCGCCGATCCAGCACGGTGACGTTCGAGCGGATCGCCCACATTCAGGACCGGTTGGAGCTGGTGGCCGGCGACCTGCTCGACGAGGTCTCGCTGATCAACATGCTGCGCGATCACCGGCCCACTGAGGTCTACAACCTGGCCGCCCAGTCGTTCGTGCAGACCAGCTTCAGCCAACCGGTCCTGACCGGGGAGACCACCGCGCTCGGCGTCACCCGCCTCCTCGATGCCATCCGCCTGGTCGACCCCGAAATCCGCTTCTACCAAGCCAGCTCGTCGGAGATGTTCGGCAAGGTGCGCGAGGTGCCCCAGGTGGAGTCCACCCCGCTCTACCCCCGGAGCCCCTACGGCGTGGCCAAGGTCTACGGCCACTGGATCACCGTCAACTACCGCGAGAGCTACGACCTGCACGCCTCCTCGGGGATCCTCTTCAACCACGAGTCGCCTCGCCGCGGCCTCGAGTTCGTCACCCGCAAGATCACCAACGGGGTGGCGCGCATCGCGCACGGACTCGACGACAAGCTGTATCTCGGCAACCTCGATGCGCAACGGGACTGGGGCTTCGCCGCCGACTACGTGCGGGCCATGTGGCTCATGCTGCAGCAGGACAATCCCGATGACTTCGTCGTCTCGACGGGGGAGACCCACGCCGTGCGCGATCTCTGCCGCCTGGCCTTCCAGGCGGCCGATCTGGATTGGGAGCGACACGTCGTCATCGACGACAAGTTCCTGCGCCCGGCCGAAGTGGACCTTCTCGTCGGTGATTCGACCAAGGCGCACCAGGTGCTGGGGTGGAAGCGTGACGTCGACTTCCCGGGCCTGGTCACCATGATGGTCGAGGCCGACCTGGACCTGGTTCGCAGCACGCTCTAAAGGAAGGGGGACTCCAGCGCTCCTTCTGCCCGCTGCAATTTCGGCCGACCCCGTCGGCGTCTTGGTCGCCTTCGGCGCAGGGATCCTCTCCTTCCTCTCCCCCTGCGTCCTCCCGCTCGTCCCGGGCTACCTCTCCATGGTCTCGGGCCTCTCGGCCGCCGAGCTCTCTGCCCTCGGGCATGATGCCACCGGCCCTGGATCGACGATGAAGACCATGGACACGACGACCATGGACACGACGACGACAACGGCGGCGGCGACCGAGACTGCCCTGGCAGCTGCGACGGCCACTGCGACGTCCACCGAGACGGGCGCTGCGACGGCCACGGCCACCTTCGCGACCACGGCCGCGGCAACGGCCGCGGCGACGGCCCCGGCGACCAGGACGGCGAGGGCGGCGACCAGGCGGCCGATGCTCACCGGCATCGGCCTCTTCGTCGGCGGCTTCACCATCGTCTTCGTGGCCCTCGGGGCGGCCGCATCGGGTATCGGTCGGGTCCTGGATGCACACGAGATCCCGCTGGCCCACGTCAGCGGGATCGTGGTCATCCTCCTCGGGCTGTTGCTCCTCCTCGGTGCCCTGCCCGGTGAGTGGTGGTCACGACTGGGAGCCGGACCACTTCGATTCGTCACCCGCCTCAACGGTGAGCGGCGTTTCGACGTGCGTCCATCGGCCCTGGGCGTGTGGGCTGCCCCGGTCATGGGCATGGCCTTTGCGTTCGCCTGGACCCCATGCATCGGCCCGGTCCTGGGTGCCGTCCTGGCCCTGGCCTCTCACAACGGCTCGCTCTCGGGAGGGGTGCTGCTCCTCTTCGCCTATTCGCTCGGCCTCGGCGTGCCCTTCGTGGCCACCGGTCTGGCCTTCGAGCGGCTCACGGAGGTGTTCGCCCGGGCCCGACGCACCCTCGGGGTGATCGAAGTGGTGGCGGCGTTGATCCTGATCGTCTTCGGGATCTTGCTGGTGACCGACAATGTGGCCTGGGTCTCCACCCAGTTCACCAACCTGTTCGACCATCTCGGATTGAGTCGGCTGTCGAAGAGCTGACGACTAGGGGCTGATGAAGCCTTCGTCCGGGATGTCCCGACCCGACACAGTCAGATAGCCGACCATGATCACGATCAGGAAGGTGAGGACCAGGGCGACGTAGCCGTCGCCCCACCCGAGGCCAGTCAGGCTCCTCGACTTCCCCGTCCAGTCGGCGAACGACGCGCCGATAGGCCGGGTCACGACGTAGGCGAACCAGAAGGCGAGGACGCCGTTCATATGGAAGCGCCAGTACCCCACCACCGGGATGAGGATCAACCCGACGAAGAGCAGGGCGGCCGAGAAATACCCGAGCTTGAACGTCGTCGCCAGCAGATCGCCGGCGGCGGTGCCGAGCGCGAAGGTGGACATCACCGCGGCCCAATAGAACGCCTCGCGCCGTGGCGTGGTGATGCTGTGGATGGACAACGTCTTCTCGGTGCGATGCCACACCACGAAGACGGCGGCCAGGACGATGGCGAAGAACGGCGTCGATACCGCATAGGGGACACCGAATTGCTTATGCAGCACATCGGCCGCCATCGTGCCCGCCACGGCGACCATGGCGACGGCCAGCCAGTAGATCCACGGCACATAGCGTGGCGATCGGAACTGCATCACCAGCGCGGCGATCAGGGCCAGACCACCCAGGCCCACCGCGAGGACGGGGTTGAGCACCCTGACCAGATAGTCCGACGTCGCCTCGCCCATGGCCGTGGTCAACAATTTGGTGACCCAGAAGAAGATCGTGATCTGCGGAACCTTGGAGACGGCCTGACGTACAACGGTCATGGGGGGGGCATGGTAGGGCAACCCCTCCGCTTCGACAACGCGGCCTCTGCGGGTACTCCGTCGGT
>Ga0208357_1001629_pt1 | contig 16153 bp, 17 predicted proteins | sample NGESurdeep092012_6_FD_184487 | JGI IMG/M metagenome (GOLD analysis project Ga0208357, IMG submission 184487) | Arctic peat soil microbial communities from Barrow, Alaska - NGEE Surface sample F52-2 deep-092012 (SPAdes) | ecosystem: Environmental > Terrestrial > Soil > Wetlands > Peat ... | reverse complement strand
TTAGCGGCGGGGCGGTGAGCGTCGTCTACGATACGGCCGCGGGCGGGCTCGCCGTCGGCGATTGGAACAACTGTGCGATTCGAGCGGTCGCTTCGGGAGGCGTCGTCACGACCCTTGTGGGCGTTCTTCCTCCCGCGCCGCCATCGTGCGGTTACCTTGACGGTTCCAGTTCGACCGCGCTGATTTATCTCGACGGGACGGGGTACGATTCGAGCAACCACAATCTCTATACCGCCGACGTGTACAACTGCGCGATTCGACAAGTGAGCGTGACGGGCGCCGTCACGACGATTGCAGGAGCATATCCCACGTCGACGTGCGTATCCGACGTCGATGCCACCGGAACGAGCGCGCGATTCGACGGACCCATCGGCATCGCGTACGACTCAGGCGACGGAAACTTGTACGTCACGGAAGCGTACGGATGTACGGTTCGGCGAGTGACCACGCTCGGGGTCGTTACGACCATCGCCGGGACGACTGGAACCTGCACGCTGACCGACGGAACGGGCGCCGCCGCGCGTTTTAACAGCCCATATGCAATCGCGTACGACTCCGATAACGGCGATCTCTATGTGTCCGACCAGTGCTCGATTCGACAGGTCACCACGGCTGGAGTCGTTACCACCATCGCGGGCTCCGGGAGTTGCAGCTTTGGCTCAGCTGACGGCTTCGGGAGCGCTGCGGTCTTTGATGGGGCGCCCCGAGGTTTGGTGTACGTTTCGGGCACCTCGAGTCTCTACGTTGCAGACTACTTCGGCGACGCCATTCGGCGGGTCCAGTTCTAGGTACGCTAAGATCACCTTGGAGATCGGACGACCGGCATCGGGTTCCCAGGGCGCCGTTTTGAAACGCCTTAACTCCTAACCCCTAAACGCCCACGCGGGATAGGAGCTAAGCTACCCTAAAACGAGGCCCCCCTTGCCGGGCTCCCGGGCGCAATGAGCAAAGCACGATCGCTAAGCTACCCTAAAACGAGGCCCCCCTTGCCGGGCTGCCGGGCCGCTAGGAATAATGTGCAAAGCACGATCGCGAAGGCCTTTTGAAACGAGGCCTCCCTCGACACTAACGACCTTCGGGCATGTTGTGCAATATAATCCTGTAATGAGATTCGCTTAAGATCGCTGCTACAGTGAGGTCAATCAAGTCGCGCAACTCGACTATCCTGTTGTCCCATTTTTGCAGATAGTGCGTTTCGTCATTTCCAAGCCATGTAGCTCGCTCGGCAAAAGTCTTCAATTTCTTGTCATCAATTTGCGAAATCAATCCCTTTTTGCCACCCAGCTGCTGCCGTAACAACTTCAAGATCTGCACGTCAATCGTTGTCACACCTGCTGTGTCGCCTTTTTCCTGTAACTCTGCGCTACGTTGGCGCAGTTCATAAACCATATAATCCTTCACCAGAAATTCTAGGGCCTTGCGATAGCCGGCGCCGGAAATGAGCGTTAAACCGAACGCCTCAGCAGTCGCGGCTTGATCGAGAATTGCATAGAAATCCGGTGATATTAGGTCTATAGCTTCTTCGCGTTCATGCGTTACGTGAGATGGCGGTGAGGTGCGCTTAAAACGCGCATTATCGTAAATTGCAAAAAATGGATGGCTGCAGTTTTTGACTCCACACCGATATGGAACGGACAGTTCATGACGCGACTTATCGGCAGTTCGCCTCGCGATAGTAGTTTGTTCGGGAAGATACTCAACTTGCTCTGAACCACAAAAAGGACAAGACACCGCTGTATCTGATAGGTGCGCTGAGTGAGGAGTTGACAACAATGGGTCTTTGTACTTAACTACGAATTCCATTTTCTTCCGACGTTAGCCGCCCTACCGCCCGCGTGCATCGCTTTGACCGATCGCATCGCACGTTTTGCTAGGATTGTCTGCCAGGCATCCAATAATCACTCCCAGGTCCTCGTATGAAGACCGCGGGTAGCGGTCGTAAAAATCGCTCACGGCGGCCACGTAAAATAGAATTGTGTGTGAGTAAATCGGATAGGCCTGCAGTGCCGCTACTTTTTCCGTGGTCTGGTAATACTCACGGGCACTTTTCGGTGTTAATAGTTTTAACGACGGTCCCGAGGCTACGTCGGTGATCGCGACGCTCACGCCGCGCGTAGTTCCCGCGCTGTAGCCATAGATCGCCCCCGCGACCGCCGCAGACTGCTCGACTTGGTTCAGGCTTCGCCACCAACTCACGCTAAGAGACGCTGCCGCGGCGGTCGCGGGTCTAACAGAGGGCATGAAAAAGGCCGCAAGCGCTGAAACTGTCAGGATGGTGCCCCTTATCTTCTGCGAACTTCGAGCGCGTTGATTTGGGCGCACAAAATTCACTGCCCGTTCTCACTTGCTCGATCGCCATCTGCAAGCGCTTCCTTCTCACACGTAAACGCGCCGTGCTTCGTCCGCCCGTACCAACGCTCGCCTTTGTAGTGGTAGATTCCGGTTGGAACGTTAAGCCAGACGACCACGTCTCGCGGGCAGTGCGCCTGCGCCGCGCTCTCTGCATCAAAAAGCCTTGGGATTTGAGCCAGTACGATCGCAGGTCTCGGCGCCGCGGTCGAAGGGCTTGGTGCGACGAAAAAGCCTGCCATTGCCAAAGCTAGAGCCGCGAGAATGCAACGCGCCATGAGGGCACCTCCTAGACCTATTGTTCGGCGGCTAAAGCACTTCTGTCAAGGCTCCGCCTCCAGGATCGCCGCGACTAGTTCCAGCGCAGGACCCAGGCGCGCATGGCATCGAGGAGCGGTGGGGCATCCGTATCAACCGCACCGAGCGGTGCGCCTTCATCGCTGTAGAGTATGACGATATCGTAGCCGTCCAGGTAGTTCATGGATCAGGCAGTACCCCATCGCGGCCACCGCGGGACACGCGAGGGGGCGTTCCTTAATCGGGCTTCTTAAGTGCGGCTTTGAAAGCCTCGAAGGTTCCATGGTTCGGGGGAACGGTGCAAGGACCAGACGCTATATCACTCCCCTAGCGCGCATGGGTTTCGAAAAATCTAGTGTAGAGCTTACGATGTCACATCACTAAGCGGGCGTAACCGAATCCCATCCAATGTGAGGATTTTCGTTCGTGTCGCTTGCGGACAACAGATGGGCCAACTGATATAAATTTCACCGTTCCGAATGGACGTGGAGAGCCGCCCGAGCCCACCATTCGTGGCCGGGATTTCGCCGACAAATTGCGCATGGTCATTTGCCCATACCCACATTAGGGAATAAATACCTCCGACGCTGGCGCTACCCGAAGCCAACGGAACGAAAACAACCCAGCGACCATCGGCGAGTTGCCCGCTGATAATGCGATTTGCATCGGCTGTTCCGTTGGCTGCTGTACCAGGTACCGTCACATAAGCCGTGTGCCCGTCGGGATTGCTCGAGACGGATACTGCCGCAGTTGAGCGCAGGAGTGCCAATACTTCGTTGCTTGGAAGTGGCCCCTGTTGCTTCGCAGTGGCCATTTGTATTGGTTGTGCTGATGCAGCGCTTGAAGTCGCTGCCTCCGCGGGGACTGACGGCGTGCTGAAAGCCGATGCGGGCGCGATCGACGGCAAGCTTGAGGAAGCGACGGCATATGGACTTTGCACACTCGCCTCAAGAGACGCGATCTGGATTTGTTTTGAAGAAATGTCATCTTTGAGGCGCGACGTTAGGCGTTGTACGTCATCCGTTGCTGCATTCATCGCAGTCTCAGCATCACTATCCTCGTTGGACGATGATTGATAGTAAGGAGTGACATCGGTGTTATCGACCTCCCAATAGCGCATATTCGCTCGCGCTTCAAGGTTTTGATTTATTGTATCGATCGCTCGCAACCAATCGTTTTGTCCCTGTCTCCAAGACGCGACGGCATGTTGGCAATTGCTCCGCAAATCATCGACGTCTTTACCGCTGTACAGCGAAGCGAACGAATCCGCTAACGTGGTACATGAACTTTCAATCGTGGAGATTTCGGCGGCTAAGCCGTTAACGGATGACAACTCGGTTGTGGCCTCCTGCAACTCGGCCGCTACATCAGGACTCCCCGAGACGGCATCGTCATGGCGCTCCTGACTAGCGGTACTTCCTGCGGCAGCCGTCTCGCTCAGATTGTTGATTGTGCTACCTAGTGTGCTCGATTGGGACTGTGCCGATGCCATTATGCTGTTAAAGCGTTGCAGGTCGGCGCTAACCTGTTGTATCTGTTGCGAAATCTGTGCCCGGCGCTTCTCGGCAGCGAGCTGCGCTTGGTGGTGATAAATTAGCCAACTCGCGCCCGCAAGCAAACAGAGAAGCACAAACCCACCGAGCGCGATCTTGAGCACTCGATTATTCGTCGCTCCAGGTGTCGGCGACGAGCTCGATTGCACGGGCGCTTCAGAACCGTCTGCGCCACTATTGCCCACTAGGGATGTCCTGGTAACCAGCGGCAGCGACTTCCTTTTGGAAGGACGCTCTTACGGAGGCGCTAGTTTTGTTCATCATTGCCCGTTCTCACTTGCTCGATCGCCATCTGCAATCGCTTCCTTCTCACATGTGTACGCGCCATGCTTCGTGCGTCCGTACCAACGCATGCCTTTTTTACAATTGGATCGCGTTGCGTTCGCGCGCGAAACATAATTCTGTAGCAATGCCTTACCCCTGCTTGAGTGCATTTCGCGGACATTCGCTATGGGCCACGAAAACCGTGTAGTCGAGCCCAACCTCGACGCCCCGCTCATTGATCACGTGCAACATAAGATAGTTGTCCGAGCTACCAAGACAAACGCGTCCTCGATGATATTTGCGATATATCTGCTCGGTCTCTTTAAACAGGCCCCCGCCCAGCGATACGGCCGCCGTCTTTCGGGTCTCAGGGATAGCATTCCATGCATCTTGATTTACGACATAATTGAACTGCGGGAGCCCGTATTCAGTCGTCGCGGTAAAGGACGTTAAGACTCCGCTGGCTAGCGCGTTGTTTAGTGTTCGAAGGTCGCGCAACACCTCGGCAGTCTCGCGAGTTTCGGCATCTGCTTCGCTCACGAACGGAGGATATGCATGTTTATTGTCGCTGACGATGGAAGCCGCCGCGCGTTGCGAGAGTCGTTTCGTAGAGGCCTTTAATCGTTCGTTAGCCGATTGCGATTGTTTGCTAGCCGAGCTCCCAGCGCAACCCCCAAGGATCGCGAAAGTGAGGATGAGACTTCCAATTCGCAAGGCTGTCCGCATCACTGCCCGTTCTCGCTCGCCCGATCGCCAGCCGCGATCGCTTCCTTCTCACATGCATACGCGCCGTGCTTCGTTCGTCCGTACCAACGCTCGCCCTTGTAGTGGTAGACTCCGCTCGGAACATTGAGCCACACGACCACGTCTCTCCGGCAGTGGGCTTGCGCCGCGGCCTCCGTGTCGAATAGCTGTGGCATTTGGGCCTGGGCGACGACCGTGGGGGCAGAAGCGGCGATTCCCGGATTTGGCGATAAGGCAAGGGCGGCCAAAGCCAGAATGAGGGTAGCAAGAATGCGACGTGTCATGAGCACCTCCTAGACCTATTCTTCGGCGCCTAGAGCGCTTCTGTCAAGGTCCGGCCCGCGGCGGCGCGGCGCGGGCGCGGCTTAGTTCCACCGCAGGACTCAGGCGTGCATGGCGTCGAGAAGTAATGGGGCGTCCGTATCAACCGCACCGAGCGGTGTGCCCTCATCGCTGTAGAGTATGACGATATCGTAGCCATCCTAGTCGAACGCGGCTTTTCGGCGCAGGCGTCGTTCTAGGTCCCTTGCATTCCTCAAAGCCCTGCGCGGCGCGATCCACGGGTCTTTAGGGAGTGTAACGAACTCTAGTGATCTACTAAAAAGGAGCATAGAGAATGAAGATTACCCTCGCGCAAAGCATCGCTGCCGTAGTTGGCGTGGCTCTTCTAGGAGCCGGGTGGCTCGTCGGCTACCTCTACGGTGTCCAGCGTCCTTGCGAGGTCATTATCCACGGTCAGCAGATGGCTTGTAGCTCCGCCGTGCTTATAGCCGAGCAGAACGGGGCCGCGTTGGAGCAAGCACGTAATCAAAACACCGCAACCTCGAAGCAAACGGTCGTCATGGGTAACCACGTAAATGCCGTTCTACGCGCTATGTATGAAGACCTTAGAGCGACGAAATCCACACTCAGTAGCGCACGTGATGTAATCAACGCGGATTCACTCGTAATCAATGCTTATGATGACAACAACATTGCACGCGTTCCGTCGGCGTTCGGTGAAGCATCCCAAGCACTGAGTACGCTTACCGCGAGCGTGGAAACTATGCAAACTGCAGATAAAACCTACGCTAAAGCCATCCAGGCCAATCCGCTGACACTGCCTTAGGCCAGGGTTCTTAGAAAAGAGGAAGACGGCATAGACGATAAGCGTTTCATACGGCGATTATGCGATAAGATCGTTCCGTACTCGCCAAATGCAAACCTGCAAAATTTGCGGCTATTGGAGGGGACTAAAGCCGAAAACATTATCGATTGGCTTGGCTCACTAGACGAGCGCAAGACGGCGAGCAGAGCCGACGCGAACCCGACGCTTGAAACAATCCTCCAAGACGACACAGGCGATCTCGATAAGGAAGGAGCCAAGCGCTATCGCTTGCAGCAGATTCGAGAGCGCAGCGAATCGAACCGCCGTCAGGTATTCGCAGCCCGCGGCCACGTGTGCGAAGTGTGCGCCTTCGATTTCAAGAAGCAGTTCGGCGCTGATTTTTCCCAATCCGCAAACGTCCATCACAAGAACCCGCTCGCTCTTGGCGAGCGCAAGGCGGCATCGGCCGATGAGTTCGCCGTTCTCTGTGCTCCGTGCCACACAGCCGCGCACATGGGGCCAGGCCGAAAGCTGAACCCGTGGACCATAGAGGAGCTTCGATCGTTCATACGCGCTCGCTGGGATCGCTAACGTGCCTTACGCTTTCCAAGCTTGGTGAGCGTCCCCCAGTGACGTTTGTGTGGTATAAGGATTCCGCTGCGAACCTTCGACCCGTGAGACAGCGATGCGCCCATGGCTTTGCCGATCGCTGGAGCTAGTGTGCTTCCACGAGCTCAACGAACGCGTCCCAGTGCCTCGGATGCGGGACGCGAGCCCCGGTGCGGAACCGCGAGCAGGCTGCGAGCGACAAGCCCGTCGCGCGCGAAATCTCTGTCAGTGAGAAACCGTCAAGCTTCGGTGTGATCTCGCGCAGGAACCACGCCCGATCGCGCTCGGCGCTTTGGCCATGTTCGTGCTGCCACTCGCGGTTTCGCCGATGCTGCTCGGCGTTCGCCTCGCCACGCTTGTGCCCCGCCTCAACGCTGCCACGAGGATCGGTGCCGGTGGCGGTTTGGGCTGCGAGGGCCTTGCGCGCTACTGCGATCGCACGTAAGCCGCGCTCACGCCGTGCTTGCGGCAAGCATGCCTCGCAATAGCGGCGCCGCCGTTTCAAGACCGGCTGACCGCATGCCTCGCACGCAATCGGATGGCGTGCGAGGCCTTCAGGCTGCGGCGCGCTCCAGGCTTTGCTTGCATACGGCCGTGGCGCCGAGGCTTTGCGAGGTGTTGCGGCCAGGGGTGAACGCATAGACGCGGGGACGACGCGGCGCGCGTTTCGCGTGTTGACAGGTTGGATGCGAGGCGATTTCCCCTGATTGACGAGCGCTTCGCGGAACGTTTGTGCGAGGTGTGCGACAATCGGCTGCACGAGCATTCTCCAATGGGGCAACGTCAGCGCGAGTTCGTGCGTCAGTGGGGTGCATAAGCGGCAAACACCGTTCGGCAGTTCCACGAAGTCCCGCGAGGTAAAGCCACGATCTTCCAACAGATCGAGGACGAAGACATCGACGTTCGGGCGTATGGGCTCCATCGCATCGAAGACAAACGAATCGCGATTTCGCTGGTCGGCGTGGAGTACGCCAAGTGTCGGATCGAGCCCCTGTACGAGGAGCGCGAGGCGCGATTCCGCCTCGAGCAAGCTATAGAGGTAGTTGAGAAGCGAGTTCACGGGCTGGGTCGAAGCGCGGGGTGCACCAGTCAGTACGGATGCCCGCGAATCATAGCGAGTCCAGCGTGCAGGAATGCGTGCGAGGTCACGGCCGCGCCAACGTATGGCAACGCCACTCCACGCACTCCAGTAGAGCGCGGCGGCTCGACCTTCAACCCCTCGCACCTGTTCAATCGTTTCCGCCTTAGCGAGTTCACCTCGCAGTGCATCGAACGCGCGCAGATTTGAGGCATCCAAGCGGGCGAGGTTCTTTCGCTGGCCGTCGAGCTTTCGCGTAATCAGCTCACGTGCGAGGATCAGGTCCAAACCGCCGGTGGCCGCGAGGGCCTGCGCCCTGCGAATGGGGAGTCCGTCGTAGCCGAGGGGAACGGAGTGTGTGAGGAGCTCGCCATCGCTTCCGATCTGAACGAACGCGGTACCGATCGCGCGGAGCCACGCCAGGGCTTCGAGCGTCAGCGATCCCGTCTTGCCGATCAGCACCAGGCGCTCCAGGCCGGAGCCCGCGCGATCGAGCGCGATCGATCGGCGCTGCCGGCCGATCCCGTCTTCGACGCGAAGCTTACCGTAGAGGACGCGCAGCCTCACGCCGAAGCCGTCCACGACGAGGACTCCCGCGCGGACTTGCAGCGGCGGGTATGGGAGCGTAAACTTCTGAGTTAGCATCTGGAGCTAGTACCTCCGGGTGCGATGCTCTCGGCTCGTTACAGCGGGCCGGGGGCACCTATTTTACCTTACGCTTACTTCGACAAAAACGGCTAGCTGGCCCTCAAATCAGAGCCAGAAATCATGAGGCCGTCCATCTACTTCCCACAAGTAGAACTGCACTATAGCCCGCCGCGGCGCATCTGGCGCAACCGTTGAATTATCGGGTTCTATTTGATCGCCAAGGACCCAACGAGCAGCCTCGTTCGTTATTGTCCTTTGGTCCCACGGATGAAGGTGCTCGCGTATCTCCGCAGCGAGGTTCCTATCCAATGCGTCAGCCCAATCGTGAATTATCTTGGTAGCGTTTTCAATTCGAACGAAGAGTGGTAGTGCTCTTGAGTGCATAATGCGCTGCGCCTCATACAATGCAACGCTCTTTGGAATCGCCGTGCCTTGTAGTTGAAAGACCTGGGATGCGGCTGGCGATGCGAGATCGATTTGAAGAATGGCCCGCATCGAATACCACGTCCATGGCTCGGTGGGAGGCTTGCCTATCGATACCCAAGTGACGCTCGGGTCATCCGGCCTTTCGTGGTGCGCGATAAGGTGTTCTGGCGACCGCACCGAGTACAGCCACGTGCTGTTCCATCCCGTCCCCGTTAAGAAACCCTCTTCAGGCGAGAGATTGCTGCCAACAAGGTTGCCGGAGAGCCATCTGAAGAGGGCGCCGGTATTTCCAATGTGCATGCCCTCTTTCCGTGGGAAGAGCGTAAAAAGTAATGCGAGCGCCGCCCTAGCCGGGGGCACGGGGAAATCCCACGTCTCGGGAACCTCGCCGGAAACGGCCGCAAAAGCGCTTTCGAATATGAAGTCAATATAACCGGCGCAGACCCGCAGGACCGGAACCGGAATTCTCAGAGCCTCCGCGAGCGCTAGGACTTGAGTCTCTGTTGGGATGCGGCCTTTGTTGGCGTAGCGCCACCAGTCGCTTGTGCGGGCTCTTCCCGTGGACCCGGGAAGGCGGTCCAAGCGGCGGCCGATCTCCTGAGCACCAATGCCTTGGCGCTCTGCAGAACTCTTCAATTGCTCGCCGAGGCGTCGCTTCCAATCGGCGTCAGTCAGTATCGAAGTCGTCTTTGGCATCGATGATTGCTCAAAACCGTTCCTAATCAGCAGTCGCCACAAGGTAGGCGTCATGTCGTCTTCTACGAGAACACCTCGGAACTTCTCTATGAGGACCATCATGATTCGACTCAAACTTTGGCGCCTTCAGCAAAGCCTGACGCAGACCGAGGCCGCCCGAACGCTCTCGATCGGCGAATCGAGCTACGCTATCCTTGAAAGTGGGCGCCTAAAGCCAACAGCCGCGCAGCGAGAACGCTTACGCGCGTACTTTGGCGATCTCTCAGATTCGCTGTTTGATCCGGTCCACGAGCGTGTAGAGGCCGCACGATGAGTGGCCCCGCCGATCGCGCGCTAATAGAGCAACTCCTCGAGGACGGCTCGCTGAGTTACCGCGAGATCGGGCGCCGCGCCGGATGCAGCGATTGGACCGTTCGGAGCGTCGCGAGGCAGCTTACCTGCGATGTACGCCCGATGAAGCGTGGAGCTCGTCGGGACAACGATGAGTCGAACGGCTTCGTTGGCTGGTTCGTTCTCGTCGGCATCATCGGTCTTTTCATCGGCGCTCTCTGGCTGGGGGCGCGAGGGCTGCCACCGTCGGACGAGTCCACGCCATGACGCGAGTCGAGCGGACTGAGCTGACTCGAAACCTTCTTGACGACGGCCGCTTGGCAGATCGTGATATTGCAAAGTTGGTCGGTCGTTCGGTGCGCTGGGTTCGAAACGTTGCACGTCAGTATCCGCGCAACAGTGCGATTATACTCGTCTGTTCGCCGAAGCCCGCGCGGAATGTAGCCGCCAGTGTAGATGCGCCTTTACGGCAAGCCCGAGCGGTTCGCCGACGCACACACCTGTCCACCTATCCGAATCAGTTCTGGCGCTGGGCCGACCGCATAGGCTGCATCACTTTCGCAGTTCTCTGCGTAGCTTGTTCGGTGCGGCGAGCTCAGTTCAAGGACACGATCGCCGCCGCAAACATCGTACCAACTAAACCATCACACTGCGCAATGTCGCAGAAGGGAATAATCACGTGAGCCAATCTACGAAGATCCGAAGAGCGCCAAAAGCGCGACCGACTGGAAACGAAGAGACCTTCTCCTTTGGATCCGCCAGGCCGTACGCCGATAAGGACGAGTATGCGAGCAAGGAGCTCGTGTTCGCGATCCTGGCAATAGCGTTCGAGCCTGGGCAAGGCTACGAAGGCGCCGACCGATGGGCCGTTACCGTGAAGGCAACGGATCGCGACGCTGCGATCCTGACGCTCGGTGCAAATCCGAAGCGAGACGAGCAACTGCGGGCCGCGCAAGCGCACCTTAAGCGAAGCGGCAAAATCGATGGTGTCGTCCTTCACCACTCCGGCAACGCGTACTATTTCTCGGGCAAGGATGCGTAAGAACAACTAAGGGCCGACGTCTGTTCACGTCGGCCCTTGGGTTGCGTACTAACCATGGCTAGAATAGCAAAGCGCAAGCGTGCTCGTCAACGCGTTTCGCCTGCGAAGGCGAATAAGCATAAGACCTCCGCGCGTTCGCAAGTGTCGCTCGAAAACGCGGCGCACGTCCTGACGCGTATGCGCGAGGGGTATTCGCTCACGGGCGCCTGCGCCGAGTATGGCATCGATGCTCGCACAGTCGAGTGCCTCGCGGGCTCAGCCCTCCGGAAAGGCGAGACCGGTCGCTACGCAGCGAAGCCCACGGACCGGCTCCTGCGCACTCTCGTTGTGCCCGTCCGTGGGGGACTCAAAGAGTACACAGTGCACGGATCGCGCGCGGCCTCGCAGATCGCCTCGCGCTCCGCAGCGCAGGGATACTTTCTCGCAACCGGCGACGATTCAAAACTACGCAAGCTGCGAGGCGTAGTTGTCAAAGACAGCACAGGGCGCGAGATCCCCTTCCTTAGCGATCTCGATGAACTGGAGCGCCTGGGCGACGCGGGCCTCTTGCAGTACGAGAGCATCTATGCGCGCCGGGCATAGTGGCGGAACGCGATCCGATCAAGGTCTGGGTCCGCGAATCGCGCGCGCAGCGGCGTGTCGGGATTGGCGCGGCCTGCCCCTGCGGGGAGGTCCGCCCCTTTGCGCTGCTGCCAACCGGCGTCTGCTTTGCCTGCGATCGGATCACCCGCGGGCGCGAGCCGTTCGAAAATCATCATGTCTTTGGCAAGCGCAATGGACCATGTATGGTCCGTATGCCGGTCAACGACCATCGGGCAGTACTTAGCGTGGCGCAATTGAGCTGGCCGCCTAAGACGCAAGAAAATGTGGGTGGTAGCCCGTTGCTCAGAGCGGCGGCCCACGTCCGCGGCTTTTCTGACATGATTCGGCACCTACTCGACGAGTGTGAATGGATCTCGAATTGTCTTGAACAGCTCGACGAGTGGCTCAGTAACACGCTCGGTCCTTCTTGGTGGCATGGTTCACCAATAGAGCAATATGCAACACGCCAGAACAAAGAGGAGAAGAAACAATGAACGATTTACCGATCGCCGTGCGGGTCTACCCCGATCTTACCGGCACCGAATACGGCCGAACGACGCGGGAGAAGCTCACGCTCCCCGAGGCGATCTTAATTTTCGACTGTGAGAGTCGCATCGATGAAACGCAAGCGCTGACATTTGGCGGATACCGCTTCGTTGTTCGAGGAGAGTGCCTCGAAGAGGGGCTGTTTTACGCCGATGATGTATCGAAAGGCGAACGGCTCGTTCTTGAGCGGTACGCGCGCATGCATCGAGCCGAAACCGGTGGCGAAGGAAGCGTCGCAGATCTCAAGCTCTTATCGCTGGAGCAATTTCTCGAGAAGCTCTATCGGGCTGCATACAAGGGGCGCTGCCTTCTTGTAAATTTTAATTGCAACTTTGATATTTCACGATGCGCCTATGATTTTAGCGGTGCTCATAAACGGTTCTTAGGTGGCTTTTCGTTCAAGCTCTGGCATTACCGTGACAACCGTGGCCGGAAGCACATCAACCCATACCGCATCCGCATCGCGATCAAGCATATCGATAGCAAGCGCGCGCTCAAGGGGTTTACCGGCGGGAGAGAACCCGACGACGTCGATCAAATCCCCGAGGGCTCGACGACCGGCGCAAAGGAAGCCGACTATGTCTTTCGCGGACACATCCTTGATTTGCGGACGCTGGCATTCGCGCTAACCGATCGCGGCTATTCGCTCGAATCTGCGTGCGAGGCCTTCGGCGTCGAACATGGGAAGATCAAGGTGCAAGAGCACGGCATCGTCACCGAGGCGTACATCGATTACAACCGCCGCGACGTGCTCGCGACAGCGGAGCTCGCCGAGAAGCTCCTGGCCGAGTACGGCCGTCATCCGATCACCCTCCAAGCGACGAAAGCCTACTCGCCGGCATCGATCGGGAAGGGCTGTTTACGCGCAATGGGAGTGGCACCGATTCTCCAGCGTCAGCCTGGTTTCCCCAAGCGCTATCTTGGCGCGGCACAGTCCGCATTTTATGGAGGACGTGCGAGCACCCATATCCGGAAGATTCCCGCGCCCGTGGTCTACACGGATTTTCTATCGGAATACTCAACGGTCAACGTCCTGCTCGGACTCTGGCGCTTTGTTACCGCGAAGAAGATTCGCGTTGTCGAGAGTCCGGTCGGACAAGTCCAGGACCTGCTGCGCGAGGTGTCTCCCGCGTGGGTTCTTGATCCAACCAACTGGAAGCATCTCGCAGGCTTCGCACGGGTGATCCCAGATGGCGACGTCCTACCATTGCGAGCTCAGTATGGCGGCAATGATTGGCAGATCGGCATCAACCATGCGCACGCGGCGTCGGATGATCCCAGGGGCGGACTTTGGTACGGCCTGCCTGACCTCGTCGCCTCGGTCCTGCTCACCGGCAAGCAGCCCCGGATCGTCGAGGCCTTTCGGATTGTGCCGGAAGGGACGCTCGACGGCTTGACGCCGATCTCGTTTCGTGGGCAGGTTTCGATCGATCCGCGTAAGGACGACTTCTTTAAGATCGTTATCGAGGAGCGCCAGCGCCTTGCTCAGCGAAGCGATCTTGATGACGTCGAACGCGGGCGGCTCAACAAATCGCTCAAGACTTTCGGCAGTGCGACGAGCTACGGCATCTTCGCACAAATGGATCGGCGGGAAAGCGATCAGGCTGTGCGCCTTACGTGCTATGGCATCGATGCACAGCCGTACGAATGCCGCGCAGCTCATCCGGAGGCGCCCGGCGACTTCTGCTTCCCACCCATAGCTTCGCTTGTTACTAGCGGCGGGCGCCTCATGCTCGCGCTGCTCGAACGTCTCGTGACCGATCGCGGCGGAACTTACGCCATGGAAGATACCGACTCGATGGCGATTGTCGCGACGCGGCGAGGTGGGCTCATCCCGTGCCCCGGCGGCCCGCGCCGCACGAAAGACGGTCAAGAAGCGATTCGTGCGCTCTCCTGGGCGGAGGTTCGCGACATCGCTCAAGAGTTCGAGAAGCTGAATCCCTACGGTCGGGGCGCGGTTCCCGGCTCGATCCTCAAGATCGAAGCTGACAACTTCGACCCAACAACGCAGAAGCAGCGGCAGCTTTGGTGCTACGCGATCTCGGCGAAACGCTACGCGCTGTTTCTTCGCAACGAAAATGGTGCGCCTGAGCTTCTTCGGCATGAGAAGAACAACGCCGATGATCGCTGGTCCGAACATGGCCTTGGGCATTTGCTCAATCCGACCGATCCGGATGCCGACGATCGCGAGTGGATCGCCCAGGCATGGCTGCGCATTATTCGCAAGGCGCTCGGGTTTCGAACCGTTGCGCCGCGCTTTGCGCGGGTGCCAGCGGTCGGGCGCACGACGGTAAGCAGCCCGTGGCTCATGCGGTCGCTGCGATCGTTCAATGCCGGGAAATCGTATGCGCAGCAGATCAAGCCATTCAACTTTCTGCTCAGTGCGCAGGTGCGCGAACTGGGGCATCCGGTCGGCGTCGATCCGCAACGGTTCCATCTCATCGCGCCGTACGAGTCGAATCCGAAGAAGTGGCTGACGCTACCCTGGATCGATGCGCACACGGGGCAGCGCCATCGCGTTTCAACGGCGCAAACCCGGAGCCCAAAAACCGCGGGACTCAAGACCTACGGCGACGTGCTGCGAAGTTATGAATTTCATCCGGAGGTCAAGTGCGCCGGGCCTGACGGGAAGCCATGTTCAAAGCAAACTATCGGCCTGCTCAGTCGCAGGCACATTCGCATCGGGCAGGTGCGGTTTATCGGCAAGGAGTCGAATCGGCTCGAAGAGGCGGAGGCTGGCTCTATTCACTCCCGCGGCGATGTGTATACCGAATATCCTGACGAACGCCGCGACGAATGGGCGACGACTATTCTGCCGATCATAAAGACCATGCCAATGCAGAAACTGATGAAGCTAAGCGGTCTGTCACGCTCGACGCTCCAGGCGATCAGAGCTGGGCGGCGGCCACACGCCAAGAACCAGGCTATACTGGCCGGAATTGCGCGGCAATTCGAAAACGACTAGAAGCCTAGTCAATGAGAAACACGCAAGGTTATCGCCCTTGCGTGTTTCTTTATCTCAAGCCGGGCTTTAGTACACGCGGAAGCCGGCTTTGCCGACGTCGGTTCGCTGGATGGCGTAGACTTCGTCCGAGACATTCTCCCGGGGCTGCAAGGCGCGTCCGTGCGCAAGATCGCAGCCGCTATGGGCGTTTCGCTGGCTTATGCATCTAAGATCCGCAATGGAAGGCTAGTCCCCCATAAGCGTCATTGGGCTGCACTTATCTCGATAGGAACCGCTACCATGGCAGTATAGTACATTCAAAGCCGCCGTCAAACGGCAGAACGCAGCTTCGCAGCGCATTTTTCGGGGAGCGATTCGATTGCTGCCATCAGCCTTGCGAGCATCGCTGTTTGTTCCGACGTCGGCACGGCACCCGAAGCCCCCAATAAGGCGAGCGCGACGCCGACGCCGCGGGCGACCTCCGCGATCGCGTCGCATTCGTCGGGTGCAAACGACTCGCCCAAGCGCTTCGGACCGACGACCAGCACGCCGATAACCCGGCCACCGGCCGACATCGGGAATCCGTACTCGCCGCGCAGTTCCGACATGGTGTCCCGCAAATGCACGACATCGTGCGACGCTCGTAACGTCACGAGGGCCGGATCGTTCTCATCGATCGGTCCGAAACGCGATTTCCCATCGTAGAAAAAAACGTCGGCGAACGTACAGTCCGTATGCTGGATCAGTATGGTGGTCGTGCGTTCGACGACGATCGCCGGTTCGGTGATGAACGCGACCTCTTTCGCGAAGCGCCGCAAGGCTTCTTCGGCTTCGTGCCGTTTACGAAAGAAGACGTTGTCGATGATCCGATCCGCCATGACGTGAATCGGACGGATCGCGAGTCCGAGGCCGAGAGCGAGCAACGCGCCGACGACGAGGTTCGTCTTGGAACTCGCGG
>Ga0208357_1001628_pt1 | contig 16153 bp, 14 predicted proteins | sample NGESurdeep092012_6_FD_184487 | JGI IMG/M metagenome (GOLD analysis project Ga0208357, IMG submission 184487) | Arctic peat soil microbial communities from Barrow, Alaska - NGEE Surface sample F52-2 deep-092012 (SPAdes) | ecosystem: Environmental > Terrestrial > Soil > Wetlands > Peat ... | reverse complement strand
ACGAGCGCTCTGGCCGGGCTCGCCCAGCCCGAGTTTCGAGTCGGCGCTGGACGCACGGGATCTGGGGACGATCCGGGATCCGGTCCAGCCTCCGGACCCACCAGAGCCGACCGTGCGCCGTCAATTCTGGTGGGTTCCCGGTGCCGCCACCGTCCTGGTGATCCTCGGCGTGATCGCCGTCACCCTGTGGCAGCTTCACTTCAACTTGCTCTTCACCGAGACCACCACGACGGGTGGGGACACCGGGGCCCACATCGCCCTCCCGGCGTATCTGCAAACACTGCTGTCGCATGGCCACATTTCCGGCTGGGACCCGGGCTGGTATGACGGCTATTCCCTCTACACCTTCTACTTCGCCCTCCCGGATCTGTTCGCCGCCGTCGGTGGATGGATCATCCCGTACGACGTTGCCTTCAAGCTGATTACCGTCCTCGGATCGGTGCTCCTTCCCATCTGTGCCTGGGCCTGTGGGCGGTTGTTCCGGTTGCGTCCGCCCATACCGACGGTGATGGCTGCGCTGACGCTTCCCTTCCTCTTCGACTACACCTTCACCATCTACGGAGGGAATCTCTTCTCCACCCTGGCCGGTGAGTACGCCTACTCATTCAGCCTTTCGCTGGCCATCCTGTTCCTCGGGCTCTTCTCCCGGGTGGTTCGGGGCGGCACCTGCCGCGGGTGGGCCAGCATCGTCCTGGCCGTGTGCATCCTGTCGCACATCATCCCGGGCATGCTGGCGCTCGCCGGGGCGGTCCTGCTCGTTCTCATCGAGCTTCTCCCCTCCCGTTGGGGGTTCTCTGACGACCAGGTGGAGCCCTTCTGGGACGCGACACCGAGACCGCGGGTGACGGGGCGGGGACTGATGCTGTGGCGAGCCGGGTCAACCGTGGCCATCGGGCTCCTGTTGTCGGGTTGGTGGCTGGTTCCGTTCGGCCTGCGCCAGTCGTACGCCACGTCCATGGGCTACGCCAACGTCACCACCTTCTTGGGGCTGCTGTTCCCCGAGGCGGACGCGTGGGTCTTGGCCTTCGCCGGCGTCGCCGTCCTGCTCACCGTGATTCTGAAGAGCCGGTTCGGCCTGGTCATGTCCGCTCTGGGCGCTGTCTCGGCCCTCGGGCTCGTGTTCGATCCCCAGGGCAAGCTCTACAACGTCCGACTTCTTCCGCTGTGGTTCATCTGCGCCTACCTCATGGCGGGCTGGGCGATCGGCGTCACGATGATTGTGGCGGCACGGTGGTGGCGGCGAGCGCGAAAGTCGCAGTGGATCGCGGCCACGACAGTGGAGACCGGGGCCGATGATCAGGTGCCGCAGAGAGGCGTGCGTACGGGCGCCCATCGCCGGGCCCCTTCATGGGGATGGCCCCCGGCCGCCGTCGGGGGTTCGCTGATCGCGTTCGTGGGGATATTGGCCATCGTCATACCACCCTTCTTCGTCCCGGCTTCGGACCTACCGGTCACCGTCGGGGCCAACCAAGTGACCAACTGGTCGAACTACAACTACGGCGGTTACCAGAGCCTGCCGTCCTATCCCGAATACCACTCGGTGATCGACACCATGAAGCAGGTCGGTAAGGACCATGGATGCGGGCGCGCCATGTGGGAGTACAACGCCGACGAGAATCGATTCGGGACGCCCGAGGCTCTCATGCTCCTGCCCTACTGGACCGGCGGGTGCGTCGGCTCGATGGAGGGGTTGCTCTTCGAGTCGTCGGCGACCACTCCTTATCACTTCATCGACCAGGCGGAGCTCTCGACGGCCCCGTCCGACCCGGACGCCACCATTCAAAAATTCTACGGGCCGCTCGATGTCGCGCTAGGCGTCCAGCACCTTCAGCTTCTCGGGGTCAGGTACTTCATGGCCGAAAGCGCCCAGGTCGAGGCCGAAGCCAACGCCGACCCGAGTCTGAAACTGATCGCTTCGACCGGCCCCTGGGCCAATGGAGCGGTCAAGACCACCTGGCAGGTCTACCAAGTGAAGGACGCTCCGCTCGTCTCCCCGTTGTCCAACCTGCCCGCGGTCCTCAAGGGGATCACGCCCGCCCCGTCGAGCTGGCTGACGCCCTCACTGAACTGGTACGCCGACCCCCGGAATTGGAGCGTCGAACTCGCTCAGAGTGGGCCGTCATCGTGGCCCCGACAGTCCGTGGGAGCCGCCCACCCCAAGACCGTGACCGTCCCTGCCACCACGGTCACCCATACCCGCCTCACCGATTCGTCGGTGAGCTTCGACGTGTCGCACGTCGGGACGCCCGTGCTGGTGAAGATCTCCTACTTCCCCAACTGGCACGCCACCGGAGCCGATGGGCCCTACCGGGTCACACCCAATTTGATGGTGGTCGTACCCACCGGTCACCACGTGACTCTCACGTACGGGACCACACCGGTCAATCAGCTGGGGGAGGCCGCCACCGTGATCGGAGTGTTGGCGCTCATCGGTCTGGTCGGGTGGCCCAAGCTTCGAGCGAGAATCAAGCCCGGGAGCTCCGCACCCGGGACGTGAGCACGGGCCGAGCGGGAGCGCCGGGCAGGGTTCAGCGCAGTCGCTTGGGCAGCGCCGCCACGATCAGGTTGGCGATGAGCTGGTAGCCGACGGTGTGCGGGTGGATATCTCCTTTGGCGCAGTACCAGGTAAAGGTGCAGGCGAGGGCGACCGCCACCGGGATCCTGCCGTAGGGGCGAGAGATGGTCGTCTTGGTCAGAGGGGTGTAGGCGCCGGTCGCCCTCGTCACGTCCACGAAGGTCCCGCCGTTGGCTCCGTACGCCGTTTTGAGCGAGGGGTTGAGGGCCAGCCGGAACGCAGCCACCGAGAGGGAGGCCAGGGACGTGGAGACCGGTGGATGCACCCACGTACCGAGAATGACGTCGGGATAGGTCAGCCCGACGATGGGCGTCGTGTTCCCGGCCGCCGCCCGCACCTGCACCATCAGGGTGGCGACGTTGCTGGCCACGGCGGGTACGGCGCTGACGACGCAGGCGGTCGGGTTCGGAGACAGGGCACATTTGGTGACGTCATTGCCACCGATGGAGATGGTGATCAACGCGACGTGACCGCGGTGCGCGGCAATGAAGGCGGTGGCGGCCGTCGCCTGCGGGACGGTGGGGTAGGGAACGCCGTTCAGCGCGGGTGGCGCGGGATCCGGACAACCGGCGGTCGTGAGCAGTGAGGTGGTGGTCGCCCCGCCGCACCCGAAATTCGCCAGGGTCAGGTTCGTTCCCTGCTTCCTCTCGGCCGAGATCACGCCGCGGGTGTAGCCGAAGCGGAGGGACACGGTGGGATCCGGTTGGTACCCGATCGCATAGGAGTCACCGATCGACACGTAGTAACTCGGAGAGGATGTGGTCCCGGCGCCGGCTGCGGTCGTCGTCGCCGGAAGGACCAGGAGTGCGGCCAGCACCGATCCGGCGAGCGCCAGCTGGGCCATCGTGTTGCGCATCCATCCCCCAATCAATGTGCTGCGTCCGCGCTCCCCGGTCGGAGAGAGTGTCTCAGGCTATGTGAGCGAGGCCCGTCCCAGGGTTCATGACGGCGCACCGGCCACGACGGCGACGACACCGAGCACTCCTGCACCCACCAGCGCCGGCACGACCCCTCGGCGCAGGGCGAGAAGCCAGATCGCGGCAAGGCCCAGGACACCGACCTGCCACAGGTGCGCCAGTTCACGACCGAGTGGGATGGCCGATCCGGCAATGGCCCCGATGACGGCCGCCCCCGCGCCGATCAGGAAGGCCTGGACCCGGAGGTTGGCCCGCAGTCGGTCAAAGTGGGGTGCGCCGCCCATGACGAAGCCGAATGACGGGGCGAAGGCGACCAGGGCGGCCAGGAGGCCACCACCGAGGCCGCCGGCGGCATAGCCGACCACGGCGACCGTCTGGACGACGGGACCGGGCGTGACCTGCCCCAGGGCGACGGCATTGAGGAACTGACCGCCGGACATCCAGTGATAGGTCACCACGGCGTCGTGCTGCATGAGCGGAATGATCACGAAGCCGCCGCCATAGGACAGAGCCCCGACCTTGAAGGCCACCCAGCTGAGCGCGGCGAGGCCGCCCAGTGCCACCGGCATCGCGCTGGCCGGGAACAGGGCGACGGTCCTTCGGCCCCGGCTCTCGGAGGTGCCGCCGCGGGCCGCAATCTCCACCAGCCCGCACGTGATGAGGACCAGGACGATGTACGCACCGACGATCGACGCGGACACGGCTCCGGCGACGAAGTAGAGGACCCACCGGATCCTGGGGGGCCGGGCGCCGCCCGCCCGTCGCCAACTGGCCGGCAGGAGGACGATGGCGGCATTGAGCGCGACAGCCGGAACGGCCGCCCCGGCGCCCGCCGCCGCACCCTGTACCCACAGCGGGGGGTGAGCGGACAAGAACAATGCCGAGAGAGCCAGGATGATGGCGAGCCCGGGCGCAATGAAACAGACACCGCCGATCAGCCCCCCGAGTCGTCCCCGCAAGCGCCAGGCGCAGAAGATGGCCAGCTGGGTCGACGCCGGCCCGGGCAGGAGGTTGGTGGCCGAGATGCCATCCTCGAACTCGGGGGCGGTGAGCCAATGGTGGTCCTCGACGCAGAGCTGGCGAAACAGGGCGATGTGGGCCGGCGGGCCACCGAATCCGATGACACCGATACGCCCCCACTCCCGCGCGATTCTCGAGAGAGGCACGCTGTCATTGGCCGGCTCAGTCACGATCGAGATGGGGTTAGGGGACACGGTAGCCCGAGTGAGCGCCGGCGGTGCCCGGACCGGAGACACCGACGATGGGGGCGACACGACGACGTGCGGAAGCCTTTGCCTGGCCGTAGGGTGTTCCCCAACCAACGCTGGCTTGATGGGGACCCGATGAGACAGACCATACGAAAATCGTCTAATCTGTTCGGATGACGGTCTCGTTTCACCCGGTCCCCGGCGCCGCGGTGGGGAAGGCCCCGGCCGGGGCGGCCTACGGCGCCACCGAGGAGCGGATTCTCAACGCGGCCCTGGGCCTGGTCGGCCGGCGCGGGGTGAAGCGGCTCGGCATGCAAGAGGTCAGTGAGGCCGCCGGGGTCTCGCGCGGCACGTTGTACCGGTACTTCCCGAGCAAGGACCACCTCCTCGACGCGGTGGCGGGCTACGACGAAGCCAGGTTCACCATCGGTCTGGCCGCCGCACTGGCGCCGGTCCACGGGCCGGCCGAGCGGATCCACACCTTGGTGGCCTACGCCTTCGACTACATCCGGCTGCACCCGGCGCGGTCTCTCTTCGCCTCCGAACCGGAGTTCGTCCTCGGTTACCTCTTCCAATACCTGCCGAAACTTCGCGACGCGCTGCTGGAACAACTCGGAGAAGCGTTCGACTCCGTGCCCGCCGTCGCATCGGGAAATCTGAGCCGCGGCCAACTGGCCGACGTCGTCGTGCGTCTCTTCGTCTCGAGCTTGATCATGCCGGAACCCGACGATCGGGCCCTGGTGCAATCCATCAACGCCATCCTCGTGGCGGCCTAGCGATGCACCGATGACGAAGAGGGATGCCGCGCTCGGGAAGGGTTTGGCCGCTTTGGCCATGACAACAGGGAGGTCACATGGACGAGGTCATTGAAGAGACGACGGCAGGGAGTCCCTTTGCCGCGATGGACCCGGACATGGCGGCTCACCCGCAGGTCATGTTCAAGGCCCTTCGAGACGAATGCCCGGTCATGGCCATCGAGGGCACCGGGGTGGTCCTGACTCGCAAGGTCGAGATTGACGAGGCCCTCCGGCATCCCGAGATCTTCACGTCGAACATGGATGCGGTCGACCTCAAGAACGCCAGGCCGATGATTCCGCTCCAGATCGATCCCCCCGAGCACAAGAAATACCGCAAATTGCTCGATCCGATCTTTGCTCCCCGACGGATGGCGGCGATGGACGACTCGGTGTCGCGCATCGTGAACAACCTCATTGACGGCTTCATCGACCAGGGAGAAGTCGATTTCGCCCAGGCCTTCTCCGTCCCATTTCCTTCCGAGGTCTTCCTCACCCTGCTCGGCCTGCCGCTCGGTGAACTCGATCGCTTCCTGGCCATGAAGGATGGGATCATCCGTCCGGACCATGTCACCGGTAAGCCCTACGGCAGCCGGGCCGTCAACGACTTCCAACAGGAGGTGGCCGACTCGGTGTACGAGTACTTCAACGAAGTCCTCGACGCTCGGGAGGTGACCCGCCAGGACGATCTGCTCTCCCTCTTCCTCGATGCCGAGGTCGACGGGCAGCGGCTCACGCGCAATGACATCTTGGACATCTGCTTCCTCTTTCTCATCGCCGGCCTGGACACGGTCACGGCCACGTTGGACTGCATGTTCGCCTTTTTGGCCCAGCATCCCGAGCATCGCCAGCAACTGGTCGACGATCCCAGCATGATCCCCTCCGCCATCGAGGAGCTGCTGCGCTGGGAGACGCCGGTCATGGGTGTGGTCCGGGCCTCGCTCGAGGACACCAGCCTGGGTGGCTGCCCGGTCAAGAAGGGCGACCAGGTCATGATCATGATCGGCTCAGCCAACACCGACGAAGCCGAATTCGAGGATGCCGACACGGTGCGCTTCGACCGGGAGGCCAATCGCCACATTGCCTTCGGCGGCGGCATTCACCGCTGCCTGGGCTCGCACCTGGCTCGACTCGAGCTCCGGGTCGCCCTGCGTGAGTGGCACCGCCGCATTCCTGAGTACTCCGTTGAGCCGGATCACACGCTGGTCTACACCGGCGGCATCCGCTCCATTGACCACTTCCCGATGCGCTTTACCGCGGCGAAGGCCTGATCGGGTCGCTACAGGCGGTCCACGGCGGTGGCGCCGCCGTCCCCGACGTGTTCGGTCCACTGCTGCTCGTCCCAGTAGCGCATCTGGTGGCGCCCGGACGGGTCGGCGTACCAGCCGGCCGGTGCGGCACCCGCCTCTCGGGTGAAGCGCACGGCAGCGGCATCACCGTGGCGCAGCCGGGCGGCCCGGCTGAGCTCGGTGAGTTGGTCCACCAGGAGATCAGCCTCGGCGACCGAGCGATCGCGGAACTCCCCCCGGACCCGGCGGCCGGCCACGTCGATGTGGACCGAGGCCAAGCCCAATCGGCGCTGGATCGGGCCCTGGACCCGACGGATGCTCTGGGACTTTTGCAGTGGTACCCAGGCCGTCACTTTGCGGAACCGGCCGGTGACGCAGACGCCGTGGTTCGTGTCGTGACCGGCGGCCAGGAAGTGGTAGCTGAACGGGGCCTTGTAGCGGGCCTGGTGGGGTGGACGGGACAAGGTGGGAGCGGGACCGCCGAGGACCCGATGCACCAGGTGCCAGGCGTCCTGACGGCTCCCGACCGGGAGGAGGGATTTACGGGAGGTGTGCGAACCCTCGCCCCGCTGGTTCCGGGTCCCGCTCCCGGCGATGTCGACTTCGAGCCGGCACCAGCCGAAGGGTCGCCACAACAGCGGCTCAATCTGGCGCACCGCCTGGATCCTTCCGAGCGGAATCGTCTCGGAGACCGTCTGCAGCAGGCCCCGGCTGATGCGCAGCCCCTCCGGGACTTCGGTCGCTTCGAAGCGATAGCCATTCGAGAGTCGTCGCCACAGCGCGGAGGCCAGGGAGATCAGGTACACCAGCAGGATTCCCGCCGCCGCGGCTGCCTTCTTGGGGGCGAGATCGTCCCACACCAGCAGGGTCACCACGGCGGCAATGAGCACAGCGCTCAGTCCTGAAAAGAGGATCGAGGCAGCCAGACGTCCGGTGGGCACGGTGGCCATGGGACGATGCGGAACGGCCGCCACCACCGGGTCGGACTCGCGATGGCCGGCCAGGAGCACATCTCGGAGCTCGAGGGCGTGCTGCTCGCTCAGATACGCCAACTTGCCGTCGGTTGAACCCGATCCGGCCAAGCGGATCCGGAGTTCGGACAGGCCGAGGATCCGGGCGAAGAGCGGCCGAACCATGTCGACCGCCTGGACGCGGGCCAAGGGGAGCTGGCGGGAGTCACGCCGGATGAGGCCGGTTTCGATCCGCATGGTGTCGCCATCAAACCTCCAGCGGGTGACCAGCCAGTGCACCAGGCCGAAGATCGAGGCGGCGATGGCGATGGCGATGGTGAGGTACAGCCCGAGCGAGCTGTGGGCCCCCCCTCCTCCTCCTCGACCGTGAGGCGACAGCACGAAGGTCACCACGACGACCGGGAGGAGCCGGCCGATGCGGGCGACCGGGGAGAGTGGGTGCAGACGACGCCAACCCTCTTCGCTGGTCACCTCCGAACTCACAATCCGGCCGCCCGTGACTCGCCCAGTTCGGTGAGCCGGTCGCGCAACCGAGTCGCTTCCGTTCGTTCCAGTCCGGGAATGCGGGCATCACTGGCGGCCGCCGCCGTGTGAAGTTTCACCGTCGACAGCTTGAACATCCGCTCGAACGGACCGGCCGTCAGCTCGACGAATTGCATGCGTCCGTAGGGGACGACCGACAGCCGTCGCACCATGACACCCCGCGCCACGACGAGGTCTTCATGTCGTTCCTGATAGGTCCAGGCCCGGTAACGCCGAAAGACGAACCACAAGAAGGCCAGGCCCAGCGCCACGACCACCAGGGAGCTGATGACACCGGCCAGGTCGCCGTGTTTGATGCCGAAGCTCAGACCGGTGAGGCCGGCGAGGACCAACGTGACCACGCAGACCTGGGCCCGTCGCATGTTCCAGAGTCCCACCGATGGGACATACCAGTCCGGCTCGGGAGGGTCCGTCGCTCGGGTCCCGTTGGGGACGGCCATGCCATTGGTCATCATCACCATTGTGACCGCTGGTGACGTGGCGCTTTCCCCGGGCCGGTGCCCACGAGTCGAGACGACCACGCAGCCGGGCATCGACATCCATCACGACCCGGCGAAGACGAGGCTCGGCCAGGGACATCGGGTCCGCCAGTCCTAAGGTGAGCGCCATGCCCACACCTACCTCACGCGAACTGGCCCAGGCCCTGGAACCCGTGGCCGGGCAGGTGTACTTCGCCCCTGAGTGCCACAAGAACTACGAAGCACTGGGCTTCTCTCCCAGCCCCGGGACCATCGCCAACGGGGTCCAGATGCCCGATGGCGCGGCCTATTTCACCAGCCGGGGTTCGGTGATGGGGCAGGTACCGGGCGAGGTCGTGGCCGCCGCCTTCGCCGTCTTCAACCCCCAAGCGGTGATCCCCGCGGTCACGTTGGGGTGGACCCGCACTGACGCCGCCACCATTTGCCACGCTCGGACCGAGGGCGCCCGGGCCCAACTCATTCGTATTCTGGGTGACCGACCAACCGGACTGGCCCGCGCCACCGAGTTGCTGGCCCGGGCCACGGCCGACCTCACGCCCGCCGGGCGACCGCTCTACGCCGGGCTCGTGAGCCTCGGGCTCCCCGGTGACCCGATGGGCGACATGTGGCGCCTGGCCGACCTGTTGCGCGAATACCGGGGCGATGCCCACACGGCCGCCTGGGTGTCAACCGGGCTCACGGCGCCGGAGATCGGTCTGCTGAGCGAGCTCTACTGGGGACTCCCGATGAGAACGTACGTGCGGACGCGGGCCTGGTCGGACCGGCAGCTCGACGAAGCGCACGAGCACCTGTTCAATAGCGGCCTGATCGCCGAAGACTCATTCTCCGCACTCGGTCGCGAGCTGAGGGAGTCGATTGAGGTAAACACCGACCGACAATGCGAGGTCATCGAGAAGTCCCTCGGGGGTGACATGGCCGAGCTGATCGGCCTGCTCAAGCCCTGGGGCCGGATGATCCGGGAAGCCGGCGGATATCCAACCCAGGGGCCGCACGACCTGGCCCGCCGAGGCGAATCTGGCCGACGCGAGTCCGGCCACCGGGAATCCGGGCGACGCGAATCCGGGTGAACGGAGAGGTGGCGCTGTGTCGCCGCCGCCCCGACACGACACCGGTTGCCGTGACGGGGCCCGGGGTCACACCGGCCGGTGTTCGGTCCCGCGGCCGGGGGTGATGAACAGCGCCCGTCCCGGATCATGGACCCGGGCGGTGTGCCACACGTTCGGCGGGTTGATCATTGCCTCGCCGGGATGCAACGGGACGACCTTCTCGCCCGCGTCGAGGTCCTGCACCACATCGATCCGTCCGGACAGCAGGACCACCACCTCTTCTCCCGCCGGGTGGCGCTCCCAGGTGTCCCAGGTTGCGTCCTGTTCGACGATGCACACCAGGCGGCCCTCGTCCCCGTCCGGGGCGGTGGACGCGGCGTAGCTTTCCATGAAGGCGGCCGACCACTCGAAGTCGGCGATGGGCACGGCCCGGGTGCCCAGCCCGAGATGGACGAAGGTCTGGCTCAGATCGAAGGCGCCCATGGCCCGGTCCTCGGCCGCGTCCACGTTCTTATCGACCTCAATGGAGCGGGGACCAGCTGGCCGAGCGCAGAATGCGGCTCTCCCACTGGTCCCGAAACTCGAGGGCATCGTGCATCCAGGTGCCCGGATCGGTGGCCCCGACCGGCAGGTCGTTTGCGAGCAGCCACAACAGCGCCTTGTGGTTGGTGATCCGCTGCCACAGGATCACCTCGGTGGTCTTGTGGGATCCGTACACCGGCTGGTAGGCCGCCTCGAGCTCGATGATGTTTTGGTGGCGTTCCTTGGATTCGTCCAACGATGGGGCGTACTGCGTGCCGGCTTTTTGGATGTAGGCCTGCAGGCCGCCGGCATAGGGCCAGGCCGTGTCCTCCATGAAGAGGGCCAGCTCGTGCTCCTCGGCCGTGGTCGGCACCGTGGTCAGGTCGATGTCCTGACGGGGCGACCACGACACCGGCGTGATGATCTTGGACACGCACTCGTGGCGCATCGCGTCCACCCGGGTGGACCACTCCTGCAGGTCACCGGTGCGGACCCGCTCGGCCAGGGTCGACCAGGCGGCCGCATCACGGCACCCGGTGATGGTGACGACGGTGTAGGCGGCGCCGCTGCCATGGGCCAGGCGCAGGTACCACAGCAGGCGGGCGTCATCGGTCTTGCCCAAGGTGGGCAGGAACTCGTCGCGGTAGGCGGCATCGAAGGCTTCTTCCTGCTTCCCCGCGACCTTGTGCACGTCGTGCAGCAGCAACATGTGATGACCCCCTGGTTGGTTGCGGTCAGTGCGTGGTGGCGATGCCACCGTCGACGGGAATGATGGCGCCGGTGAGATAGGCCCCGGCCCGGCTGGCCAGGAAAATAGCCGTGCCCGCCATGTCGTCGGGCCGCCCGATGCGCTTGAGCGGCGCCGAGGCGGCGATCTGCGGGCCGAAGGCCTCGAGGGTGGCGGCCATCATCTTCGATTCGAACGGTCCGGGCGCGATGGCGTTCACCGTGATGGTCGGAGCCAGGCGCTTGGCCAGGTGCCGGGTCAGCTGGTGCACCGCCGCCTTCGAGGCCGAGTACGAATACGTCTCGAGGGCGGGCACCTGAATCCCGTCGATGGACCCGATGTTGATGACCCGCGCCGGCGCCTCTTGGGTTCCGGAGGCCTCGAGCAGCGGGACCAGGAACTTGGTCAGGTGGAAGACCCCCTTCACGTTGAGGGCCAAGACCTTTTCGAAGGCGGCTTCGTCGAAGTCGGCCAGGGGGGTGCCCCAGGTGGCCCCCGCGTTGTTGACCAGGATGTCGAGCGCGTCGACCCGTGACGCCATCTCGTCGGCCAGGCCACGGCACCCGGCTTCGGTCGACAGATCGGCCGGCACCCCGAAGCAGGTGCCCTTGGCCGAGAGCTCGGCCGCCACCTCCTCACACGCCTTGGCCTTGCGCGAGGAGATGAAGACGGTGGCTCCGGCTTCCACGAACCCCTCGGCGATCATCTTGCCGATACCTCGGGTGCCTCCGGTGACCAAGGCGGTCTCGCCGGCGATGGAGAAGAGGTCGTTGGCGCTCATGGCGCCATTGTGGCCCGGCTGCTCACGGGGCGGCCAACGCGATCGCACTGCGCAGCACCACGGTGGCCCCGACCCGGAGCGACTCATCCTCCACCGAGAAGGAGGGACTGTGGTGCATGCCGCTGGTCCCGTCGGAACCGGCGCCTCCGACGAAGAAATAGCAACCGGGGAGGCGGTTGAGGAATTCGCTGACGTCGTCGCTGGGGGCCGACGGGGGCATGCGGAAGACTCCCTCGGGACCGAGGCTGTCCCGGGCGGCTGCTTCAACGACGTCGGTCACCGCCCCGTCGTTGACCACCGCCGGCGTGCTCTCCGGGACCTCGAGGTGGACCTCGACCCCGTGGGCGTCGCCGATGGCGGCACACAGCGCATCGAGTCGGGCGAAGACCTCGACCCGCTGCTCGCCGGTGAAGGTCCGCACCGTGCCCGAGACCTCGGCCGTGGTGGGCACCACGTTGACCGCCGTGCCGGCCGAGAGCATGCCGGCGCTGCAGACGCAGTTGGATCCTTGGTAGGCCAATCCGTCAGCCACGGTGCTGAGGCGGGACACCAACGCCGCGGTGGCCCGGATGACATCACCCTTGTCGGTCGGCATGGCGCCGTGCCCGCCCGGGCCGGTGAGCGTGATGCGCAGCGAGTGCGCCTCGGACATGGCGATGCCCTCACGCAGGGCCACCAGCCCGGTCGGGGCCTGCGACGTCACATGGAAGCCCACCAACCGGGCATCCTTCATGACGTCCAGCGCCCCGGCGTCGATCATCGACTTGGCGCCGCAGAGCGCCTCTTCGGCCGGCTGGAAGAGGAAGATGAACCGCCCGGCCAGATCCTCACGACGGGTGGTCAGGGCACTGGCCACGCCGAGCAGGGCGGCCACGTGAACGTCGTGGCCGCAGGCGTGCATGGTGCCGCCCACCTCCGAGGGATACGGGTTCGCCGTGCTCTCGTGAATGGGCAGGGCATCAATGTCGGCCCGCATGACCACCGAGCGGCCGGGCCGGCCACCGTCCATGACGAAGATGCCGCCGGTCTCGGTGACGCGGTCGGCCTCGCCGATGTCGAGCGCGACCATGTGGTCGCGGATCAGGGCGGTGGTGGTGTGCTCGGCAAAGGACAGCTCGGGGCGACGGTGGATCGCTCGGCGGCGGTCGACCATGTCGTCGAAGACGGCGCCGATGGCTGTCGCATGGGGGGAGTCAGCCATCGGCGCGCAACCGGATCAGCGGCTGAGCAGGTCGCGGGCGATGTGGGTGACTTGGATCTCGTCGGTCCCGGCGTAGATCTGGAAGACCTTGGCGTCCCGGGCCAGTTGCTCCACCCGGAACTCGGCCATGTACCCGTTGCCGCCGAAGAGCTGCACCGCTTCCATGGCCACCTCGGAGGCCGCCTGGGCCGAGTAGAGCTTCATGGCCGAGGCCTCGGCCAAGGTGAGGCTCTGGCCGGCCGACGACATCTCGATGTGACGGAACACCAGGTTCTCCACGTTGAGCCGGGCGATCTCCATGCGGGCCAGCTTCAACTGAATGAGCTGGAATTCCGAGATCGGGCGCTCCCACAGCAGGCGGTCCTTGGCGTACTGGATGGAGAGCTTGAGGCACTCCTCGATGAGGCCGAGCGACATGGCGGCCACCCCGGCCCGCTCGGTCACGAAATTGCCCTTGGCGCTCTCGCGGCCCTCGCTCCCACCGGGTCGCCCCTCGGTCTCCCCGAGCAACCGGTCCTTCCCCACCCGGACGTCGGTCAGGAAGAGCTCGCCGGTGGGCGAGGAGTGCAGCCCCATCTTGCGGAAGGGCTTGGACTGCTCCAACCCGGGCGTGCCCCGGTCGAGAATGAAGGTGAGCACGGGCCGCTGGCGCAAAGGGGTCTCGCTGCCGTCATCGAGCTTGGCGTAGAAGACGATCGTGTCGGCATAGGGGCCATTGGTGATGAAGGTCTTGTTCCCGTTGAGGATGTACTCGTCGCCGTCACGCCGGGCGGTCGACTGCATCCCGCCCAGGGCGTCGGACCCCGAGTTCGGCTCGGTGATAGCCCAGGCGCCGATCTTGTCCAGCGTCAACAGGTCCAGACCCCAGCGCTCCATCTGCGCCGGCGTGCCCTGCTTCATGATGGTGCCACCGGCCAAGCCGGTGCTGACCCCGAGCGCGGTGACGATCCCCGGGCAGTAGTGGCACAGCTCGATGATCGGGATGAGGGTCAGGGCGGCGTTGCCACCACCGCCCTCCTGGCGCCCGGGGGATGGCGCGTCCGACTGCTTGCGTTCGAGCTGGCGCTTGAAGGAGTCCCGGGCCAGGGCATCGAGGCCGAAGGTCACGTACAGCTTGCGGATCACCTCGTAGGGCGGGGTATCACCGTGTTCGAGGTCGTCGATGTTCGGCTTGATCTCTTCTTCGACGAAACGCCGGACCGCGTCCCGAATCGCCACCTGCTCTTCCGACCATTCGAACATGGCCAACCTCCCTACCGATCCGCCGACCCTACCGGGTCGGTTCAGGCCTCGGCGATCCGCCGCAGGGTGTTGCCGTCGGTGTGGGCCAGATGCTCGGGCAGTCGGCCGTGCTCGAGGACCGAGGTTTCCTGGTACGAGAACACGCCGTCCTCGCTGAGGTCGATGGTCACCTCGTAGCGCAGGCAGCGGGCCTGCTCGGCCAGGAAGCGGTTGGACAGGATGCCGTAGGTCTCCGAGCCGACCTCCGACGTCAAGGTGAAGGTGGTGGCGTCGGCCTCCACCGTGCCCCCGGCGATGAGGGCGGAACCTCGGGGTATCAAGAAGCAGCGCATCACCTGGCCGTCGGTGGCGTCCCAGAGCCAGTAGCCGACCTCGGTGTGGAACGGGTTCTCTTCGGTGCCCCGCCAGGCGGCCATCCGGTAGTCCAGCCCGTACAGGGACTGGACGCCGTTCTCCACCGGGCCGAAGGGCTTGAACTCGGTGTGCTCGCGGTAGGGGGTGATACCCACGGAGCCCTTCTCATTGGCGAACGCAAGGTCCTCCCCCTGTTCGCCCTCCCACACTCCGGCCAAACGGGCCAGTGGACCCCACTCCGGACCTGCGCTCATCGTTTCTCCCTTTCTTGCGGCCTCATTCTCTTGCGGCCTCTTCGTACGGCCGCGCCGGATCGACGGCGCCAACCCTATGACCGTGGCAGGGCGTCCAGATCCGGGCTCGGGTTGGCGGGTGGGGTCGGCGGCGTTGGCGGGGCCGGGGGAGTGGTGTGCGGCTTGGGTGGGCGCCGTCGACGCTGCCGCGTGCCCTCGGCGTAGCGCTGCGTGCGGGACACGATGATGCGGCTGGCCACCAGCAGGAGGAGGACGATGACCACCAGGATCAATGCGGCATCATAGGCCAGGTAGTGGGCCGAGGTCTGGGCCGAGTTGTAGAAGGTGAAGGTCACGTAGGTGAGGTAGGGGAACTGGGCCCCGGCACCCACGATGGCGTGGGGCAACTTGTCGCTGAAGCCGGCCGTGTAGATGAGGGGGGCCGTCTCCCCGCAGGCGATGGCCAGCGCCAGCAGCAGCCCGGTGACGATGCCCGGGAGCGCGCTCTTGAGCACCACATGCCGCAGGGAGTACCCCATCGACATGCCCAGCGCGTCGGCCCCCTCCCGGTAGCCGGTGGGGACCTGGCGCAACGAGTTCTCGGTGGTCTTGGCGATGTAGGGCACCACCATGATGGAGAGGATGATCAGGGCCGGCACCAAGGAGAGGCCCCAGCGCAACCCGATCACCAGGGCGACATAGCCCACATAGCCCAGCACGATGGAGGGGAAGCCCGAGAGGATGTCCGAGGCGAGGCGCAGCACGCCGCCGCCACCTCTTCCGCTCTTGCGGGTCTTGGCCAGCTCGGACAGGTGGATGCCGGCCAGCACCCCGACGGTGCCGGCCAGGACCAGCACGCCGGCCATGATGATCAGCGTGCCCAGTATCTGGTCGCGCAGGCCTCCGGTCTGGCCCTTCAGGGGCTGGGTCAGCACACTCCACTTCCAGTGCGGCGCAGCGTGGGCCACCACCGAGATCAACAGCCACGCCGCCGGGACGAGGATCAGGAGCAGCGACAGGTAGGTGTAGATGCGGAAGCCGATGCCCGAGATGCGCCGTCGCCGGGTGCTAGGCATGGCCGTCTGCGTCACGATCTCTCCTCAGGCCCCGCGCCCGACCGGGGCGCCGTTGCGGGACGATCGGTTGATGATGACGCGGGCCAGCATGTTCACGGCCACCGAGATCACGGCCAGGACCAGCCCGAGCTCGGCCAGGGTGGCCACCACAAATCCGGTGCCGTCGGTCTGGGCGCCGTCGAGCTGGCTCAGGAT
>Ga0208357_1001627_pt1 | contig 16168 bp, 19 predicted proteins | sample NGESurdeep092012_6_FD_184487 | JGI IMG/M metagenome (GOLD analysis project Ga0208357, IMG submission 184487) | Arctic peat soil microbial communities from Barrow, Alaska - NGEE Surface sample F52-2 deep-092012 (SPAdes) | ecosystem: Environmental > Terrestrial > Soil > Wetlands > Peat ... | reverse complement strand
CCGAGTATCAGGGGGCGCGGTTGAGCGAACGGAGAGTGCGGTGCGCCATAGAGCAGGGCTGCCGATGCGCCAAAGGAACCGATGAGGAACAGCTTCGCTGAGAGCGGCCAGCCGGGGTACAAGCTCGGGATCGAGATGAGATATATCGCGAAGAACCCCGCGCACCATGCCCAGACAACGGCCGACATCCGATGGCGGGTGACCACTCGCGGGGCGGTCCCCCGCATTCGTCCAAAATAGACCGCCTGTGGTGACGATCGCCCTGAATCTTCCATCTACTCAGACGCCACGATGCATACGGGCTACCGGGTCACGAGCGTAGAAGCATCCGGTGCGCGAAACACCAGGATGCTCGAGCGACTCAATGTGGGTCCGATCATGCAGCGCGACGCTAGCGGGCGGTGCCGTCGTCGTAGGCGACCTGTTGAGCGATGCCACGTTCTTCGGAGGCGGAGGCCCAGGGAGGGCGCAACGGCGATCGAGAATGCTCCAAGACGCCATCATCAAATATGACGATGGCAGGCCCCGGACCAAACACCTCACGACCAATTGTGCAATTGAGGTGGACGAAGCGGCTGGTACGGCAGAAGACCTGCAATAATTCACGCCAGTCTTATGACGGACAACCTCGACAACCTGATTCTCGATCTCCTTGAATGGTTGGGTTCGAGCCAGCGCCCCTACCTCGAGGTGCTCGATGCGTGGCGGACGTCGTGTCCGCGCTTTCCGGTGTGGGAAGACGCCAACGACCGAGGCTTTATCGAGCGTCATTATGCGCCCGGGCGCGGCCAGTACGTTTCGGTGTCCGTGGCCGGGACCGAACACCTTCGGAAATACCGCTCCCAGCGGGTGACCGATGTCGAACCGCTCAGCGCCTGACCGACTCCGAGCGCCGGGTTCGGGTGTGCCGATCGGCGGTGAGGTCAAAAGAGGGTCAAACAATGCAACCTCGTCTGATGTTGGAGCTTCGAAATAGGGGTCCCACTCGGCCAGCTGGTCTCGGCGGATAGGCACTGCGCCCCATACGCCTTGAGCATTTCGCATTTTGATGCGATGCCAGCGTTCGCTGAGCGGCACGTCGAGAACATGAAGCTGTACCGATGCGCCAATGGCACGGGCTCCGAGTCGCTTCTCATCTCGATCTGAACGTAGCCAGAAACCAGATTCCAAGATCACACTCTGCCCAAGAAACAGGGTTCGCTGAGCAAGTTCCCAGAAGAGATGCTCGATGCGATTTCGGACTGCTTCGTCGTAGAGATCAATCTGAAGTTGAGTCATCCACTCATCCCCGCAAAGGCGAAGAGCGGGCAGATCCCCTTCCAGTTGCCGAGCAAGCGTCGTCTTGCCAGATCCTGGCAGACCGCAAATCAGAACCAATCGGGGAGGTGGAGCTGCCGTCACCACTCCATTGTGGCCGTGCCGGATCAGCTACCTTGGCGTTCGAGTGCATCGGCGCCGATTGGCCGGGCAGACTACCGGGGTGACCTTCGATCAGTATGCGCCGTACGGGCCGGTCGTTGAGACGACCCTACGGGTGGTGACTTGGAATGTCTGGGGTCGGTACGGGCAGTGGCAGGCGCGCCAAGCCGGGATCGAAGAGGCGCTCCTCGCCACGGGGCCCGACATCGTCTGCCTCGTCGAGTCCTGGTCGAGCGCTGACACGACTCAGGCGGAGCAGGTCGCCAAGCGGCTGGGAATGGAACATCATCTGTTCGAAGGAGATTGGCCGCAAGACGATTGGGTGTCGGGCATCGGCCTGGTCTCACGATGGCCCCTGTCGGTCCGCGAACGGAAATTGTTACGAGGAGAGGATGGATCCGGAGTTGGCGAAGTGCTCGGCGCGAATGTCGAGGGTGAGCGGGGGCTCATTCAGCTCTTCGTCGTGATGTTGGACTACCCGCTCGACGCCAGCCAGGTGCGCCAGGGACAGGTGCGACAGCTCGCCCAGCTCATCTCCGAGACGACCCGCCGGCGCTACCCAGTAGTGGTCTGCGGCGACTTCAACGCCGGACCTGACTCTGACGAGATCCGCATGCTCACGGGGCGTGTCGCCACTGCCGCGCCGGGTTTGGTCTTCTATGACGCCTGGGAGCTGGCCGGCGATGGGACTGCTGGCGATACGTGGTCCAACCGCAATCCGCTGGCTGCCGTCGCCATGTATCCCGATCGACGCTTCGACTACGTGCTCTCTGCCTGGCCACGGCTCGGCGCCGTCGGCCATCCGACTCACTGCGAGCTGCTCGGCGTCCTCCCCGGCGAGAAGCCTCAGCTGTCCGATCACTACGGCGTCCTTGCCGATCTGCGATATTGAAAACGCGGTCCTATTCCAATTCTTCACTTTGTATCTGCTCAAGGAGGGGAATGAGATAGCCGAAGAAGGCTACGAATATGCCGGCAAGCATCAGTCCCATACCAGTGAGTCGCCAGGGATGGAAGGCCGCCAGTATCCCCCCGCCCGCACCGAGTAAAAGTCCGACGAAGCCAATCAGCGCTCCGAGTCGCACGATCCTGCCGCCATGTGAGGCAACGACGAAGATGACCAGCGACCCGATCCCGAGCATCCCCCCGAGTCCAGCGTGGGCCACGTAGACGGCTCTCCCTTGCGGAGGCAGCCACTCGTCGGGCCGACCAACCGGAACGAGCAACAAGGACGCGACGCCAAGTGCGAATTCAAGGCCAAGGGCGATCAGCATCGCAATCCAGGGCCACCGTGGCGTGGCCGGTATCCCGTGGCTCACGTCATTCCACCGGGGATTCCAATCGAATGACCATTGGCTCCCTCGATTGACGGAACACTTGCAACCTCAGCACGCCTCACCAGAATTTCCTCGGCCTCAGATGGCAGTGGTGAAATGTCGGGCGACCACTTCGTCCCAGCGGGCCTCATTCATCTCGAGCAGTGACCCGAGCACCAGATCGGCCAGGCCGAAGGCCGACTGGCCCTCCTCCCCGTGCTCGGGGACGGCGATGCAGGCCATAGAGGCCGCTTTGGCCGCCAGGACCCCGGCCGGGGCGTCTTCCCAGACCAGGCAGCGACGCGGATCGGCGCCCAACTTGGACGCCGCCGTGAGAAACACGGCCGGGTGCGGCTTGCCGTACTCCTCGTCCTCGGCCGAGTGGATGAGAGCGAAGTGCTGCCGCAAGCCGAAGTGATCGAGCGCCGCCACAATCAGCCGGTACTGCGACGACGAGGCCACGGCCATCGGCAGCTCCCGCTCCACGCACATGGCGATGGCGTGATCGGCTCCCGGTTTGAGCTCGCCTTTGGCCAACACCAGGGCGATGACCCGATCGACAATGGTCACCGCCACCTCGGCCGGGCTCGGGCTGGCCCATGGATACTGTTCGTGCCAGAACTCGGTCACTTCCTCCACGAACATGCCCTTGGTGTTGCGGCAGCCGTCGGCGGCCAGCGGGACGCCGAGGTCACCCAGGATCTCGATCTCGGCCTCGTGCCAGAGGATCTCCGAATCGATGAGCAACCCGTCCATGTCGAAGATGGACGCGGCGAATCCCGCCGCATTCGCCGATGTGGTCAAGCGGACAGCTCGGCCTCAATCGCATCGACGATGGTCGGGTCCTCGGGCTCGACCTGGGGCCGGAAGCGCCCCACGATCTCGCCGGTCCCCGAGACCAGGAACTTCTCGAAGTTCCACGTGATGTCCCCAGCGGTGCCCTCGGCGTCGGGGAACGCCGTGAGCTCTTGGTAGATGGGGTTTCGGTCGTCGCCGTTCACGTCGATCTTCTCCATGAGCGGAAAGGTCACTCCGTAGGTGGTCGAGCAGAACTGCTGGATCTCCTCGGCCGTTCCGGGCTCCTGGCCCATGAATTGGTTGCTGGGGAATCCGACGACGGAAAACCCCCGGTCGGCGTAGGTCTTCTGCAGGCGCTCGAGCCCCTCGTACTGCGGGGTCAGTCCGCACTTGGAAGCCACGTTGACCACCAGCAGGGTCTTTCCGGCGAAGGCACCGAGGGAGGAGTCGTCGCCTTGGAGCGTGTGGATGGGAATGTCGTAGAGAGCCATGGGCCCGAGGTTACCGGGCCTGACCGGACCCCTGCCGGGGGCGAGGGCCGCTCGCCCGAAAGCGCAAGCGTGCAAGAGTGGGCATCATGCGGGCCGTGGTGATCCGGGACAGCCAGCTCCACTGGGAAGAACGGGACGATCCCGTGCCCGGGAACACCGAGCTCCTGGTGGCCGTGGAGGCGGCCGGGCTCAACGGGGCCGACCTGATCCAACGCATCGGCCTCTACCCCGCCCCTCCCGGCTCACCGGCGGACATCCCCGGCATGGAGCTGGCCGGCGGGGTGGTCGCCGTGGGCTCCCAGGTCCGCCAGTTCTCCCCCGGCGATCGGATCATGGCCTTGGTGGGGGGCGGCGCTCAGGCCACCTTGTGCGTGGTCGACGAGTCGCACGCGCTGGCTGTCCCCGACTTGCTCCCCTGGCCCGAGGCGGGGGGCTTTCCCGAGGTCTTCTCGACCGCCTTCGACGCTCTCTTCACCCAGGGCCAACTCCGCATGGGGGAACGGGTGCTGGTCAGCGGCGCCGCCGGAGGTGTCGGCACGGCCGGTGTGCAACTGGCGGCCGGCACCGGGGCCACGGTGGTCGCCACCGTGCGCGATCCCGCCCGGCGAGACGAGGTCGTGGCGCTGGGCGCGGCGGTGGCCATCGACCCGGACGACGTGGCCGACCATGGCCCCTACGACGTCGTCCTCGAGCTGGTGGGGGCGGCGAGCCTGCCCCATGTGCTGCCCCATCTGGCGATCGGGGCTCGCGTGGTCGTCATCGGGGTCGGATCCGGAGGAGCCATGGAGCTCGACCTGATGGGTCTCATGACCAAGCGGGTGCGCATCGGTGGATCCACCTTGCGGGCCCGCACCCGCCGCGAGAAGGCGGACGTGGCGGCGGCGGTCGCAGCCCATGTCCTGCCACTCCTGGCGTCCGGTCGCATTCGCGTGCCGGTCTGTGCCGCCTTCCCCATGGCCGACGCCACCGGTGCCTACGACCGGTTCGCCGCCGGAGGGAAGTTGGGCAAGGTCGTCCTGGTCAATTGAACGCTCCGGCCCGAACGTCGCCGGTCGAGGCTGTTCTCTTCGATGGCGATCAGACGCTGTGGGACTTCCAAAGGGTCATGCAAGGTGCTTTGCTGGCCGTGCTGGACGACCTTCGCGCCGCCCGGCCGGGTGCCGTCACCGACGCGTTGACCGTCGGCGACCTGCAGAGCGACCGGGGTGCCGTGGCGCGGGAGCTGCTCGGGGTTGAATACAACCTGGCCCGACTGCGCCGACTCGGCTTCGCCCGATCCCTGCAGCGCGTGCGGCGAGACGGAGGGGACTGGAGCGAGGCGCAGGACCTGGTGTTGGCCGAACAGCTCGCTGATTCCTATTTTCGGCACCGCGACAAGGACCCGGCCCTCTTTGAGGACACGTTGCCCTGCCTCGAAACGCTGCGGCCCGACTACCGCATCGGATTGCTGTCCAACGGCAGTCGACTGCCCGAAGCCATCGGGCTCGGGGGGATCTTCGAAGTCGTCGTCTTCGCCCAGGATCACCGCGTGGCCAAACCGGACCGCGGGATATTCGAGGTGGTCCAGCAGCAGATGGTGTTACCCCCGTCCGCCTGCGTCCTGGTCGGCGATCACCCCCTCAACGATGTGGTGGGGGCGAAACGAGCGGGCTGGCACGCCATCTGGATCGACCGCGACGGTGGGGGCACGTATCGGCCTCCGCCCGGCTGCGACGAAGTGCCCGTTGCCGTGATCACCTCATTGGATGAGCTGCCCCAGACGCTGAAGGGCCTCTGAGTTGGACGTGGGAGACCGCCGGGGGACCCCCTCCGGCACAGGCGACTCGACACTCCTCAGACGCGACACCGCTCAATTGGTGCGACGCGACCATCGGACGATCGCCCCCGGGCGAGACGCTTCTGCGTCAAGATGAGGTCACTCCGTCCGGGGATCAGGAGTGTGTCCGGACGAACGCCTTTGACTGCGTGCCGACCAGGCCGACCAAGTTTCCGAGGAAGAGGTTCACGTCATCGAGGTGCAGACCCCAGCTCGGACCCAGGACCTGGGTGACCACGGGTCGAGGATCTCCGGCGACAATCGGCGCGTTGACTTGCAGCCAGGTGGTCCCGTTCTCGTACATGCACCGCCCGGAATACAGGTTGGGCTGGGTCGCCCAGGGGATCAGCCGTCCCGTCGTGGTGCCGCTGCGGGGGAAATAGGGCTGGAGCACACCGCTTCCTCCGGTCGACAATGCGGCCGGGTTGACGCAAAGTACCTGCATGCCTGTGGTCGGACTGGGTGTGATCTGGAGGAAACTCACGCCATGTCCGGGTATCCCGAAAAGCGTGCCCGCCGGAGGCGTCTGATCAAAGCTCGAATAGGCAACGATGCAATGCAGCTGGCTGGGCGCGGTACAGGCTGCGAGGTGTTGGAATGTCCCCCCGACCTGTTGGCCGATGGGGACCACCACGTTGCCGCCGGGAATGATTGCGGAGACGAGAAGGTTTCGAGCGCGTGCATTGGAGTCGATCTGGGTGCGCAGCAGCTCCTGGGCCATGGTGGAACCTTGGGAGTGACCGATGACCACGACGCCCCGGCCGTGATTGTCATGCTCCATATAGTCCTTCCAAGCTGACTGCACCACGTCGTAGCCGGCCGTGAGGGCAGCTCGGAAACCCGATCCGAGATGCTGCAGCCCGTTGTCGGTGATTTGGGGATACATCGGTGCGTAGACCTTGCAGACGCTCGAAAAGCGCGACGCCTGGAACGTGGCGACGTTGGTCTCGGCGGCCTGGATCTCCAGGTTGGCCGCGAGCCCTGGTTGCTTGCTCACGGTGGGATAGACGTAGAAGCAATCGATGGGTGGCTGGTTGGCCGGGCGAGCAAGTTGCACGGAGTTTCGGCCCGATGCCCTCTGCACCAGCGCGTTCTCGTTGGACAGGCATGGGTTAGCCGGTAGATCGGGATTGCAGAGCCACTCCGTTCCGGCTGCGTCGGTGCGTGAAGGGTCGGCGCCGTCAGCGACGGCTGCCTGCTTGGCCGACGGGGCTGCCGCGGCGGCCCGGCGTGCCTGCAGCGGCCCGATACCCAACGCGACCCCCGAGAACAGGAGGGCGGCGATGGCCAGCGACACGCGAGCGACACGTCCGGCCTTGGGCGGGCTCGAGCTTCCCTTCGAAGATTGGGGAACGGTGCGACTGTCCACGACTCCTCCTTCTCCGGCCGGGCCTCGGTGCCACGATCCAACTTTCAGCGGGTCAGCACTACTACGCCGGCGTTGGCCCCTCGGCCCACCGTGTGGGAGAGGGCAACTCGAGCGCCCGCGACCTGGCGCGCGCCGCATTCGCCCCGAAGCTGACGCACCAGCTCCACCACCTGGCCGAGGGCCGACGCACCCAATGGCTCACCTTTGGAGAGCAGCCCCCCACTTGGATTGACGGGCAGAGATCCACCTAATCCGGTGGCGCCGGATTCGAGCAGTGCAGCCGAGCCACCCGGCTGGCAGAGGCCGAGTTCCTCGTAGGACAGGAGTTCCCGGGCGGCATCGGTGTCCTGGCACTCCACGACGTCGAGGTCCGACGGCCCGAGCCCCGCTTCCTCGAACGCAGCGGTGGCGGCCAAGGTAGACGGCGGAGGCACGGTGTCGTCGACCAATCCGGACAAGGGGGTGGACTCGCTGAGCACGGCGCCAGGAAGATGAGAACGGAGCACGGCTCCGGCCAGCGTGATCGGCGCCGGAGCCGGGAGCTCCAGGCGATCGTCGCGGGTCAGCACCACCGCGGCCGCGCCTTCGTTGGGCGAGCACAGCATGAAGAGATGTAGCGGCTCGCACACAACCCGAGATGCGAGGACCTCCTCGGCCGAGACCTCCTTCTGGTACATGGCGTCCGCATTCGATGCACCGTGGCGCCGGTTCTTGACCACCACCTGAGCCAGATGCTGCTTGGTCACTCCCGAATTGACGGCCAGCCGTTGCGCGCGCAGTCCGAAGAAAGCGGGAGTGGCGGCCAATCCGGCCTCCTCCTGCCACGGCTCGAAAAACGATGAGCGGATGACGCCCTTGGGCATCTTCTCGGTCCCGAAGACCAGCACCGTGTCGTACTGGCCGGCCCGGATCGCTCCGGCCGCCAACATCAGGGCGGCGCCACCACTGGCGCAACCGGCCTCGACGTCGACAATCGGCATCCCGGTCATCCCCAGGCGGCTGAGCACCTTGTGGCCGGTGGCGACTCCCCCGTAGGCGGTCCCGCAGAACGCCGCCTGGAAGCCGCCGCGACCGACCCCGGCCTGTTTGAGGGCAGCGCGCACGGCCCGTACCCCCATATCGGTGGTCGACGTGCCGTCGAATCGGCCAAACGGATGCAGGCCCACACCGGTGATGACGACGCGCTTCACGATGGCAGCGCCGGAGCGAAGGCATAGGTGATCACGTCATTGCCGTCTCCGTCGACATGGAGCGGCACAATCCGCAGCTCCATGGGGCAGGCCAGTGAGAGTGCAGCCGGGTCGCTCTCGGTCAGCCGGGCGATGACACGAATGCCTTCGGGCAGCTCGACCACGCCCACACCGTACGGCGTCTCCCCGGCGTACCCGGGGGGCGCCGCCGTGACGGCCGTCCACGCCCACAGGGTTCCGCGTCGTGAAAGCTCCACCGGCTCGGGATCCTCAGCCGCGCAATAGGGGCAGGTGTCGTGACGGGGGAAGTGCCGAGCACCGCAGGCCGCGCAGTGGCTGCCCAGGAGCGACGGTGGGTCCCCGTCGGTGAAGAGGCCTTCCTTGACCATGACCCGCATGCGGTCAATGTAGGCCATGGCCCAACCCCGGCGGGCCTTGCCTCTCAGTCGGTGAGTTCGATCAGTTCCAGCGCGTCGAACTCCCAGAAGGCGCGGAGCGAAGCCAGCTTGCCGGCCCCGTTCGACCGGTAGGTGTAGACGCCACGCACCACGGCCTGGTGTTCGCCGCCGGCCAACGTGGTTCGGATGGTGCCGACGTCGGCCACCTCGTCCCCGCAGAGGTACGACTCTTGAATCTCGAAGCTGATAGCCGCGCTGGGAGCGATGACCGTGTCGTAAAAGGCGGCAATTGCCTCCCGCCCCCGGTGACCCTTCCCATCGGGGTCGAAGGGTGACGGACCAATAGGATCCTGCACCACGGCATCGGGCGCGAAGAGGTCCAGCCAGGCGTCCCGGTCCCGGGCGTGGACGGCGGCCCGGGAGCGGATCCCCAGCTCCCGTGCGGTCAGCGCTTCCTCAGTCATGATGTCCTCTTGTCTCCTGGTGGTTGCTCATCGGACCTTGGCGATGACGTCATCGCTGAACCTACAGAGGCTGTCGATCTTGGTCTGCAGACTCTCGGTGTCCTGCTCGGGCACGTAGGGCCACCGAAATCCTACGATCACGTCCGTCACACCCAATTCCTCGAGCCGGCGGACCCCGTCAACGCTGTAGGCATCCAGCGAGATGACGTGCACTTCAAAGGGCTTGCCCTCGGTCCCGTGTTCTGCCCGCAAGACGGCAAGTCGCGCCAAGAGCCCCGGCAGGTCACCCGGGTCCCCCCCGCCGTGCAACCACCCGTCCCCGCTGACGGCGGCCCGGCGGAGCGCCGCCTCGTGGTGCCCACCGATCAGGATCGGGACGGGCTTGGTCGGCGTGGGGCTCATCTTGACCGAGGGGAGGTCGAACACCTCGCCGTGATATTCGAAGTACCCGCCGGCCATCAGTCCGCGCATGACCTCGATCTGCTCGTCCATGCGCTTGCCCCGTCCTGCCCAGGGCACGCCGCAGACCGTGTAGTCCTCGGGCCACGGGCTGGTTCCCACCCCCAGCAGCAGACGGTTGCCGGTCAAGACGGCGGTGGAGCTGACCTGCTTGGCCACCAGCACCGGCTGGCGGATGGGCAGCTTGACCACGAAGGTGACGAAGCGCAGCTGCTCGGTCACCGCTCCCATGGCCGGGATCAACGAGAAGGGCTCCAAGAAGGGCTTGTCCTCCAGGAATTCCCGCGTACCGTCCGGGTTGAAGGGGTACCGCGTGTCGGACTCCTCGGGGTAGCAGATGCTGTCCGGAATGACCATGGAATCGAATTTGGCCTCCTCGGCGGCGCGAGCCAAAGGGAGGTAATACGACGGATCGGTCATTGACTCGGCATACGAGAATCGCATGGCGCCTCCGGCGGGATCGATGTGGGATGAGAGCGTGGCCGCCGCCTACCATGCGGCCTGTGCCCGATCATCCTGCCAGCAGCGACGGGTCGGCTCACAACCCGTCGACCGGCACCGTCCGTTCGGCCGGTTCGACCCCCCTGGCCATTGACCTCTCTTTGGTCGATCTGGAGAGGGACGCCCGCCGGATCATCGGGGAAATGGCCTACGCCTACTTCTCGGGTGGGGCGGAGGACGAGCGACTCCTGGCCGAGAACGTGGCGGCGTGGAGCCGCTGGCAGCTCCATCCCCGGGTGCTGGCCGGGATCGACCAGGTCACCACCTCAACCACACTCCTGGGCCAACCGGTCCGCTCGCCGGTGGTGATCGCCCCGACGGCCATCCAGGGCTTGGCCCATCCCGAGGGCGAGAAGGACACGGCCCGGGGTGCGGCCGAGGTGGGCGCGCTGATGGTCCTGTCCTCGCTCGCCACCTGTTCGTTGGAGGACGTGGCCGCGGCGGCACCCGGGGCTCCTCGGTGGATGCAGATCTACATCTTGCGCGATCGGGCCCGCACCCGGGACCTGGTCCAGCGGACGGCGGCGCACGGATACGGCGCCCTCGTCCTCACCGTCGACGCCCCGGTCTCTGGACTCCGTCTCCGCGAGCTTCGCAGCGGCGTGCATCTGCCCCACGACCTGTCCCTGCCCAACCTGACCGGGGACAGCACGGCCCGAGCCCACGAGGGCGGCTTCATGGCCGTGGTCACCCGGGAATTCGAGCCGGCCTTGACCCCGGACGATGTCGGCTGGCTGGCCGGCCTCAGTGGCCTCCCGGTGGTGGCCAAGGGGGTGCAGCGGGCCGACGACGCCGTGCGCTGCATCGAGGCGGGTGCGGCGGCGATCGTGGTCTCGAATCACGGCGGACGCCAGCTCAACGATGCTCCGGCGACGGCGGACATCTTGCCCGAGATCGTCGATGCCGTCGCCGGACGGGTCGAGGTCTATGTCGACGGAGGCATTCGCCGGGCCCCCGATGTGGCCAAGGCGCTGGCGCTCGGGGCGCGAGCCGTCATGGTGGGTCGACCCTCACTGTGGGCGTTGGCGGCCGGCGGTGCCGACGGCGTGGCGTCGCTCCTGCGCTGGTACGAGAGCGAGCTCCGACGCACGATGGCCCTGTGCGGGGCGTCCACCGTGGCAGCGATCGACCGCTCTTTGGTCCGGCGGTCGACCGGATCATCGACGATGGATGCACTGCCATGACGACCGTGGCAGCCATGGTGGCGGCGCGCGCCGAGGATGATCGCCTCGGCGTGCTCGACGCGGCCGGTCGATGGACCTGGCGCCAGTCGGTGGCCGAAGGGGCCGCGCGCGCCGCGCTGGCCCAGTCGCTGCGCAGCGACGGACCGTTTCACATCGGGGTGCTGCTCCCCAACGGACCCGAGTACCTCTTCTGGCTCAACGGGGCCGCGTTGGCCGGGGCAGCCATTGTCGGGGTGAACCCGACCCGGCGGGGCGAGGCGCTCGCCGCCGACATCAGGTCCACCGACTGCACCCTCATCGTCACCGACCACGAGGGCGCGGCCCTCCTCGAGGGGCTCTCACTGGGCCTGCCCCCCGATCACGTACTGGTCACGGGATCTGAGCGCTACCTCGAGCTCCTGGCCCATTTCTCGGCGGACAATGGCGCCGAAAGCGGGCCCGCCCGAGACCTGGTGGCGCACGCCGGTGACGTGGCTGAAGACGCGCTGTTCCAGCTCATCTTCACCTCGGGGACCACCGGGACACCCAAAGCGGTGCGGTGCACCCAGGGTCGGCTGGCCGGCATCGCCGAGGTGGCGGCTCCGGGTTACGGGTATGGCCCCGACGACGTCTGCTACTGCCCGATGCCGTTGTTCCACGGCAATGCCCTCATGGCGTTGTGGGGACCCGCCGTGATGGTCGGTGCGGCCATTGCCGTCCGACCCCGCTTCAGCGCGTCGGAATTCCTGGACGATGTGCGACGATTCAAGGCCACCAAGTTCAGCTACGTCGGCAAGGCGATCGCCTACATCCTGGCCACGCCGGTGCGGCCCGACGACGCCGAGAACACCCTGCGCAGTGCGTTCGGCACCGAGGCGTCGGTACGCGACCGCAATCGCTTTCGCAAGCGGTTCGGTTGCTACCTCATCGAGGGCTACGGCCAGAGCGAAGGCGGTGCGGCCATCAACCCGGTGCCGGGCATGCCCCCAGGGGCACTGGGGAAGCCGGTCGACGATGTCGATCTGGCCGTCATCAGCCCCGAGACGGGCGCCGAGTGCCCGCGCGCCCTGATCGACCCGGGGGGTCGCCTGCTCAATGCCGGGGAAGCCACCGGCGAGATCGTGAATCGAAGCGGGAGGGGCAAGTTCGAGGGGTACTACCGGCACGAGAGCGCCGAACAGGACCGCCTCCGCAACGGGTGGTACTGGACCGGCGACTTGGGTTACGTCGATGCCGACGGCTTCTTCTACTTCGCCGGTCGATCAGGCGATTGGCTCCGGGTCGACTCGGAGAACTTCGCCGCCGGTCCGGTCGAGGCGGTGCTCTCCCGCAACCCCGACGTGGCCGTCGCCGCCGTCTACCCGGTGCCCGACACGGCCTCCGGTGCCGGCGATCAGGTCATGGTCGCCCTCGAACTCGTGCCCGGCACGTCCTTTGACTCCCATGCCTTCCTGGCCTGGCTCGAGGCACAGCCGGACCTGGGGACAAAGTGGCTGCCCCGCTTCGTCCGCATATCGGAATCACTGCCCCAAACCGCAACCGGCAAGGTGACCAAGGTGGGCCTGCGACAAGAGGCCTGGGCGTGCGACGATCCGGTCTGGTGGCGCCCCTCGGACGGCGAGAAGCCCGGCTTTACGGCACTCACGGCGAACGATAGGGCCACGTTGGCTCGAGGCCTCTCCGACCACGGACGACCACCGATCGGCGGTCCGCCGCACTGAGCAACGGCCCCAGCTCGGAGAGATCGGCGACGCGGTGCATCCCCGTCAACAAGAGATCGGGAACCGAGCCAGATCGCTCGGTGGGCCGCCAGACATGCACGGCGGTCATACCCGCGTGGTGAGGCCCCTGGACATCGGGTCCCCAGCTGTCGCCCACGAAGACGGTCTCTTGTGCGGTCACACCGAGTGCGCTGACGGCATGGGCGTAGATGGAGGGATGTGGCTTGCGGGCCCCGGCCCGGGCCGAGGTCACGGCCGAATCGACCAGGTCGAAAAGGCCCACCTGGATCAGAAAGGCATCGAGTTCCCATCCCCAGTTGGAGCACACGCCAATGGCCCAGCCGGCTTCCCGCAGGGAGACCAACGTGGACGCTGCTTCGGGGTAGGCCACCATCGGTCCCTGGTCCGATGCACGCAACGCTTCGATGATCGAATCCTCATCATCGGGGGGGACCCCACAACCACCGATGAGATGGCGCAATCGGTGCCGCACCCAATCCTCATAGGTCGCCTCGTCCAGTGAATGGGCGGAGTGCTCCACCCCGTCGTAGCGGGCGAAGTACGCCTCGGCCATCTGGTCGGGTAGGTCATATCCATGAGCCGAGAGGACCGCGGCGTAGTTGGAGGCTTCGTGGTCCTGCCAATGCGCCAGCGTGCCGTAGAAGTCGAAGATCACGGCCCGTGTCATCCCGCCCAGTCTGGTTCATTGCCTGCAGCGCTCGCTGTAACGGTGGTTGGCCCTCCCTTCCCGTCCCATTTTCGAGACACCGTGACTCGTTGGCGATGGTCTGATTCCTAGTGGGCTGCGACAGACCACGTCGGTGCACTGTCTGCAGGCAACCTCAACCGTCCTGTCTTTGCGGCCCCCACACATGACCGGGCAGCTCGAAACCAGTAGATTTCCATCAAAGAGGAATCTCTCGGCCATTTTTTGGCGTATCCCCTTACGCGTGCAGCGGAACCGTCTGATCGATTCGAAGAGAAGTACATGAATATGCGAGTAAAAGCCTTGATGACCGCCAGTTCTTCTTGAATTGAATTCCTTTATGCCTCATGCACCGGTCATCGAGTACCAGCGGGGGTACCAATTCGGCCTGACTCCTCCTGAGTTGTGGGACGTACTGGATCAGGTCGACCAGTACGAACGCTGGTGGCCGTGGCTGCAGGACTTCCGTCTCGAAGGTGAGCCCCTGGGCGCCGGGTCCGTGTTGCACGCGGTGGTGGCCCCGCCCCTTCCGTACCGGATGCACCTGCAGGTCGAACTCACCCGCTGGGATCCACCCGTCGCCATTGACGCCGTCATCCATGGTGACGTCGAAGGCGAGGCGCGCCTGAGAGTGGAACCAATCAGTACTGGATCGCGGGTCGAGGTGGCTTGGACGCTCGAGATGATGCAGCGCCCGATGCGGCTGGCCAGCCGCTTCGCTCACCCCCTCTTTCAGTGGGGCCATGACCGGGTCGTCGAGGTGACCGTCTCCGGGTTCCGCCGACGTCTCGAGCCTGCCCCCTAACTGAGACGGGCAATCGCCACCGATGCGGCAACCAACACGACGCCCCACGACAAGGCACCGAGCGCACGTTCGAGAGGGCCGAGCAGCAACTCCTGGTCAATGGGCACCCACTTTCCACTCCCCAAGGTGATGCGGCCTTCGATCCCGGTCGCCTGACGGCGGATGAACCGTGCCGGGGTGCTCAGCCGGCGTTGCGCCAATGACAAAGCACAGGCCGCGACCGCAGCAATCACGGGGCTCAGCGCCAGGCGACCAGTCTGGGCCACATAGCCGACGAGCACCGGGAACGACCCCCAGGTAATGGCGAACCCAAGGTCGGTATGGACCAGTCCACCGAACAACTCCAGGTTGTAGGCGACGACCAACAGGGGGCCGAGCACCAGGAACGGAATCAGTGCCCATCCGACGCGCGACAATCCGGCGATGCCCAAGGCGACCGCCCCGGCCAAGCCGGCGGCGGTCAACGCAACAAGCGCCGCGGTGGGAATGTGGGTGCCCAAGGGGCGCCCGTGCAACTCGTCCAGTGCATGAGCCGCAAATCCTACGGCGAACAAGAACGCCAACAATGTGGCCACCAGTCGGGAAAGCTGGACGTGAGGAGCCAGAGAGGCGCCAATCACCACATAGGCCAGGTGCCATGCGGTATAGGGGGGGTGAAGCAGAGTCCACCAATCCCTCCATCCGCCGGGGCGAGCGGCATAGAAGGCCGGCCGCTGCTCGGTGCCGGTCTCGACCTGCGGTGCCAAAGGCGGCGAATCCCCAGGCTTAGCGCCCCGGTCGTCGGAGTCCGGCTGATCATTCACTGCTGCGGGTTCCCCACATCACCAGACCGCCACCAAGACTCATGACGCGCACACCGATGTTCTCGAATCCGGCTCTGTGCCAGGCCTCCACGGTCCATGCGACCGGATACTTCCGGTAGTGCTCGGAGATGTTGGGGCCGAGGAATCGGCCCACGTTGAACCACTCTCTCCCCCCGGTGAGCCACCCGCCTGCGGGCAGGAGTAGACGAGTGTACAGACGCCACCACAATTGCCAGAAACGGCTCGGCGGGGCGAGGAACTCGAGGCTGGCCACGGCTCCGCCGGGCTTCACCACCCGAGCCAGCTCACAGAGCGTGGCCTGGGGATCATCGACGTAACGCAGCAGGTACGTAAAGGTCAGCGCGTCGAAGGAGCCATCGGGGAAGGGCAGCTGCTCGGCCCGGCCGGCAACGAGTTGGATCCGACTGCCCATGGCGGCATCGGCGACGTTGCGGTGGCCTTGAGCCAGCATCGCTTGCGTCAGATCCACACCGACAACTTCGGCTGACGTTCGCGAAGCCAGCTGCAGGGCGACCCCGGCTGTCCCTGAGGCTACGTCGAGCACCGTGCCGGGTGAGGAGGGCACGATCCGGTCGATCATGGCCCGTCGCCATCGCCCGTTTTGACCCATGGAGAGGACCTCAGCCAACCGGTCGTAGCGCTGTGGGAGAGACGTGAACAAATGTTGCGCAAATTCGTTCCGATCACCGGAAATGGTCGTCAACGGGTCTCCTACTCTCGGGATGAAA
>Ga0208357_1001625_pt1 | contig 16184 bp, 26 predicted proteins | sample NGESurdeep092012_6_FD_184487 | JGI IMG/M metagenome (GOLD analysis project Ga0208357, IMG submission 184487) | Arctic peat soil microbial communities from Barrow, Alaska - NGEE Surface sample F52-2 deep-092012 (SPAdes) | ecosystem: Environmental > Terrestrial > Soil > Wetlands > Peat ... | reverse complement strand
ACACCACGAAAACGCTCAGCCCCACATGGGACCTATGTCCCGACTCACCAGAGACCCATCACCTGAGACACATGTCCTGAAACCACACAGCTATGCCGGAGGAGGGACTCGAACCCCCGACGCGCGGATTATGATTCGTCCCGAGGGGTGTTGTGGGGTGTGGCTCGGTCGGTGAGATTGGCTCTGTTGCTAGGGATTCGCGTCTAGGCTGTCGCGGCGTTTGTCGCTGAATGGTGTGGGGGATGTTTGCACTTTGTTTGCACTCGGAAAGCTCTGGCAGCGCCAAGTGGCCAGGTCAGGTGACGTCTATGCGGCTGGCCGCAGTTCTTGGGCTAGCGAACCTTTGATCTGGTTTAGCGAGGGGCTGGGCTCGCTGTGAGTGGTCGCTCGCACGTCGCGCGACGAGCCAGTACGCCACCAGCCCAGCACCAGCGAAAGGGGCGGAGCAGCTCACGCCGCTCAGTAGATCGGCAGTCGTAAGTCCCGTGCCCGTCGCCCGATACAAAGCGGCAGGGCCGCCGAAGCTGAACACGGCTGCGACGAACATGGCAGCGAACAGTCCTGTGCCGACGAGCGAGACCGTGGCACGGGTGATGCTTAGCGTGGCGAGCTTTGGCTGAATGCCGGTCTCCAGTTGCGCGACGCGAACGTGCAGCAGCTCAGGGTCTCCGATCGCCGCCACCCCCTCCAGCTCGCTCCAGTCCGGACCACGGACGACCTTCAGTAGAGCGCCGACGAGGGGCCGACGCCCACACGCTCTTACCGCTCGTCGGTCGGCGGCAAGCTCCCGGCCTGCGAGATAACGGGCGCGTAGAGAATCCAGCGCGGGCAAGAAGCAGAACGCGGCCGAGAGCACCTGCACCAATAGGACCTTCAGTGGGTCGAGGTTGCATACGTGGTAGCGCTCGTGCGCAAGGACCGCCCGCAGCTCATCATCGGAGACGCCCTCAAGGAGTCCGCGGCTGACCGCGACGTGGGGAGTCAGGACACCGTAGGCGAAGGAGAACCGCTCGGGCGCATCAAGGAGAACCACGCGCCCACCCAACCCGGCTGCTGATGCCGTAAGTGCCAGCTCGTCGGGCAGCTCAAGCGCCAGCCCACGAACACGGCGGGCAAGTCCTTGGGAGGCGACGATCTGACGGGCAACTGACCGGGCTCCGAACGCTAGACCAGCCGCTACCAGGGCAATGACGAGGAGGACAGGCAGCAACGAGTCGCCGCCGTCCAAGAGCCCAACTGTCCCCTCATGAGAAATCCGCGCCAAGACCAGCGGCACGAGCACGCTCCCCACGGCGCCACAGAGCACATACATACCCAGCAGCAGCGCCAGGGACATTAGGGCAAGGAAACTGCGGTTGGCGCTATCGAGCCTCATGTGTCCTCCGCGAGAAGACCACGCAGGCGGCGCAGCACGCCAGGATCGGCGCGCGCCTCGTCCACGAAATGAGCGACCGCCGCATCGCCATAGGTACGGATCACGTCCCGCACCGCGATCCCGGCGGCGTCCGGGGCCGTCGCCTCATACACGTAGCTTCGTCGCTCGCCCTGGCGCGTCAGGACGTTCTTCGCGGCGAGCCGGTTCATTACCGTCATTACGGTCGTGTAGGCCAAAGGCTCGGGCCGCCGCTCGTTGAGGGCATCCACGATTTCACGAACTGACACCGGCCGACTCGCGTCCCAGATCGCATCCATTACCTCGGACTCAAGGGGAGCAAACCCGCGGCTTGTGTTGCTCGACCTTCCTGCCATGAGCGGGACTCTACTACATTCTCGTCGTGTATGCTCGGGTTATGAGCCGTCGTGCCTACGGGCCGCTGCCACCGGGTCCTAGCGCCCCAGCATTCGTCAACACCGCCCGTCTTGTCCAACGACCGTTGCAGTCTTTGCTCGGTTGGCGTGAGCGCTACGGAGACGTTTTCACCGTGCCGCTCCTTGTCTTTGGCGTCGGCGTCTATGTCTCCGATCCGAGCGCGATCCGCGAGATGCTGACTGGCGAGCAATCCGATCTTCACGCTGGCGAGGCGAACGCGCCGCTGTCGGCGGTGCTCGGCGAACACTCGGTCCTGACCCTCGACGGGCGCGAGCACTTGCGCCAGCGAAAGCTGTTGCTACCGCCGTTTCAAGGATCGGCCATCCAGAACTTCCGCACGGTCATTCGCGATGTCGCCGCAGCCGACATCGGCAGCTGGAGGGAGGGCGAGCGTCTTGTCATGCGCGAGCGGATGCGGACGATCACCTTCGAGGTGATCGTCCGTGCCGTCTTTGGAGTCACTGACACAGACCGCATCGAGCGGCTGCGTAGCACTCTCGTGTCCGTGCTCGATATGCAGGCCGCGCTCTTTCTGCCGGACATGCTGCGCCGCGATCTCGGTCGCTTTAGCCCGTGGGGCCAGTTTCAACGTCGTTTGCAGGCCGCGGACGCCCTGATCTACGAAGAGGTCGCCCTTCGTCGCTCCGAGCCGGACCTCGAGGACCGCACCGATGTTCTCTCGTTGCTGCTGGGCGCCCGCGACGAGGACGATGAGCCGATGACCGATGTCGAGCTTCGTGACGAGCTGATGACACTATTGCTCGCCGGTCACGAGACGACCGCCACGGGCCTCGCTTTCGCCTTCGACCTGTTGCTGCGCAATCCCCGCGTGCTTACACGCTTGCGAGAAGAACTGACGGCCGGGGACGACACATACCTCGACGCCGTCGTGACAGAGACGCTACGGCTGCGGCCGGTGATCGACGCCAACGCTCGCACGCTCACCAAGCCCCGCACGATCGGCGGATGGGACCTCCCAGCAGGTATCCGCGTCTACCCGGCGATTGCCGTCGTTCATCTGCGCGAGGATCTCTACCCACAGCCTCACGAGTTTCGTCCAGAGCGGTTCATCGAAAGCGAAACGGAGTCCTACGCTTGGCTGCCGTTTGGTGGCGGCATCCGTCGCTGCATCGGCGCGTCGCTCGCCCAAGCCGAGATGGCCGAGGTAATCCGCACCGTCGTCTCAAGCGTCGATCTCCAACCGACACGGCCCGATCCCGAACCCGTGGTCATGCGCGGCATCACGCTCGTCCCACAGCACGGCACGCCGGTCGTCGTGGGACGTATCGACGGGAAGCAACCACGGGCTGTCACTGGGGAGTACCCCAACCGAAGGCCGCTTGGAGAGATCGTCAAGGGCTATGACCGAGTTGCCCGGCTCTACAGCACCTTGGAGCCGCTGTATCTGATCTTCCCGCCCGCCCGACGCAGGGCGGTCGCAGCACTCAGCCTGAAAGCCGGCGACGTTGTTCTTGAGATTGGAGCCGGCACCGGGCGCAACCTTCCCTACTTGGTCGATGCGGTTGGCCCGAATGGCACTGTCATTGCTGTCGATGCCTCCGAGGGGATGCTGGCCGAGGCGCGCAAGCTCATGGAGCGCCACGGCTGGTCAAACGTTCAACTGCTCCGCCAAGACGCCTCCCAACTGCGACTCGATGGCGACGTTGATGCGGTGCTTTTCAGCCTCAGCTACTCGGTCATACCCGAACCCAGCCCCGCTCTGGCACGGGCCTGGAAGCTGCTGCGTTCCTCCGCTCCGCTCGTCGTGATGGACATGGGACTAACCGACCCCAGACACCGCCGCGCGCTCGGTCTCATCGCCCGCCTTCTGGAAAAACTTGCGCCAGGCGACCCCTACTCCCGCCCGTGGGACGATCTCGCCATCTATGGGCCGGTAGCAACTGAGCGCTTCCTTCTGGGTCTCTACTACATCTGCACGGTCCAGAAGCCGGCGGAGTAATAGCCGACCCGCAAGTCTTTATCCCGGCCCGTATGACGGGCGCTTGCGCAAGCTCCGTATCCGCTTCTGCATCTGAGGCAGTCGTACAGTCCTGAACTTCTCGGGCAGCCGATCGTCATCGAGCACTGCGTCGAAGGTCTCGATGCTGCGGTCGGCTGCGAGCTTCGAGCATCGGTCCTCTTGTGCGAAGCGAAAGATGCGCTCGTTGAGCTTGAGCACGTCGCGGATGGCGGCCTCTCGGCGTGCGTCGAGCAACAGCTGGCTGAAGGCGCGAGCACAAGGGATTGAGGCTCGGAGCTGGCGCCATGCGAGGTCAGTCTGCTTTTTAGGCAGGACGCTGTTGTGGACGCGGCTCTCCATACAGCGCTCTGGATGCATGACCCACACACGGACCTGTCGATCCTTGCCGACGAGCAAATCCAGCTCGATTGCGGTCTTCTTAATGTCCTCCGAGTTCATTCCGTATGCGCTTTGAAGGAAATCGAGCCGACGTTCATGACCTTCGCTGTCGAGGAACATCGCGACGCCCGCAAGGGTGGTCCGGTCCTCCCATTTGGCCAGCCTGACTCGTCCGCCGAGCATTGTGGCTGCCCGCTGTGCGTCGTCCCCATTCCCCAGGAAGTCGATGTCGCCGCTGACGACATGCGCCGGAACCAGTCCGTCTGTGAGGCGACTTTGGAGGTATGCAGTCCAGATGGCTACGGCTTGCCCACCGATGAGAACGACGCTTCGCTCGCGTACAACGTCCTCGATGAGGGCGATGATCCGTTCGGCCTCGGCAAGGCTGAGCGGCAATGGCGCGGTGTCAGGTATGGCCGGCGGCTCGTCCACGTCCGCTGATGACCCCTCGTGGTTCAGGAGAGAGAGCGCGCCGAGTCTAGGTTGATCCGGATTCGATCGGGAGGAAGCGCAAAAAACGCGTTTTCGCGTTGTAGCTGCGCTTCGGTCTTTTCCCCGGACCGCAGTGCCTCGACATCGGCACGGCGAGCCTCCTCCTTCTCATCCCAGAGCTGTTGCGCATCGACATATTCGATTGGCAAGGTCATAGCTCTGTTGAGGATAACGCCTTCTCCGGAAGTTCTGTAGTCATTTCGCATCATTGTCGACAGTCTGAGGAATCCTCAATGGGTCCCCGAGGTCGCCGTCGAGTAGGTGGACGTAGGTTGCGAGCGTGAATGCTGCGGAGTGGTGGCCGAGCCAGCGCTGGACCTGAACGGCGTTGCGGCCTTCCGCGAACAAGATCGAGGCGCAAGTGTGGCGGAAGGCGGAAGCCGACCCACGGAAGGTCTGCGGCCTCCCGAGCGGGTTGGAGCACGCGCCGGAAACGTTGTTGGGCATGAGCGGCGATCCGTTCGCCGCCGGGAATACGGGGTCCTCATCACCTGGCCACTCCGTAGCCGCGTGATGCTCCTGGAGTGCCGTGGTGAGCAGCGGATCGAGTGGAATCTCGCGACGGCCGTAGAGGCTCTTGGGTGGTCCCATCCGGCCCTTCACGAGCGCTCGGCGGACCTTGAAGTGGGGGACGCGCGTCAAGTGCCAGATGCCGCCACTGGAGCGCGATGGCCTCGCTGCCTGGGTTTCCAAAATCCGACGTAATGAAATCAGCCTTCAAGTGTCCGCGAGCGAGCTGGGGGGCCAGATACAGACTGGCGCCATCATGGATTAGCGCCTTTACTCGGTCCGCTCTCTTTTGCCGGTGTGTCATCTCAGCGATGCCTACCACGGCCGGCAACACATGCGTTGCAAGCAGAATGGTTGGGATGCTTGTGGTAGGCGGTTCCGCTCGGTCAAGCGCGTCGCAAACATCTACCACGAGATCTTCCACAAAGCCCTCGAGATGAGCCGTCAGCAACACGACGGAAGCTCGATTGACAGCATCGGCGGCTGGGCTAGCAGTCGGTGGCGACACTCGGCGTTGTGGGCGGAGGCCCAGCAACTCCTTCACCTCGGGGAGCCGTCGTTGCCTTAGGACCAAAAGTGCCGGCGCTGCCATCGCCGGCCTTACTCCTGCGGTACCGCCTCGAGATACCGAGTTGGAATACCCAGCCGCTCGAGCATCGCGCTAAACGCCATGATCCGTCCAAACACCCGCACGCGGTCGGCAGTAGCCCTGCCGATCATGGCGTCAAAGTCTGGGTCGGCGAGCAAGTCTGGAAAGGCCGCTGTTATCTCTTCGCGCTTGGCTACAACAGCCTGGCGGTCGGCAAAATAGAGAGACAACATCACGGTGTCAAAGAGCGCCTTATTGACCGTCCGGCCCGCGCCACCAGTGCGGTTGACACGCCGAAAGGCGTCGCCACCGAAAAAGACCTCCTGAACAGTTTCGGCTGTATCGCGAAAAGCTCCAATTAGGGGCGCGATGGAAGAGACATCATTTCTATGCTCACGCATATACTCGCTAAGAAATTGGCGAAGCGGTGGCTTGTATGCTGTGAGTCGATCAGCCAGCGCAACGAACCTGAGTAAGCTCGGCGTCCTCCATACGACTTCCTAGCTGACCTCCAAGCGTCTGCTGGAACGGCGGAACTCAGCCGTCTCCTTTAGCATGTCGTTAAAGGAGCCCCTGTATATCGAGTTTCGTAGCTCTTGATTGCTAAGACGTACTGCACCTGTGTTCAATCACTCAAACACGTCGAACTTGATGTCCTCGTGGGAGTCCTCAGTTATGACGATGCAACGAATCGTGCGATTCTGGATACGCCGCTGATCACGATTGGATAGCTGGTCCCAGGTAGACTCGTTAAGCTCGCTCAGTACTGATAGTCCTCTCAATGTGAGGCGATCATCGTCATCGCAGTTCGGGCTTGTGAAGCGCCAAATCGACTGTAGCCGTTGCTGACCGTCAACCACCTCGAGCGTCCCGTCGTGGTTCTCGGAGAAATAACAGACAGGAATCGGTACGTTGAGCAGAAGCGACTCGATGAGGCGACTCGCCTTTGCATCGTCCCAGATATAGCTTCTCTGATACTCCATTCGGAGTAGGAGCTGCGACGCATCGATGTCATCGACCAGTGTGCTGACCGATAGGTCGTACGGCTGCGTGACGAGGCGACGTTCGTCCCCGGTCAAGTCGAGCGGTTCGTTACGCTCCGCCTCGACATCGGCTTCCGCGGCAAGATCTTGCTCTAGCTCGGCTTCGGTCGTTGAGGTGATCTCGTCCGTCATCTTCGGTCTCCCAAGTGCAAGAGCCCATCTTATTCGGAGGATTGCTTCTGTGGAGCCTAGTCCTGCTCCTTGGAACACTAGACGCATCAGCTATCGGGTCAGAAAAAGCGCATCGATTGATTAGTGATGCATTTCTTGCAAGCCGCGGTTCGGTACAGAGCGCTCTATCAATCTCGTAACCGATGTACTGCTCGAAGCGTCCGTATTGAGGAAAGCGTCCATCGCCTGCACCGAAATCAACAACCTTGCCAATCCGAGTTCTCGCTTCACGAACATGGCGCCAAGTAGCCTGTACGAGGCTATTTGGAGTCTCGACCTGGCAACGTTCCAGGTAGAGCGATACGGAGTCATAGCTTCCCCAGGTTCGGGTGAGGCGATTCAAGTGACGCTCGCGCTCACGCTCTCCATGGCGGGATGCTTGCGATCGGTCCCGCGATGGAGGTGTCGAGCGATTGTCCGATCCCCTGGCCCGGAGGGCGAGATCAGACCCCATCTGATGCCCTCGCGTGCGCGTCTTCCAGGCGATAGTCCATGGTTCGTAAGGTGCTGTGGCCCAAGCTGGCCAACCCGTACCGCTGGACTATGGCAATAAGTGGATCGACCCGCCGCGGGATGGCTTGGTGAGCGTGGCCGCGATCGGATGGTCGGCCCGATGGACTTCACGACCAACGACGAAATCGGTCTGCTGATCTCAGGCCACGAGCGTCCTCCGGTGATCCTCTGCCAATGGCATCACCCGTACTACCAACGGCTGCTTGAGCACGATCTCGGGATGGGCAAGGCGATGGACGTGTATATGTGGAGCCTGCACATCACCGGCCGCGAGAAAGTCCACCCCGCAATCTGGGAGGCCGCCGATCGACTCGAGGCCGAGCACGGAATCGTGCAGACCCTTCCGCAAGAAGGACCTGCACGCCGAGGTAGCGCGCTTCGTGAAGCTCTACAACACGGTGCTGGAACGCAACTGGGGGTTCGTCCCGCTTACTGAGGAGGAGGTCTACCACTACGCCAAGGACCTCAAGCCGATTCTCGATGAGAACTGGGCGATGTTCGCCGAACGCAAGGACACAGGCGAGATCGTCGGCGGCGCACTGACACTGCTGGACTACAACCAGGTGCTCGCCAAGCTGAACGGACGGCTGCTGCCGTTCGGCTGGATACGGGCGCGCTGCGTGAGCGCCGCCGAATCGACGCGGTTCGCGTGATCGTGCTCGGCGTGATACCCGACTACCGGCACACCGGGGTAGCCGCGAGGCTCTATCAAATGCACTTCGACGCAGCCGAACGCACGCCTCAGAAGGGCGGAGAGATGGGCTGGACACTCGAGGTCAACGAGGGGATGAATCGCGCGCTGGAAGGCATGGGAGGCGAGATCACGCGCCGATACCGCCTCTACGAACGCGCGCTCGCCTAAACGCGATAGCCGTCAAGCCCGGTTGGCCCGTTGTTCTTGTGGACGAATTGGCGCTTGGCGTCGGTGTACGCCTCTCGGTCATCGGCGAATCGACTGGCGAGCCGACGCTTGAGCATGGCGTATTCACGCGCGAGCACGGGGTCCGCGCGCAGCCTGTCGCGGAAGCAAAGACGACGGTCCAGCTCGTGCTGTTCATCGACAAGGTGCAGGTGGTGGGTACGATGCGACGCCGTTGGATAGCAGAGAAACCGACGGTGCGAGAGTGTCGCGTTATACGCGCGAGGGAACTGGTAGCCGGCGCGCTCGACCAGCACGGCGATTGGCGCGTCTATGTCGGGCATCAGGACCATCATGTCGATGACGGGCTTCGCGGCCAGGCCGGGTACGGCGGTCGAGCCGATGTGGTGACTATCAGTGCCGCCAAGCAGGGGTGTGAGTCGCCTGCGCTCGGTCTCAAAGGAAGCCGGCCAGGCAGGATCGTAGTCAACGACTTGCACCGGAGCGTCGGCTTCGCCAGCGCGCGCCAGGTCCACCGCGCCGGCTGCTCGGCGGTCAGCGAGTGCCATCGTCGTCTTGTAGGGCAGCGAGCCGCGCACGGACCTCGCTTGCGGAGGAGAGGAGTGCGGGGTCGTGAACCTCGTTGCGGTCGTGGTAGGCGAAGTAACGCGGCGCAAGACGTGAGCTGCCGTGACAAGCTGTCTTCTGCTCGAACTCCTGCCGCGAGCGGACGGCGTAGTGGTTGAGTCGCAGGCGCCCGACCGAAACCTGCTTGACCGAGGACTGGCGGATCGCATACGGGTCCGTCTCGATTAGCGGCAGCCGCGAGATGCCGCGCCGCATCCGTCGCGTCCACGGGTCGACGCTTATCACTGATACAGGCTCGTGGTCCTCTGTAATCGCGAGCGCTCCGTCGGCGTACTCGAAGAAGTGCGGCCCGATCGGCCGCACGGCGCGCGTCGGGTCCACAATGCTCTTGATGCGTCGGTTGCGGACCCATTGCATCCTCGCGCGCTTCACGAAGCTCTCAATCACCAGGCCGTCCGGCTTGGCGGTGTGTCCCGACGAGCCGTAGACCTGCCAGTTGACGACGACACCGGGATGCTCCTCATACTCCCGGAGCACGTCGGGCAGCGGCGTCGGCCCTGGCGAGAATAGGAACTCATCAAGGTCAATAAACGCAAGCCAGCGAGTGCGACCGCAGGCCCGCTCCAGAGCATCAGCGTAGGCCCAGCCCTGGCCGCCCTGTCCCAGCGGGATCGAACAGTCTGAGATCGACACGACGCCCGCGCGAATCCACGGCTCCAGAACCTCCCTGCCGCCATCGACGCTGAGGTTGTCGTACAGGAAGAACCGCTCGACGCCTACGAGCCGATGGAACTCGATCCACTCGGGCAGATACGGCGCCTCGTCCTTGAAGATGGCGCAGATCGAAAGGTAGGCCAGCTTCATCTGTGGACACGATACTTGGCGCCAATCGCTCGACATCGACAGCAGGACGGGCGAATAGGCCCTGGCAGCGGAGTGTGGGTTGCGTAACTGCCCAGGTGATCTATGCGCGATGGCCACCGAAGACTGCGAACCCACGCTGAGGGCCGACTTGCGCATCGGCGATGCCGGCGTCCGTCAGCCAGCGAACCAGGTCTTCGCGCGCTGGAGGCAGCGGATGGCCCTGGCGGGAGCCGATTCCGAATAGGGCTCGGGTACGCCGTGTCTCGCCGGCGAGGAATGTCGTGCCGATCAGGCGCCCGCCGGACTTGAGGCAGCGGGCGAACTCTCGTACTGCCTGCTCGGGGTCGTTGACCATGTGCAGGCCGCTGTAGGAGAGCATTAGGTCGACCTCGCCGTCATCAAATGGAAGTGCCAGCATGTCCGCTGCCACGAACTCCACCCTCGACAGTCCTCTGCGCGTGGCGCGGGCGCGCGCACGAGCGAGCATCTTCTCGTCAATGTCGATAGCTACATAACGCACGTCGCGCTCAGATGGCAGGGCACGAAACGCCACGCCGCCGCCGCACGGAACGTCCACCACCGTCTTGCCGTCGCCTATCCCGGCGAGCGGTTCCATGCTGTCGTACAGCACCGATGCGTCGATGCCCCATACCGTGCGGCCGATCGCCTTCATCAGCCACGGTCGCTCAATGTAGAAGTCGTACAGCGCCCCGAATGGCCCGGCGCATATGTTCGGTGTCCTGTCCACCGCTACCGAGTTCTATACGATCGAAGGGGCAGGTGGACTGACCGGCTGATCTGTGATGGTCGCTACCGGAAGCGCTCTTGGATGCGCGGCGCGGGGGCTCTCGCAGCGTGCGGGTCGGCGCTGGGCTTCCTCCGGGCGGATGGCTCTAGGTGCGCTGTATTGCGCAAGCCGACTGTCCTCACAGATCCGGTTACGGCGATTGTTTGAGTGGTCCAGGCCGACTGCGCCCGTCGCGTCAGGCCGCCTCTCACCGGCGATCCGCTTCCACGCGCTCGGAGTACGCCCGGTCGCCTCAGCGCGGCTCGGAGGGAGGGTCCTGCTCGACGCCGATCGCTCGCTGCATCCACGCGACATCGTGCCACGCGCCGAACTTCCAGCCGATCCGCCTGTAGACGCCGACCGGCTCGAAGCCCATCGCTCGGTGCAGGCCCGCGCTCGCCTCGTTCGGGAGCGTCATACCCGCGACTGTCATCAGGTAGCCGCGAGCCACGAGACGCTTGAACAGCGCCTCGTACAGTACGCGACCCGAGCCTGTTCGTCGCCGGCCCGGCTCTACGTAGACGCTGACCTCGCACGAGAAACGGTAGGCCGCTCGCTGCGCGTGCGGGCCGCCATACGCATAGCCGACGACGCGATCCTTGTCTTCGAGCACGACCCAGGCGTGCGTGCGCGTTGCCGCCGTAATGCGTTCGGCCATCTGCGCAGGCGTCGGGGGCTCGCTCTCGAAGCTGACGGCCGTCTCGCTCACATACGGCGCGTAGATCGCTGCGCACGCGGGCGCGTCATCCTCACTAGCATCTCTCACCGTTGCACCGGACACGTTCGGCCGTAGCATACGCGAGAGCGTGCGAGGCGTTCGCCTCTGAGCAGCCGAACGCAGGTCACGATCGAGCACGGCTGGCGGGGCAGCCAGGGCGGGCTGTAGAGTGCCCGATCCGCCATGCACGAGCTTGTGATCTTCGACTGCGACGGTGTGCTCGTTGACTCCGAGGTGATCTCCAACGAAGTGCTCGCCCGGATGCTCACCCGAGAGGGCCTGCCGACCACATTCGCCGAGGCCGCCGCGCCTGCCAAGGGCTCCTGCTCACCGATGTCCGCGACCGAGCCCAGGCCAAGCTCGGCCGACCTTTTCCCCCGGACTGGATCGCCGAATACGAACACGAGCGCAACGAGGCGTTCCACCGCGAACTCAAGCCGGTAAAGGGCGCAGCCGAGGCGGTACAGCGTGTCAAGGCAGCCGGACTGAAGGTCTGCGTTGCGTCTCAGGGCCAGTTGACCAAGACACGATTGACGCTCGGGCTAACCGGCCTGCGCGACCTGTTCCCGCCCGACGCGCTGTTCTCTGCCTACGACGTGCCACGCCCCAAACCCGACCCCGCGCTCTTTCAACACGCGGCCGCCACAATGAATGCCAAGCCATCGGCTTGCGTGGTCATCGAGGACACCCCCTCGGGAGTCGTGGCCGCCGTCGCCGCCGGGATGCGGGCTGTCGGCTACGCAGCCGACAGCGACGAGCGCGCCCTTCACAACGCTGGCGCCGAGATCGTCCGCTCCCTGGACGACCTCCCGAAGCTCTTGGACCTGCTCCCAATGTAAACCGTCGGCGCGGCAGCCTGCTCGGTCAGCAGTCGCGCGCTCAAGCCGTCTGGTCGCGGCGTTGACTTCGGTCACGTAGATTCCCGCTGATGGCATCCAGTCCAGAGGTCGTCTCGTTGGAGCGCGAGCATCTGCCTGGCGTCATCGAGCTGTTCTCCGGCGAGCGCTGGAGCTATGCCGAGGACGAGCAGAGGACGTGGCGGGCGCTCACTGCGCCGGGAACGTTGAGCGTTGTGGCGCTCTCGTCCGAGCAGACGGTCATCGGGATCGCGCAGGTTCTCAGCGACGGTGAGGTTCAGGCATTCCTCGCGGTCCTTGTGGTCGCCCGCGCGCACCGCCGTGAGGGTGTCGCGCGGTGCTTGGTCGAGGAGGCGCGTGCCCGCACACATGGTCTGCGGCTTGACGTGATCTCCTGCGCGGACCCGTTCTATGAACAGCTCGGCTTCCATCGCGTCTCGGGCTTTCGCTTGCCGCCGACTTAGGTCTGCGTGAGCGCGATGCCCGACGTGATCAACCCGCAGTTGGATGAGCAGCAGGACCGTCCGCCGTTTTCGTGGAGGCGGGCGCGGCTGGGACGCCAGGCCGGTGAATAAGCTGCTATTCGATGCTTGGCGATCGCATCTACGAGCGCGCCCGTCTCACGGGCGAGTTTCGGCTGCGCTCGGGCGCGACGAGCAGCGAATACTTCGACAAGTACCTGTTCGAGTCCGATCCTCGACTCCTGCGCGAGATCGCCGAGGAGCTGGTCCGGTTGGTACCCGCCGGGGTGGAACTGTTCGCTGGTCTTGAGCTTGGCGGCGTGCCCGTGGCCGTCGCTGTCTCCCAGGTGTCGGGGCTGCCCACCGTCTTCGTCCGCAAGGTCGCCAAGACCTACGGAACGTGCCGTTTGGCCGAGGGCGGCGAAGTCACCGAGCGCCGGATCGCGGTCATCGAGGACGTCGTGACCTCCGGCGGCCAGGTGATCGAGTCCTGTCGGCAGCTACGTGACCGCGGAGCCGATATCGCGGCGGTGCTGTGCGTGATCGACCGCGAGGCCGGCGGCCGTGAGAACCTCGCTGCCGAGGGTCTTGACCTGCGCGCGCTGTTCACGACGAGTCAGCTTCGAGAGAGTCGTGTGACCGATCCCGCCCGCTCGTGACCACGGACAGCGCTCACGCCTACGACCGCATTGGTGTCAGCTACAGCGACGTTCGGCGCGCCGACCCGCGGTTCGAGGCGACGATCTGGGAAGCGCTCGGTGACGCACAGACCGTCCTGAACATCGGAGCAGGCGCTGGTTCTTATGAGCCGAAGGATCGCGAAGTGATCGCGGTTGAGCCATCCCCGGTGATGATCGCCCAGCGCCGTGCGGACGCCGCTCCGGCGATCCAGGGAGTCGCCGAGGCCATCCCGCTCGATGACAAGAGCGTGGACGCGACGATGGGTGTCTTCACGATGCAGCACTGGGAAGATGTCGACCGTGGGCTCACCGAGGTGCTCCGCGTCACCCGCAAGCGGATCGTCTTCCTCACCCTCGACCTCGACGTGACCGCGCAGATGTGGTTCTGCCGCAACTACCTGCCCGAGATCATCGAGCACGACCGCAAGGTCTTCCCGACGATCGCGCACCTCCAAACCGTCCTTCGCAACATCGAGGTCGAGACGGTCCTTGTGCCCGCCGACTGCACCGATGGATTCCTCGTCGCGCTCTGGAGCCGGCCCGAGGCTCACCTCAACCCCAACGTCCGCCGCGCCTCATCCACCTGGCACCGACTGCAACCCGCAGCCATCCAGAACGGCTTGGACCGGCTACGCCACGACCTTGACAGCGGCGAGTGGGACCGCTGCTACGGACAACTACGCACGCTCGACACGCTCGACATGGGGCTGCGACTTGTCAAGGCAGAGCTGCACTAATCGGGCATACAGGGGTGGTCATCGCGATCACCGGACGATCTTGGCTGCGGACAAGGCTACGCTTCCCCACGGATCACTCGACGTTGCGCACAAACCGGGCTCGGTTCTGCTGGCGCTCGTATGCGGTCGCCGTCCAGAAGCTCATCGCATCGAGATCGTCGTCGGTGACTATCGCTGTGAACCTAGCGGCGCCGCGTGCCAACAGACGACGCTCACCCTCACGCAGCAGGGCGGTCGCGATCCCTTCTCGCCGCTGCTCGGGATGCACGGCAAGCCTGTAGAAGCTGCCCCGCCACCCATCCCACGCGGCGATCAATGACCCAACGATCTCACCGCCATCTGACTCCGCGACGAGCAGCGCCTCGGGATCAGCGTCGAGCAGCCCTAGCACGCCGTCGCGCGTGTCGGTCACGGTCTCAACGCTCCCTGCCGCATTCCACAACGCGAGGACTTGCTCGATGTCCCGGTCCGTCGCGCTGCGAAATACGAGACGAGTCACCGCTCGCCACTCAGACATGCTCGTGCGGTCAGCTCGGGAACGGATCTGCCTGCCGTCGCTGTCGAAGTTCTCGGCGGGCGAGAGCCAAGCCTGCACTCAGGTGGCTTGGCCGCAGTCCAATTGAGCGGCTCGCCGACGGGAAGATCGAACGGCACGGTCTGGATCGTATCTGCGGCACCGACGGTTCAGCGGGCGATCTCGGACTTCGGGACGGATAGCTTCCGCTTCCGCGCGACGTAGGCTGCGTGAACGATGGCCAATGTGTTTCAGCCAAACTGGGACGAGGAGCAGGATCGACCGCCGTTCTCATGGCGACGGGCACGGTTGGGACGCCAGGTCGGTGGGCACGCTCTTGGCGCGTCGCTGTTCGAGTTGCCGCCGGGCTCATCGAGCTTCCCGCTGCATATCCATCACGCCAACGAGGAGATGCTGATCGTTTTGGAAGGCTGTCCCACGCTACGTACGCTCGACGGCGATCGGGAGCTTGCAGAGGGAGAGCTGGTCGCCTGTCTGACCGGCCGTGCAGGCGCGCACCGGATCGACAACCGCAGCGACGCGCCGGTACGGCTGCTTGTGATCAGCACAATGCTCGCTCCCGAGATCAACGAGTACCCGGACAGCGGGAAGGTGTGGGCACGCACCTGGCCTCCCGGACAACCGCAGCCCGAGGATGCGGTGGACCTCCTCGTGCGCTCCGACCAGGAACCCGTGGACTATCTCGATGGCGAGAGCTGAGCGGGGATTGGCCGCGTGACGATCGTTCGGCAGCGTCGCAAGCAAGCCCTGATCGTGTTCGGGATCGCGACCGTCGTGTTCACGGTGCTCTTGGAACTGATCGACCCCTCGCACGTCTCGCACGGGCCGACGATCCTCGACTTCGAGTTCGCCGTGACCCGCTCGCGCGCCGCACAGATCATGGCTGAATGGGGGCCGAAAGGCCGCAGCGCTGCACACCTCTCGCTGCTGCTCGACTACGGCTACATGCTCTCCTACGGCCTGTTCTTCGCCCTCGCGGGATTCGCCGTGCGCGACACCGCGCGGGCGCGCGGCTGGCCCCGCCTCGCCGCCCTCGGCACCGTCGTCCCTTTCTTTGCGCTCGCCGCTGCCAGCTTCGACGCGAGCGAAAACGTCGCGCTCTTGCTCACGCTCGCCGGGAACGGCGGCAACTTTGCCCCGCCGTTCGCCGCGATCTGCTCGGCGATCAAGTTCACGCTCATAGGCATCGCCATCATCTACGCGCTCTGTGGCCTTGCGCTTCGGCTCAGGCCGCGGCTGCTGCAACCAGGCTGATCCCGTGAGCCCCGCCTCCTACCGCTGCGGCTGCTTGACGAGCCACTCGTCGAGCATCGGGCGCGTGAAGCGGATGTGCCTTCCGACCCGATGGCAGGGCAGGCGGCCAGCCCTCACGGCCTCGTAGATCCAGCTCGTCTTGACGTTGAGATACCAGGCGGCCTGCTCCGGGCGCAGGAGTCGGTCCTCGGTCAATGCGGCTGGGGGGTTTGCTGTTGATGGTGCTTGCATACCCCTTACAGACCACGAGCGCCTCCAACCGGCCATGTAGTTTGGTTTGGGCCTGCTGGGGCCCAGTGATGAGTGGGCTGGCCGTCGGTTAGCGGAGCCCGTTAGGGCGAGGTGCAGCGACGGTTA